>Ga0078972_1001154_pt1 | contig 102359 bp, 93 predicted proteins | sample YelNatPaOPGAMG01_FD_67568 | JGI IMG/M metagenome (GOLD analysis project Ga0078972, IMG submission 67568) | Hot spring thermophilic microbial communities from Obsidian Pool, Yellowstone National Park, USA - OP-RAMG-01 (SPADES assembly) (version 2) | ecosystem: Environmental > Aquatic > Thermal... | reverse complement strand
CCTCCTACCACCTCTGGGCACCCGAAGCTAAACAGAAATGGTATCTCATCACCTCTCTGGATGATCACAGCCGCCTCATCCTCTACGCTACTCTCGTGAAGATAGAAACCAGCTGGACACACATCCTAGCCCTCCAAAGCCTAATCCTTAAATATGGACTCCCCTACTCCTACTATGTAGACTCCCATAGAATCTTTCGATTCGTCCAAGGTAGAGACTCCCTCTGGAGAAAACATCACCTCCTAACCGATGAATCAACCCCTCAATGGAAACAGGTCCTTGAGGATTGTAACGTGGAAGTCGTCTACGCCCTCTCACCACAAGTCAAAGAGAAAATGGAACGACCCTATGGATGGCTACAAGACCACCTAATCAGAACATGCGTAAGAGAAAATATAAAAGATATTAAAGATGCCCAAATCATACTGAATCAAGAATTGCACAGATACAACCATCACCAAATACATTCCACTACAAAAGAAATCCCCTACATCCGATTCCAGAAGGCCCTAAAAGAGAAACGCTCCCTCTTCAGAGAATTCACGGTAAGACCCCCTTTCCAATCACCAAAAGATATCTTCTGCCTAAGAATGAATAGAGTGGTAGATCCATATAGAAAAATCTCTATCCATAACCTCCAAATTAAAGTTCACGCTGACCCAGGAAAGAAGATTAATCTCCGTATCTACCCCCTTAATGATGAATTAACTGAACTCAGATTCTGGTGCGAAGGGAAGCTAATTGGCCTCCAAAAAGTAAAAAATTCTGACTTAAAAGGAGTGCACTTTTGAATTTTAAACAGTGCACTTTTCAATTTTAGCTAACATAATTTTTTTCGTAAGAACTTTTGAAAAGTCCTTTTTATTTGGGAGTGTAAGATGCGGGTTTTATAATTTTAATTTACTAACAATTGTTTTAATAAATTTGTAGGGTAAGCCCTTGTGACTTACCGAATATCGGTAAGAGACAAGCTCTTACACTAAAAATGGGAGGAAAACTTAATTTTATAAAAGGGCTACGATGGTTTTAGATAGGAATTTGAAACTTTCTACTGAGGAGATCAATCAAAATAAGACTATACGATATAGATTCTTCATTCCGAATCCTAAAAAGATATACCCCTAAATCAATATCATGAAAAGGTAAATTTTGTGTGAAGCATCCGTAAAGATAGGCGAACGTAACTTCCTCTTGTTCTTTAAATATATTTTTAGTTGCCTCACTAATTGCTCTTTCTGTTTTTAATTTAAAAAAAATTTTTACGTTTTATAATTCAATTTTTTAATTATAATATATTCAGCAAGGTATTCGATAATTATTCGAGATTTTGCCCAATCACCTTTTCATCGTCTTCAACAAGAACAACCCTCTTCTATAATTAGTATCAATTTCTATTCTACAGTCCTATAAATAACAAATTTAAAAAAATTTTTTATTGAGAACTCTAAAAAGTCCTTGAAAGGCTGGTGAGGTTCAGCAAAAGGCTGGTATGCATAGGGCGTATGAGGTAATTTTTTTTAAATTAAACATTTCTTAAAAAATTAAAAATATATCAAAATTGTAGGGAATTTTCTTGATATTCATAATAGATAGTTATTTAAATTTATCAACAAATTTTAAAAATTCTTTATTTTTTTAATTGACAAATATAAAAAATATGTTAGTATATAATTAATGTTTAAAGTTGTTTTAAATATTTTTTTATCGATACTATTCATTGTCCCTTTTTTTAATGGAACATTTTGGGTTATCCAGCCTACCCATAATGTTAATATTTCGTTTCAAAAACCCTGTGAAATGGACCATTGTAATTCAAATATGCCCAAATGTCCTTTATGTCCTTATTCAGGTCCCACTAATCTTTATATTCAAGATGAAACAAAAAGTTACCTGCCAATATTTACCCCATCTTTTATTTTAAGTTATGAACAAAGCCTCTCCGACCAGGAAGTGGTTAAATCAATTTTTCGACCACCTACATCTCTCTCATAGAACGGTCCTAATTTCTCCAAATTTCTTTACATCCATCCTTCTTTTTCATAAGTGAAAACTAAGGATTTCTCTTTAAACAAATCTTTTTATTTGAGAGAAAGTATGGTGATATTAAATTAAAATTTTAAGGATTGGAGGAGAAAATCATGGGGGATCGTTTAAAAAATATTAATATGTCAATATGCTCTTCTTGTGGCCAAGAGAATGAAACACAAAGCCAATTTTGTATTTATTGTGGAAATCCTATTTTGAAAAGAGGAAAAATCAACTTCAAAAGACATTACCTTTTATTAGGATTAATAGGTCTTATTTTAATAGTATCAATCTTATTTTTTATGATAGAGGTTTTTAATAATAAATTCATAGCAAGAGTAAATGGAGAAGGCATCACACGGAAAGATTTTTTAAAAAGAACCAATCAAGCAAAGAAATTTTATGAATCCCGTTATGGACAAAATATTTTTAGAGGTAAAGTAGGTAAGGAGAATATGAATCGTTTAAAGAAAAGTATTCTTGATGAGATGGTGACCGAGAAGATTCTCCTTCAAGAGGCAAAAAAGCAGGCTATACATTAACTTCTATCCCTGAAAAAGAGATTGAGGAACAAATAGAAGCTATAAAAAGAACTCATCGTCTTTCAAATGACGATCTTAAAAAAATGATAGGAAGAAGCTTAAATGATCTAAAAGAAGAGCTTCGAACTGAATTGACCCTCTCAAAATTCATTCAAAAAACCGTATTGGAAGAAGACCAGGGAAATCCAGATCAAATCTTTGGTCTGTGGTTCTCAAAAGTTAAGGCTAATGCCAAAATTGAAACTTTTGAAGAATTTGGGCCTCTTATAACTAAAAAGGCATCATGCTGTACAAGTGGATGTGGAGGTGGAGTAGTTTCACCACTTGATCCAAAGACGGAAAAGGAAGCGAAGGCCAAGGCATTAGAATATTATGAAAAAAAGACTCAAAAAAAGGATGTAGAAGCTAAAGTGACAAACTATGGATGTCATATTCAAGTGGATATAATTGATAATGGGAAAGTTGTTCTTTCTCTTACCTATAATGGCAAAGAAGTTCAAGAAATATGAAAAGGAGGATAAATTCTATGAAGATATGTCCAAAATGTCAGACAAAAAATCAGGATGAAAGTAACTTTTGTAAAAAATGTGGATTCAAACTCTTAAACCATGGGTTCGATGATAAGAGAGAAAAGGTATTGGGAGGCAGAAAAAAATCTTTTATAATCCCTATCTTTTTAACTATACTTGTTATCTCGGTAATCGGCATAGGCTATTGGATTCTCTCTACTAAGAGTAAAACAAATCCAAAACTTCCTGCACAACCGAAAATAAGTGAAAGAATAGATTACTCTGGACAAACTATAAAAATGACTGATATTCAAGCAAAGGTAGATAAAGGGAATATTTTTATCCCAGTTGATATTGTGATAAAAAATAGACTGATCCGTTTCGAATATGAAGGCAATGGGATAAAGTATCCATTGCTTGCCTATTTAACCCCTTCTGGAAGAGTTGTGACAGCGATCAGCATGTGCGAACCGTGTCGATCTACCAGATTCCATATTAATGAGAACAAACTTGTATGCAATGCATGTTATACAGAATGGAATGTAGAGACACTAAAAGGAATCCAGGGAGGGTGTCTAAACTACCCTCCAGATGTGATTCCGAGTAAAATTGAGAAAGGCAATATCGTGATTGATGAAAAAGTTGTTCTCCAATGGAAACCAAGGGTGTAAATGACAAAGAAAAATTTTGGAGGAATTTATGCGCCTTAGAAACATATCATTAAACAATCTAAAGAGACGTAAGGCAAAGGTCTTTTTTCTTATCCTTGGTCTTACTATTGGTATCACAACAGTTGTGACCCTCATCTCAGTAATACGCATGATGAACGAGGATATCTCTATGAAACTGGATGAATTTGGGGCAAATATTATCATCATTCCTCGTTCTGACGATCTTTCTCTTTCTTATGGAGGGATGAATATTGGAGGAATATCTATTGATGGTCAGAGTTTGAAGGATTCAGATATCCCAAAGATTCGCCAGATCGAAGTCCGAGAAAACATAAATATTGTTTCACCCAAATTGATCGGTGTGATAGAAATCGAAGGGAAAAAGATCCCTATTATGGGGGTTCGTTTTGAAGAAGAGTTCAGGCTCAAAAAGTGGTGGAAGATTCACGGGGCTAAACCAAAAAGTCGAGATGAAGTATTGCTGGGAAATGAAGCGGCAGTCCGACTCTTCAAAAGCACTGGTGATTCCCTACAGATTAATGGAAACATAGTCAGGATTTCAGGAGTGCTGGACGAGACTGGATCTCAGGATGACTATCTTGTCTTGGGTGATTTAAGTTTTGTCCAGGAGGCAATAAAGAAACCTGGAGCATTAAGCTTGATTGAGGTTTCAGCCTTTTGCAATACCTGTCCGATAGAGGAAATCGTGAAACAGATTTCTGCTAAATTGCCTCACGCTAAAGTAACCGCTATCAAACAAACCCTTCAGACAAAGATGGAAGCCCTTGACCATTTCAAAAAGTTTTCTGTTGGAATATCCATCATTGTTCTTCTGATTGGAGGATTGATCGTCTTTACAAATATGATGGCCTCGGTCAATGAGCGAAAAAGAGAGATCGGAATTTTTCGTGCAATAGGATTTCGGAAATCTCATATAGTCAGGATCATCTTTTTGGAGGCTTTGATCGTGGGATTGATTGCAGGAATTCTTGGATATGGTTTGGGTCTGGGAGTTTCGCACCTCATCGGTCCAATTCTAACAGGTATGAAAGGAGGAAAGATATATATCGATCCTCTCTTGGCTGTAGGAGCGGTTTTTCTATCTTCTCTGATCGGGATCCTCTCGAGCGCCTATCCGGCGGTTAAGGCTTCGAAGATGGATCCTACGACAGCACTGAGGGCATTGTGAGTGAAAATGAGCATGGAAAAATTTAACTCAGCACTTTAAAGATTAATATTGGCCATAAAATATTGAAAGGAAAATTATGAGTCTGATAGAGGCTAAAAAAATATCGAAAATATACGAAAGCGCTGGGGAGACTGTAAACGCTCTAATGGATATCGATTTAAATATAGAACGCGGAGAATTCATTTCCATCATGGGACCTTCAGGCTCTGGAAAATCTACACTCCTTACCATCTTAGGAGGTTTAAATCATCCTACAAAAGGAGAGTTGATTGTGGATGAAATTTCGGTCTATAAACTTCCTATGGAGAGACTGGCAGATTTTCGGAGGGAATTTATAGGTTTTATCTTTCAATCATTCCAGTTAATCCCATATCTTACTGTAATTGAGAATGTGATGCTACCCCTATCTATCACAGATAAGTCTAACAAGGAACAACTCAGAATGGCTGAAGAGATATTGGAGAAGATTGGATTGAAAGGGAAAGAGAAGAGACTCCCCGATCAACTCTCAGGAGGAGAACAGGAAAGGGTAGCTATTGCCAGGGCGCTTGTAAACTGCCCACCCATTCTCTTAGCCGATGAACCAACAGGAAATTTAGATTCAAAAACAGGACGGGAGATTATGAATCTTTTTAAGGATCTTAATAAAGAGGGGCAAACCATTATTATAGTTACCCATAATCCAGAGAACACAGTTTTTTCGACACGCACACTTTTCCTCAAAGATGGAAGAATGGAAAATAATGGCGGAAACGAAGAGTGGAAAAATTACTCTCATCATAATTCATTATAGTTCCATGTGGACTGACTGAACTGTGCCGAAAACCTCCAGAAGGAGGTAAAAAAGCTCGATGGTGTGGAGTCTGCAGAATATAATATTGCAACTTCTCAATTGAGAATTGCAGGAAAAGGACCGAATGTGAATCGCAAGGCAATCGTTCAGGTCGTTGAAAAAATCGGTTATAAGGTGGAAGCAGAAGATAAGACCAAGTCAGCAGTGCTCCATATCGAAGGGATGGACTGCGAGGATGAAGTGTCCTTGATTGGAAAGAAGATGAAGAGTCTAAAGGGACTCGAATCCTTTTGGGTCGATCTGATGTCTCAAACACTTCGTGTTCAATATGATCCCGCTCTCCTTTCCGTCCAGGAGATTATCAAGTCTATCGCAGAGACTGGAATGAAGGCAAGACTTGAGAGAGAAAGAGTAAAAGGCAAAACCTGGTGGAAAGAACCGAGGATCCTTTCTCTCATTTCCTGTGGAATCTTGACGCTTGTGGCATTCATTCTGGAAAAAATAGGAATTGGACTGCCAAGCACCATCCTCTATGCCATTGCCGTAATTGTTGGAGGATATTACCCGGCTCGAATGGGCATCGCTGCCCTTAAAACCCTCACGTTGAATATACGAACGCTCATGGTTTCAGGCGCGATCGGAGCGATCTTTTTGGGGTTGTGGGAAGAAGCAGCTATTCTGGTATTCATCTATTCTTTGGGAGATGTCCTCGAGGCTTATGCTGTGGATCGTGCCAGAGGAGCTTTGAGATCTCTTTTGGAATTGATGCCGAAAGAAGCAACGGTCAGGCGAAACGGTCAAGATTTAACCCTTCCTGTGGAAGAAGTAAAAACGGGTGAGATCATCATCATTAAACCCGGAGAAAGGATTCCATTGGATGGACGAGTTGTTTCAGGATCTTCAGCAGTGGATGAGGCTCCTATTACCGGAGAACCGATCCCGTTGGTTAAAGAAAAAGGGATGGAGGTCTTTGCAGGAACCATGAACCAGCGAGGGGTGCTGGAGGTTGAGGTCACAAAGATCTCTAAAGATACGACCCTTGCCCGGATCATTCACTCGGTTGAAGAGGCCCAGGCGAAAAAGTCAAGTTTTCAGCGTTTTGGAGAAACCTTTGGAAGGATCTATACGCCAGCCATGTTCGCTTTAGCCTTGGGAGTGATGGTCATTCCAGTTTGGTTTTTGGGAGGAATCTGGTCTCAATGGTTTTACAGAGGGCTGGTCGTCCTGGTTGTTTCCTGCTCGTGTGGTATTGCACTCTCTATTCCTGTTGCTGTAGTTTCTGCCATCGGAAATGCGGCCCGTAATGGCATTCTCTTTAAGGGAGGTGTCCATCTGGAGAGTGCAGCATCCATTAAAGCCATTGCCTTCGACAAGACCGGGACTCTCACCATCGGTAGGCCCCAGGTAACAGATGTCATTCCGATTGGAAATCTCAGTAGAAATGAGGTCCTTGGTTTGTCTGCATCCCTCGAATCCCGTTCTGAACATCCTCTCGGAGAAGCCGTCGTGAGAAAGGCCCGTGAAGAAGAGATTCCATTTGTCCCTGCTGATAACTTTGAAGCACTGGTTGGCCTCGGAGCAAGAGGAAGGGTAAATGGTCAGGAATTCTTCATTGGCGGGATGAGGCTTTTTCTTGAACGAAAGATGCCGCTTGAACCGATCCAACCTCTCCTCTCTTCTCTTGAAGAACAGGGAAAGACAACAATCCTCATCGGTGATCAAGAGAAAATCCTTGGAGTGATTGCCATCGCAGATCGACTCCGTTTTGAAGCAAAAGAGACGATTCAAAGATTGAAGGAGATTGGAATCAGACAGGTTGTCATGCTCACTGGGGATAATGAGGGAACAACCAAGGCAATCGCCCGCGAAGCAGGCGTAGATCAATATTTTGCTCGACTTCTTCCGGAGGACAAAGTTGAAAAAGTAAAACAGTTGAGGCAGGGAAATGGTCGAATTGCGATGGTAGGCGATGGGATCAATGATGCGCCGGCGATGGCTGTGGCAGATCTTGGAATTGCCATGGGCGCTGCTGGGACTGATATTGCCATGGAGACAGCTGATATTGCTCTTATGTCAGATGATCTGTCGAAACTACCTGTTGCTTTTATTCTCAGCAGGAGAACCGTCCGGAATATTCGCCAAAATATCATCCTTTCACTGGCAATCATCGCATTTCTTGTTCCTGCTGCCCTTGCGGGATGGATAGGAATGGTCCCCGGACTCCTAATCAATGAGGCCGGTGGTCTGGCAGTGATCCTGAATGGTCTTCGCCTGCTAAAAGATTAAAAATAGAAAGTCCTAAAAAAGTATGGGAGTTAGTGGAAAACATTCTTGCCTGCGACAGGTGGGCGGAGACCGATAAATGATTGCAGGGTATAGGACGCCCATGTGGAAATGAGGGGTTTATAAATAGAAAACTAAAGAAAAAAGGCCTTTCTTCTGCTCGAATTCTTCCCTATTAATTTCTCTACGGGCTTTCCATTTTGAACCTTCTCCTTATTTTTTTCCTCCAAATCTCCTTATAATCTCCTCACGGATTTTTCCAATAGGAATTTTTTTACTATAAAGTCTTTTAATCAAGAGGGCCTCCTCTTGGCAAATTCCTCACCCCGCCCCATGTTGATCGATGAAGCAATCCAGAAGATTTTCATGTCCAAAGGCTTCACATTCACAGAAACAAGGCATCTGTGCCAAAACTTCAGGGATATCTTTAGCAATCTGGTAGGCTTGTTTTGCCTTTCCTTTGAAATGATTTGGGGCAAGTGTTTTAGGCAACCCTGTGTTGGGATCGAGTACCTTCTCTTTAAGGACTTTAAATGCCTTTGGATCGGTCTCTTGTTTTAAGGCTTTAGGGTGATCTCCATTCGCCAATGCTGAGAAAGAGGTAAAAGTAAAAAATATCATAATGTTTAATACAATTTTCAACATCCGTATTCCCATATTTATTCCCTCAATCTATACTAATTTGAACCAGGCAATCTCATCTTTGTTTAATGAGAGAAAAAGATAAAAAGTTAAATTCTTGGAAGACCAGCTTCATCGAAAATTCCTTCAAAAAGAGGTCCTGTGAGATATCGTTCCCCCGAATCAGGTAAAATAACCACTATAGTCTTCCCATCAAACTCTCCGCTTTTTGCCAACCTCAAGGCTACGGCAATGGCTGCACCGGAGCTAACGCCAGAAAGAATACCTTCTTCCCTTGCAAGCCTTCTTGCATGTTCTATCGCCTCTTCACTTGTAACCTTTTCTACTCGATCAACCATCGACAAATCCAATGTATCAGGAATAAAGCCCGCTCCAATACCTTGAATCTTATGAGGACCAGGCTTTAGTTCTTCTCCTGCAAGTTTTTGAGTAATCACAGGACTTTCAGCCGGTTCCACGGCAACGCTAATGATTCTTCTCTTTTTCTCAAGTTTTATATATCTCGAAACTCCTGTGATGGTCCCACCTGTTCCGACTCCTGAGACAAGAAGATCAATCTTTCCCTCTGTCTGTTCCCATATCTCAGGGCCAGTGGTTTTAAAGTGAATTTCAGGATTGGCAGGATTCTTAAACTGTTGAGGCATGAAGTATTTGGGATCGGATGCCAAAATTCTTTCTGCTTCCTCTACTGCCCCCCTCATTCCCTTTGAGCCTGGGGTTAATATGATATTGGCTCCAAAAATAGCAAGGATCTTTCGTCTTTCCATTGACATCGTATCTGGCATTGTAACATGAAGTTTATACCCCCTCGCCGCAGCCACAAAAGCTAAGGCAATCCCGGTATTACCACTCGTCGGCTCAATAATTTCCATGCCAGGCTTCAGTAAACCTTTCTTCTCAGCATCCCAGATCATACTTGCACCTATTCGACACTTAACAGAATAAGAAGGGTTACGACCTTCAATCTTGCCAAGGATAGTGGCTTTAAGCCCTTGTGCCATTTTGTTGATCTTCACCATGGGTGTGTTACCGATTGAGAGTGAATTGTCATTAAAATACTTTGTCATGAGATCCTCCTGTGTAAATGTATTTTTTATTTTTTAAATTTTAAATTAGAGTTCGGGATTTAGCACCGTTTACTTAATCTCGTAATAAATTCCAGCCGTTCTCTTTTGTTCCCCATATTTAAAAAGGAGTATGATCTGATACTTGCCTCTTTCAGGGAGGTTGAAATAGGCATCATAACTTTTCATATCTTTCTCATATTTTAGGTTCTTGATCTGGTCTTTCCCTTTGGGATCTATCACCTTCATCATTACTTGCGCATCCGTAATCTCCTTCTGGGTCTTCTCATCCTTAAGAGTGACAGTTATATTATGTGTTGTTCCGGGCTCAATATCTTCTTTCATCTTCATCTCTTTAAGCATCTTTTTATGCTCTTCGTTTGACATAATCTGAAATACTACTTTAACTCCTTCAACGATGACTTCTTTAGTCTCCATTTTCATTGATGTACCTGTGGACATCCCACCATGCCCATGTTGAGCCAACGAAGATGATGAGAATAAAAACAAACTTAAAACGACCATCCCTAACACATAAATCGACCTTCTCATAGTTTTTACCTCCTCGTATAATATTTTTGTATCTGGATTATTTTAGCCAATCAAAATTGGCCTTTGATTCTTCGGCCTCTTTATATAATTTACTCCATTCATCATGCACTAAGGCAATTTGAGCCTGGTATTTTATCATTTCCTCTTTAAAAGAATCCAGCTCCTTTATAATACTTTTATATTGGGTTGGTGATCCAAACCTCCTTCGACCAAGTTCCATCGCCTTTTGCATAAACTTCTCATGAGCCTTTTCATATCTTTCCTCCGCTTCTTTTAAACGCTCCTTTAATAAACGAGCCTTTTCTCTCCACCACCTCTCATCCCTCCCATATATATCCTTACCGCTATCTATTCTTTTTTGTGGGGCTATTTTTTGAACCGGAGGGAAGACCACCTCCTCATGAATATACAAAATATTTACTCGATCTCGATAAGAGATTGGAATTTTACTGTAATCATCGGTATAGTTTTCGATACCATCCTTATCTACCCATTTATAGATGATATGAGCATGAACTATCGAAGCAATCAGAATGGCTGAAATTATAAAAATCAAATAGATCACTCTCATCTCCTTCACCTCCTTCCGAAATGTAATTCAGGGCTTTAGCCCTGATGAGACCTCAAAGGAATCCAATATCATTAATATATCTCTTTTATCGTCATACCCTTCTTTTTCAAGAATCATATAGATAATAAAGATTTGGTAAGGTTCTGAAAAACCATAAACCCAGCCATGTATCACAGGGGTTTCCTGGAGTCTATATTTCACAAACTTATGTGCAGCATATTGAACGCCTTTTATTTTGTAAGGAATCGTGGGACTTACTTCGATCTCGAAATCTTGGCCATAAGCCATCTTTAATTCCTCAACCAGCCCTCTCGCCCCAGTCCCTGTTATTATCTGGATAACTTTCTGATTGAATCTGGCTCTCCGGCCTGCAGGAGTGATGTCAATCTGGACATTGGATTTTGTCATCGGGTTTATTATAAATAGTTTAGATTCTTCTAACCCGGTTTTCTTAAATCCAAGATCTTCCATAAAATCGGGGATCTCAACGAAGAACTTCCATCGAGATGATGGAAGAGAAATCTTGAACGGATAACGAATTCCCTTAAAGGCGCTTCCTTCGATCTTCCCCACCGGAAGAGACCGATCTTCTTTTATTTCCCTCCTCACGGGGATACCTGCACAACCTCCTATGAACCCTACCATAAATATAAAAATGAATAAAAAAGAAAGATTCTTTCTCACCGCCGTTCTCCTTTTCCCTTTCCCCTCTCCCTATTTAATTTAATAGAAACAATAATCCGGCTAATGCCAGAAATAATATGGCGGTCAAAAGCTTGACCGTCCCTGTTTGTTTTTTGTAACCAATGCCACCTTTTCAGAGGTCACTCCAAAAAATGTTAATACAAAAACCCCTACTAAGAGGACTATATACATGATATTATAAAGAATAAGATTAAAGATTGCATTCTTTCTTAAATTAGGGATACCCATCACAAATCCGATCGTGGGAAGATAAACTTGTCCATTACAGATCACAGTGCAAACTGCGATGATGAACCCGGCCCAAAATGTGGCCAGAAGTCCTCCTTTGAATCGAGACTGTTCTCTAAATATCTCGTGAATCCTTTTTTTCAAACTCATTGGAAGTTGAAGTTTCCATTTGGCCACCTGACCTCTTCTGAAGAGGATATAATCATATAGAATGATTACTCCCAGAGTTAAAGCAAAAAATGCAATCAAAAGGTAAACCCCTTTGCTAAGGAGGGGAAAACTGTTTAATTGATGGAGGAATGCCATTAGCCCCATTCCAATTAAAAGGTAAGCAATAAAAACACCTGAAGTAAAAACAATCCCATAGATGAGAATCTCCCTCCCCTTTTTCCCCATAAATATAAGATAGGAAACGAGAAAGATGATCGTTGCAAAAGCACAAGGATTTATGCCATCGATAAAACCCGCAATCAGGACTGCTGAGAGACTCCATCTCTTAAACCGCTCGATAATACTCTTTTCACCTTTATCAAGATCCTCCTTTGTGACCTTCTCCCATGGTGGAGATGCTCCTTTCCCTTTGTACTTCACAATTAATTTTTGGAAAGTTTCATTGGAAAGTTCTTCTCCCCAGAGGTAATTTTCTCCTATATAGAGTTTATGATCCACAAGTCTTTTTGACTCCGGAACTTGATAAATCTGAGATAAGGCTTCATCTAATCTCTTATGATCTTCTTTAGTGAGGCTGAAGATCCTAATTCTTAACTCAGGAATTTTTTCGGCCCATCTTTCTAAATCCGCCTTCATCTCCTCACAATGAAGGCATCCAGGCATATAGAGGAAGGCGGCGTAGATGATTGTAGTGGATTTTTTATCCTCATCTGTTGGAGGATGAGGAATCCATCCTTCTTCTGGACCGATTGATTTAAGGGAAGGCCAGTGAGTTCCCCCTTTTTCAGAATAAGTTTTCACAAGGCCTTCAAGATCTCTTCGGATCTCTACCTCTCCACCTAAGATTTTATCTCCTATTATAATGGCTGGAAGTTCATTATTCTGATCCTTCAATTCCTTTTCAAATTTTGTTAGAAGATCATAATCCTTTAATTCATTTACGGAGAACGATTGTATCTCTATAGAGTACTTCTCCGAAAGAGGCTTAATCACTTCCTCCTCAATCTTTAATCCTCCCTTCTCTTCTGAATAGAAGAGGAAAAATCTAACAAGCTCTTTTGAGAGGCTGACCAGAGGAATGGTAAGGATCAGAAGAAGAATGAAGCTAATACAAATGAGTAAATATTTATTGGATGCTCCGCAGTTCCCCTTCTCTCCCCTGAGGAGAAAGGCCAGACACTTATTCATTTTTTATGGGCCTCCTCTTCAAATTCCTTTTCGATCTTAAATGCCCACTCTGTTTTGACATTCTTTATTGTCGGCCATCAAGAGATTGGGTAAAAATATTACCAGATGATCATCGTAGATATTTTTATATGCCTCGTCATCTGAAAGATATCTCAAAACCACCTGTAAAAATCGATTTGACTTTTCAAGATAAATTCGGGCCTCCTCCCATTTCCCCTCTTGGAAAAGTTCCTCTCTTTTTGCCTTTTCCTGCACACCTCCACGATAGTAGTCATGTACAGTGGTGGCGTTTTCTTCCAGTACTTTTAAACCACGATTCTCGTTAATTATTTTCTCAAGATTTATCTCGGTTAAAGGATGGACATAATCCTTTGGATAGACCTTAATCGGAGAGGTTTCTTCATGGGTATGTTCTTCTTTTGGAGTAGCACATCGAGTTCCGGTAAAAGCAATAATAAGAATAAGGAGGAGATAAGGGAATCTTTTAATCCCCCTCACCCTTATCCTCTCCCACCAGGGGATGTTCTGTGTGTTTCTTCGATTCATTTTTTTCTCCTAATAAATACTGAATGAGATCTCTAATAGTTTTGGATGCCCAATCCATTCTCTTTAATACCCTTCCAACAATTTTCCGATCGCGATTGATCAAGAAGGTTTCAGGATGGCTCCAAACTCCGTAAGAATTTGCAACCTTTCCATCCTCATCGATGAGAATGGGCGATGCAATTTTGAACTCATTTCTATATTTCTCTAAGTCTTCTTTCTTTTCTTTAATACCCACATTGAGAACAATTAAATCCGTTCCCTTAAACTCCTTATAAAGTTTAACAAAAGAAGGAGACTCCTTCCGGCAATCGGGTCAGTAGGGGACAAAGAAGTTTAAAAGGACAACGTTACCTCTCAAATCTTTGAGAGAGATCTTCCCTCCCCCTAATTCCTTTAATGTAAAATCAGGAGCCTCGACAGCAACACGAAATTTCTCAACTCCTGCCTCCTTAAATTGAGCATAGATCATGGTCGAGTTTTCAAAAAGAAGATAGATTGCTGAAACAATAACTATCAAGAGACCCCTCATGGCGACCCTCCTTTTTCTCTCACTCTCTTCTACAACGAGGGAACGAGGGAGATAATTGATTTTCATTCTTTTTATTTGTGCTTCATAAAGGTGTTGATGTAATTGATCACATGCCATCTCTCATCCATAGTTAAATCTCTTTCATAGGAGGGCATACTACCTCTCCCCATTGTAATCTTCCAGAAGTGTTCCCCATCGGTTATTTTTTCTCCATGAGATTCTCGAAAATCTGTTGGTTTCGGATTCAGTCCTACTCCTACAGGACCTTTTCCATCCCCATTTTCACCATGGCAGAGGGCACATTTTTTTTCATAGATCTCTTTTCCTCTCCGAATAGAAGCCTTTGTGGGCTTAATGGGATTCTTCATCTTTTTGGCTAACTCGGGGGCAATCCAACCTGTTTTCTCATGCGAAAAGACCAAAGTGCCTCCTGCCATTAAACACAAAGCCAATACCAAACAAAAAAATCGAAATTTCATTTTATCAACCCCTTGATTCAACTTACTCACCACTAATAGCGTAAAATTTTTTCTTTAATCCAAAGTTCCATTTCCAGATTGCATAAATTGCTGGGTAAACACCAAGTTCCATTATGAATGATGTGAAAATTCCACCTATCATTGGCGAAGCAATACGTTTCATCACATCTGCACCAGCTCCAGTTGACCACATGATTGGAATCAATCCCATTAACATCACAGCAACTGTCATGAATTTTGGGCGAAGTCTCTTAACAGCACCTTCAACAATAACCTCCTTTAAATCATCCCAATTCCTTAATCTTCCTCTACGCTCAGCTTCGTGATATGCTAAATCCAAATATAGGAGCATAAACATTCCAGTCTCTGCATCAACACCCATTAAGGCAATCAAACCTACCCAAACCGCAATACTCATATTATATCCGAGAAGATAAAGGAACCAGATTGCACCAACTGCTGAAAAAGGAACAGCCAAGAAAATAATCATCGTCTTTGTCACCGAAAGAGTATTGAAATAAAGGAGTAAAAAAACGAGGAATATTGTAATGGGAACAACAATGACCAAGCGTTCTTTTGCACGCTCCATGTATTCAAACTGTCCACTCCAGATAAGCTGATAACCAGGCGGAAGTTTGATATTTTCACGAACTACCCTCTTTGCATCTGTAACATAACTTCCTATATCCCTTTTAGAAGTATCAAGGTCAACATAAACATATCCAGATAATCTTCCATTCTCATCCCTTATCATGGAAGGACCCGTTGTTAAGGAGATATCTGCAAGTTGGGCAAGTGGGACATAAGTAATCTTTGAAGCCCCTACCCCTGCTGAACTAACTACGCCTCCCATACCACCCATTGTCCCAATTGCACCTGGAGCACCCTCTCCAATAGGTACAAGCACCCTTTTAAGTCTTTCGATATCATCTCTTAGTTCCTTTAAATAACGAACATTTACAGGATAACGTTCTCTCCCTTCGATTGTGGTAGTAACATTTTCACCACCTATGGCTGACATAATTATACTATTTGCCTGATCAATCGTCAGACCATAGCGGGCCAACTCTTCGCGTCTGAGAGTAAAGTCAATAAAATATCCCCCCGCAGTTCTCTCGGCATAGACACTCTTTGTTCCGGGAACATCCTTAAGTAACATCTCTATATGTTCGCCGATCTCTTGAACCTTCTGAAGATCAGATCCCATAATCTTTATCCCAATAGGTGTCCTTACACCTGTTGTAAGCATATCTACTCGGGCTTTTATGGGCATTGTCCAGGCATTTGTAACACCTGGGAATTTCATCTTTTCATCCAATCCACCGGGCCCATAAATCAGGTCTTCCACTTTTTTATGGTCAGGCCAGAACCTTCTGAGTATCTTCTGAAGCCACTCAGGAGCCCAGGAGGAGTACCACCTGGGAATTTTAGGCCACTCAGATTCAGGTTTAAGAAGTATAACGGTTTCCATCATGGAAAATGGCGCTGGGTCAGTTGCAGTCTCTGCACGACCAGCTTTCCCAAATACAAGTTTTACCTCTGGGAAAGATTTTAATACTTTATCCTGAATCTGAAGTAATCTTTGAGCCTCAGTTACAGAAAGACCAGGAAGTGTGGTTGGCATGTAGAGTAGATCACCTTCAAAAAGAGGGGGCATAAATTCAGATCCAAGTTTCTTGAAAATCGGAATGGTTGCTAAAACAATCAATATTGCTGCAATAACGGTTGCCCATTTAAATCTAAGGACGAATTCACAAATAGGATGATATATCCTCATTAGAGGTCTGCTAATAGGATGCTTTTCCTCACTATGGATTTTGCCAACAAGGAAGGTATTTATGAGTTTACAAAAGAATTTAGGTCTAAATATATAAGGATCCATATGTGTAAAAAGCAATCTTATGGCAGGATCAAGGGTAATCGCTAAAACAGCTGCAATAGCCATAGAAAAGTTCTTTGTAAAGGCAAGGGGTTTAAAAAGACGACCCTCCATCCCTGCGAGTGTGAAGACAGGCATAAACGAAACAGCGATAACTAAAAGGGCAAAAAAACTTGGACCTCCAACTTCTTTAACAGCAGAAATAACAACATCTTTATAACTTCCTGTCCTTCCTTCTTTGTCCCATTTCTCTAATTTTTTATGTGTCTGTTCAACAACTACAATCGCTGCGTCTACCATCGCACCAATGGCAATGGCAATACCTCCAAGACTCATAATATTAGCTGTTAATCCCATCAATTGCATTGGGATAAATGATAAAATAATTGTAATTGGAATAGTAATAATTGGGACAATAGCAGATGGTATGTGCCAGAGAAATATCATAATTACGATGCTAACGATTATAAGTTCTTCAACGAGTGTATCTTTAAGTGTGTCAATTGCTCTCTCAATCAATGAACCTCTGTCATAAGTAGTCACAATCTCAACACCGGGTGGAAGAGATGGCTTGAGTTCTTCCAGTTTTTCTCGAATACGTTCTATAACTTTCAAAGCATTCTCTCCAAAACGCATGATGACGATGCCACCAACAACCTCTCCCTCGCCATTAAGTTCCGCAACCCCACGCCTTATATCTGGCCCTAATGTGACAACACCAAGATCCTTTACTAAAATCGGAACTCCATTTCGATTTCTGCCTACGACAATGTTTTCCACATCAGCGACCTTTTTAATATAACCCCTTCCCCGAACCATATATTCAAGGCCTGTAAACTCTACCAATCTTCCTCCAACATCGTTATTTCCTGCTCTAATTGCAGATATTACCCGATCTATAGATATGTTGTAGGCAACCAATCGATTTGGATCTATATTGACCTGATATTGTCTAACAAAACCACCAATAGGAGCAACCTCTGCCACCCCAGGAACTGACTGTATGGCATAACGGAGATACCAGTCTTGAAATGTCCTTAGTTGAGAAAGGTCATTTTTGCCACTTCGATCAACGAGGGCATATTGGAATACCCACCCAACAGCAGTTTCATCACGCGCCAGTTCAACATTTACACCCTGGGGAAGACGTGGAAGGATATTGCTTAGGTATTCGAGTGTTCTTGAACGTGCCCAGTATATATCTGTTCCATCTTCAAATATTACATAAACATAGGAATAACCAAAATCTGAAAAGCCTCTTATATCCTTTACCTTTGGAACGCCTAAAAGGGCAGAAATTATAGGATATGTAACCTGATCTTCTATGATGTCAGGACTCCTGTCCCAGCGTGAAAAAATGATGACCTGTGTATCTGATAAGTCAGGTATGGCGTCGAGGGTGATGTTTTTGATAGAGTAAAGACCCCAAAGTGTCGCCATCCCGATAAATAGAAAAACGATAAATTTATTGTGAGCACATGCTTCAATAAGTTTATTGATCATTTCAAATCCTCCAAAACTATATCCCTACTTTCATTTTCCATGTCCCATATGTTCCATACCACCAACGGCTTCTTTTAATCTTGATTCTGAGTCTATAAGAAAATTAGCGCTTGTCACAACCCTTTCTCCTATTTTAAGCCCACTAATCACTTCGTAGTAATCATTAACCTTCGCTCCAACCTTCACCTCTCGCGGCTCAAAATAACCATTGCCCTTATCCACAATGGCAATCTGTCTTAGGCCGGTATCAATAATGGCTCCATCTGGGACAACTGGCTTTCTTCCCAAGTGAACTTTGATCTCAACATTTGCATACATCTCAGGTTTTAGTTTCCCATGAGGATTTGGAAATTCAAATCTCACTTTGGCTGTTCGGGTCTCTGGATTTAAAGAGGGATAAATATAGATCACCTTTCCTGTAAAAGATTCTTGAGGAAGATAAGAGAGTTGAATGGAGGCCTGTTGTCCTAATCGAATAAAAGGAAGCTCGTATTCATAAATATCCGCATATAGCCATACAACCGAGAGATCGGCAATCTTAAACAATGCCATCCCAGGCATGACATTCATCCCTTTGTAGGCCATCTTTTCAAGAACAAAGCCACTAAAGGGAGAATAGAGGGTGAGTGTTTTTTTTGCCTCTCCAGTTTCTTCAAGGACTTTTATCTGTTCATCGCTTATATCCCATAACTTAAGCCTTCGCTTTGCAGATTCTGCTAAAGAATTACCACTTGCTGCTATTTCTGGAAACGGGCTCTTTATAAGATCTTTTCTTGCGCGAAGGGCAACAAGGTATTCTTCCTGAGTGGATACCAATTCGGGGCTATAGATTGTAAGAAGAGGCTCTCCCTTTTTAACAAACCTTCCTGTAAAATCTACATAGAGATCTTCAATCCAGCCCCCAATCTTTGGAGAAATTGTAACTACTTTTCTCTCATCATAATCTACCCTCCCCACAGTCCGAATCACCTTCTCAAGAGGTCTCATTTCTACGGTTCCGAATTTAACCCCTATTAGTTGCTGACGTTCAGGTGTAATCTGGACTGTCCCAGGAGCGACTTCCTTCATCTTTCCTTCTTTCTGGATTGACTCCATGGTTAATCCCTTCATCTCTTCCATGAGATCATTCTTTTTTGTCACTTCGGCTTTCTTCTCTTCTTTTGAAGCCCCTTCTTTATGAGCTTCTGTATGGGATGCATCCTTTGTTTTCTGACATCCAACCATTAAAAAAATCAGTATTAATAACCACAAAATATATTTTATTCTTTTCATCTTCCTTCCCCCCTTAAAAAAGTTCTTTCCCAATAAGGGCTTCTAAATTTGCTAAATTCTTTTCATATTCTGTAAGGGCATGATAATACTCTAACTCATATTTATAAAGAGTCATCTGACTATCCAGAAGTGTCATAAAATCTACCTTCCCTACTCGATAGGCACTCATAGCTGAACTTACCTGAAGGTTTGCCTGTGGGATGATACCTGTTTTATAAAGCTCTATCTGCCTCTCCGTCCGCTGAAGCATTGAGGTCATATCCGTGATCATAAAAAATATCTCATTCTTCATTGCTCGATATTGAGCCTCAATGCTCTGGATATCTGCTTTTGTTTCTCCTACCTTCCTTTCTTGTTTTGATTTATAGAAAATTGGGATATTAATCTCCATCATCCCCGTCAACACATCTCTTCTCTTCATCTCTGGTCCATTGTCCCTCTGACCATAGGCAAACTTAACGGTTAAATCAGGATAATATTCCCTTTTAGCCAATTCATAAGCCTTATATTTTGCTTCAATCATCTTCTTCATTCCTTGGAGTACGGGGTTAATCTCGGATGCTATTTTCTGAAGTTCTTCAATGGAATAGGGAATTTTTTTAAAAAGTATTTCTTCTGGTCTTCCTATTGAACTTTCGGGTGGGCGATTTAAGAGGGTGATTAACTTTGCTTCGAGTGCTTTTCTTCTCTGAGCCAACATGATCAATTCATCAACCATTTTTGAAACTTCTATATGTGCCTTAATGACATCCTGTTGTATCCCCATACCGACGCCATACTGGGTCTCAGCAATCTTTGCAAAATTTTCAATAATCTCTTTATTCCTCTGAGTGATTTCCATCGATCGATAGTTGTAAGCAAGCTCAAAATATGTTGATTTTACTTCTTTAATAATCTTATTTACTTTTTCCTTAATTTCGCTTGAGACTGACTCTGCTTCTTTTTCAGCCATCTCTCCCATCAATCTTCTCTTCCCAAAAAGGGGAAACATCTGCGAGATGGAGAGCTCTTTCATCGTCATATCTTCATCCCTGAAACTGAAATTTGTAGGAAGGCTGATGATCCCGAAGCCTAACATCGGATCTGGAAGGGCACGCGCCTGAGGAATTTTCTCCTTAAAGACCTCCCATTTCTTTTTCACAGATATGATTTCAGGATTATTTTGAAGTGCCTCATCAATTAACTGATTCAGTTTGACCGTAGCCTTCTCAGTTTGGCCAAATGAAGATAAAGGGATTAAAATGAAAAAATATAAAAAGATCTTTTTAATTAAAGCATATAATCTCGTCATAATTAAATCACTTCCCTTTCTATGGATTTAATGCCATTTTTATCACAATTATTTGAAAAAAATAAAAGGCTCTTGGGCTTGCATATGAACCTTTAGGGGGGCGAAGGTTTCTGCAAATTAGACCTAAAAAATATTAAGTCTATGGCCAAGAGCCTCTTAAATCAATAAATTAAATTCTAAATTGAGCAATTCTTTTATGTCATTTCGATCAAATTATCCTTTTATGTAATTTCGATCAAATTATCCTTTTATGTCATTTCGAGCGAATTATCTTTTTATGTCATTTCGAGCGAAGCGAGAAATCTTGCTTTTTTTAAATTTTTTTCATAATAAATTGCTCAAATTTAAGATTAATTTATTCTTTAAATTATGTAAATAAAGTAAAATATGTATTTTTCCCTAAAAAATACCTTAATTTTAATATACCCTTCTACACCCCATTAAGGCTAAGTTTTTATATCAAAAATTTCTGGAGGACGAAAGATGGAGCGTGGAATCAGCTTTAAATTAATTAGTTGATTAAATAAAACTATTCTCCCTTTTAATGGAAGATATAATTTGCCTGGAATTCCAAATTCTAAAATGAATGCACAATGGAAGATATTTCCACACTCTAAATTTATCTTGTTAGGAAATTTAAAATGTTCTGTTTCTTTGCAATCATCCATGGAAATAGAAGGAACATAGGTGAGCAGTAATCCAAAAATTATAAGAGATGCAAAAATTTTCATAAAATCTCACCAATTTTTAGCTGAGGTGGCCCCCTTTTTGGTCGCTAAACCTTAGGGGGGTGAAGGCTTTAGCTTCTCTTTTTACCGAGGGCCACCATCTCTAATGAAAAGCCCTTGGCCTTTTGGCTAACCTTAGGGGGGTGAAGGCAAGCCATTAGCCTTTTTAGGCCATTAGCCAAGAGCTTTTAGACCATCTTCAAAGATTGAACCTCCTTATTGGTATTTCTAATTTTCTTCAGCAGTGCTTCATGTTTTGAGCAAAATTCATATTTCCCATCCAATTGAGCATGAAGCATCTCTTCTTGCCAATGGCTGTTAAAAAGTCTGCAATCAGAATCGTCACAAAATGGATTACCTATTAAATCATAAAATAAGGCCTGAATCAGATATCCTTTTAATATCTCTGTCGTTCTCAAATCTCCATGCTCAAGGAATCTCCCTTTGTATTCCTCTTTCAATATTTCTACTGGGACACCCATCTGCCTCTTAATATAAAACTCTCTTGGTTTTGCAGGGGCTAAAACCAATCCAGGAACCGAGATGATATGTGGAGAACCATAAATGCTTGTCCGGATATGATATCGATGGTCATTTTGATCCCATGTCCCTACGAGCTGATTGGTAATAAGAATAGAACAATATCTTTCATTTAATTTTTTCTTTAAAGGAAAATCTGCTAAATGTTTTTGGTATAATATCCCCTCATATAAAATTCCAAAAGATTTCCATTTTTGATCACTTATTCTCTCTTCCTCATAAGTGACTTCTCCCTTAAGAGGTGTTTTATTTAAAAACTCTTTCTCAGGGTCTTTAATTCTCAATTGAGCCATCTTTTGGGCAATCGTTTGGACCTGATCCATTGAAATGTTTTCATAGATATTTCCACGAAGGAAAATCTCTATACCTGTGGTCTCTTGAACATATTTTTTTAATTTATTAAGATTCACGATACTGATATCCCCTTCTTCATAAATTTCAAACCTTAATGGAATACGATCAATTAAATGATCCACTTTTAATTCGTCAATCTTTATTCATTTTTTTAAGAATGATCTGAGCTCCTTTTCTTCCAGAAAGTAACATTGCACCAAAAGTAGGCCCCATCCTTGGAAGCCCATATGTTGTTGCTACAGCCATACCTGTAACAATAAGTCCTGGATGGACCTCTCCAGTATGTTCAACAACAAGATCTTCTGATTGTTCAACCCACATAGCTCCATAACCAGATGTTTTAAGAATGCCTCTTTCTTCAAGTTTCCTAACTACACAGGCATCATGACCTGTTGAATCGACTACTATTTTTGCCTCAAGGGCAATAGGATCAACACATGTAATTTCACGAGGAAGAGCCTGTACAGGTGTCCAGTTTACAACAGCCCCGCAAACCCGATTTCCCTCTCTCAAAATAACATCATCAAATATTGTCATATTTGCAAATTTAACTCCTGCATCACAGGCTGCTGCTATCAACTTGGAACAGGCATGAGGACCATCAGCAACAAAAAGGCCAGGAGTCACCTCTTCATAAGGAATTCCTAATTCTTCAAGAATTTTCTGACCGGGTTCTCTAACTGTCACTTTATTCATTAAATATCCACCAATCCAGAATCCTCCACCAATATAATTATTTCTCTCGATGATTAGAATTTTTAAACCTTTTAATGCCAGATCCCTACCTGCCATTAATCCACTTGGTCCACCTCCGATTATTAGACAATCACTTTCAACATACTCAATGAACTGCTTCGCAAAACCACCAACAATTGCTCGGGTTACCTCTTTTTCACTTACCGCAGCGAAAATCTTTTCGGGCATTAGAAATAATTCCTCCTTTAAGGTTTATAAAATTTGATTAGATATTGTTATCCTCGGATATCCAGAGGAGAGTTTTCTTTTCTGTTTTTCACAGTCCAAACAGTATTCTGGATACCTTGATCCTCCATCCGGGAAAATGGTTACAATCAAACCCTTTTCAATAGATTCTGCTAATTTCAATGACGCCCATAATGCAGCCCCTGAGGATGGACCTACCCATAGTCCTTCCTCTCGCGCAAGACGTCTTGCCATTTCATAGGCATCTTCAGTTTTTACAAATATTGTTCCATTAAGAATAGATTCATCATAAATACCAGGTTTTATAGCAGTTTCAATATGCTTTAGCCCTTCAATTCCATGAAAACCATTATCTGGCTGAACTCCATAGAGTTTTATTTCGGGGTTATACTCTTTTAACCTCCTACCAGTCCCCATTAATGTTCCTCCAGTTCCAACACCTGCAACAAAATGGGTCAATCTTCCCTCGGTTTGGTGGATGATTTCAAGCCCTGTAGTTTCATAGTGGGCTTTCCAATTTGATGGATTATTATATTGATCAGCAAAGAAATATTTTTGTGGGTTAGCTCTATAAATTCTCTTCGCTTCAATTAGAGCTCCATCAGATCCTAATAATGGATCTGTGAAAATTAGTTTTACTCCATAGGCTTCGAGTGCCTTTTTCCTTTCCTCACTTATGTTTTCAGGGACAACCAACTCAACTTTATACCCTTTAATAGCTCCAATCATGGCATATGCAATTCCTGTATTACCTGATGTTGAATCGAGAATAATTTTATCCTTTGTTAGTTCTCCTGCCTTTTCGCCATCTTCAATAATCCTTAGAGCCGCACGGTCCTTTACTGATCCACCAGGATTTAGCCATTCGGCCTTTGCAAAAATCTGTATTTTTTTAAAATTTTTGGCCAATTGACGGATTTCGACAAGAGGTGTATTCCCAACAAAAGAGAGTAAAGAAAGTGCTTTCTCTTTTTCAAATCTTTTCCAAGGTGCAGTATGTTCAATTACTCTCAAAGCTTCCATTTTAACCTCATATTATCTCTAATTCTTCAAGATAAATTGCCTCTTTTTGGATACGGAATCCCTTTATCACAGGATTATTCTTTTCTTTTAAAGAAACAATAATTGTAACCACATCAGGATAACATGCCAATTTAACATCTGTTTCTGAGGGAAATGGGATAGTATGAGGATGTGAATGGTATATACCAACCATTTCTATCTGTTGTTTATCCATTTCCTCAAAAACGTTCCATTGTTCTTGTGGTGACATGGAATATCTTATAGGACTTTTTTCTATATTTTGAAGCTCAAAAGCCTTAACCACCACACCATCCCTACCACCGAGAATGCCGCAGCATTCGAGCGGCCATTCCCTTTTTGCGTGTTCTATTATTTCTTGATAGATAAATTTTGGAATTCGAAGTGCCAAAATTTCTCTCCTGAATTTAGTTTACCCCCCATTGTGACAAACTACAAACCTCTTGTTGATCCATTATGTATGTGATTTTAGGTTTTTCTCCACATAAAGGACATAATGGATTTTTCTTAACAGTAAAGACCTTAAATTCTGTTTCCAGAGAATGATATAGTAAAATCCTTCCAATTAAAGGTTTCCCTTTATTTAATATGAGCTTAATAGCCTCTGTTGCTTGAAGAAGGCCAATTTGCCCGGGCACAACTCCCAGGACTCCTACCTCGTTTCAGCTCGGCACTGTCCCTGGAGGAGGAGGTTCTGGGAAAATACAACGCAGACAGGGACCACCTCCTTTTGGGTGAAAAACACTTACCTGGCCTTCAAATTGAAATACACCTCCATAAATATATGGTTTTCCGATGAAAAAACAGGCATCATTGATTAGATATTTTGTAGGGAAATTATCTGATCCATCTATTATGATATCGTAATTTTTAAAAATATCGAAAGCGTTTTCATGTGTTAATCTTTCTTGGTAAGTAATAACCTTAATTTCAGGATTAATCATACTAATAGCATCTTTTGCAGATTCAGTTTTAGGCCTACCAACATCATACGTGCTATGCAATATTTGTCTCTGAAGATTAGTCAAATCCACATTATCATAATCTATTATTCCTATTGTCCCTACACCTGCTGCTGCTAAATAAAGACCTGCAGGGCATCCAAGTCCTCCTGCTCCAACCAGAAGAACTTTTGCCTTTAAAAGTTTCATCTGTCCTTCAAGCCCTACTTCTTTTAAGAGAATATGGCGATTATAACGCGTTAATTGTTTAGGAGTTAATTTAGAATCATTTACTACCTCATAACCTTTTGCCTCCCACTCCTCAATCCCTTTAGCCATTGATAATACGTTTTTATAACCCATCTCTTTTAATATCTTCACAGCAGTCAAAGAACGTACTCCAATAGCACAATAAATAATTATAGGCACATCCTTTTCAGGGATGAGGATTTCAATTTTCTTTTTTAATTCATTCATAGGAATAAAGATAGCCCCTGGGATATAACCAAGGGCAATTTCCTCTTCTTCTCTAACATCAAGAAGAACAATTCTATCTCCATTGTTAATAAATCTGTGAGTTTCTTCAACAGAAATTTCGAGAGCATTATTATTTTCTTCCACCAAAAGCCATTCTTTTAAAGAATTTATTTCGCTTTTTTCAATCATCTCTTCCCCCAATCAAAGAAATAATGATTTATTCAATTACATTTCTTTCGATAGGTTCAACCTTTACTCCTATCTTTTTTAAATAATCAAGTGCCTTTAAATATTCTTCCTCTTCACCGTCAATCTCAAGTGTTACCCAACCTACCTCTTCAGAAACATTTGCACTTCTTATGTTTGTTACGATTTTAAACTGATGACCTATGTTATAAATGATTGGTTCCTTAATAAGCTGAGGGGGAAATGTAAGAGTAACTTTTTTCTTTATAGATCCTCCTCCCGCAATTGCAGGTATGATAGATATTTGATCTCCTTCTTTTAAAGGAGTTGCTAAATTTTGAAGGAAACGTATATCTTCATCATTAACATAAATATTAATAAATCTTCTTAATTCTCCATTTTCATCCTTTAGTCTCTCTTTCAATTCTGGATAAGTATTTGTAAGCCATTCAATAACCTCTCCCACAGTATTTCCATTTGCTTTTATTGTATTTTGTTCCCTTACAAGTTTTTTTAGCGGAGATGGGATCCGCACTTCAACTTCCATCTTATTCCTCCTTTTATGAAGCCTTAATTTGAAAATCTTTAGTTATTGAATTCTTTTTTAGTGATACAATCTTTTCAAATTCTGATAGTTTAGCCTCTATAATTATTGGGTTTCCAATATGATCCTTTATCGCCTCTTGTGTTTTTAAACCATTTCCTGTAATAGAGATCAAAATTGATTCATTTCGTGGGATGATACCTTTTTCAATAAGTTTCTTGGTTACGCTTACGGTTACCCCACCAGCGGTTTCTGTAAATATCCCTTCTGTTTGAGCAAGAAGTTTCATTCCCTGTATAATCTCATCATCAGTTACATCTTCAGCCCACCCTCCAGATTCCCTAATTGCTTTTAATGCATAATATCCATCGGCTGGATTTCCAATGGCAAGAGACTTTGCAATCGTATTTGGTTTCTGTGGTTTAATCCAATCAACACCTTGTTTAAAGGCTAAAACAATGGGGTTCGACCCTGATGCCTGAGCCCCGTAAATTTTTGTATCAACACTATCTATAAAATCAATTAATTCTAACTCCTTAAATGCTTTCCAGACCTTAGTAATTAAAGAACCCCCTGCCATAGGTATTACAATATGTTTTGGTAGCTTCCACCCAAGTTGTTCAGCTATTTCGTAACCGAATGTTTTTGATCCCTCAGAGTAAAAAGGACGAATATTTATATTTACGAAGGCCCACCCGTAATTTTCTGCTATTTCACTACATAATCTATTAACTTCATCATAACTCCCTTTTATACCGATTAAAGTTGCCCCATAAATCAATGTGCCAAGAATCTTTCCTTGTTCAAGATCATAAGGGATAAAAATATAACTCCGAAGTCCAGCCTCTGCAGCCAAAGCAGCAACTGAATTAGCGAGATTTCCAGTAGATGCACAGGCAACAACTTCAAATCCAAATTCTTTTGCCTTTGAAATTGCAACCGAGACAACACGATCTTTAAATGAAAGAGTTGGATGATTTACTGCATCATTTTTAAGATATAATTCTTCTACACCAAGTGCCCTTGCAAGTCTTTCTGCCTTAATTAAAGGTGTAAACCCTACATCTCTTCCTACAGAGGGTTCTGATTCTAAAGGTAAAAGTTCAATATAACGCCACATGCTTTTTGATCGATTAACAATCTCTTCTCTTTGAATTATTTTTTTTAATTTATCATATTCATACATTACCTCTAATGGTCCAAAACAGAACTCACAAACATGAAAAGGTTTAATTTCATACTCCCTTCCACATTCTTTACATTTCAAATATTTAATTATATTCATAATTTTTACCTTTTTATTGATATTTATTTATAAAATTATTTACTAATTTAGTAAAGATATTTTTTAAAAAAATTATATATAATACATATATTTTTTATCTATTTCTCTTTCAATTCCCATTTTTTTTGCCATTTCACATAAATCCTTTATAGTAATTGACTCGAAGTATTCTTTAAGTTTTTTACCCGCTTCATTCCATATAATTTGTGTTACACAATTCCCTGACTTCTCACACGGTTTTCTTTTATCAATTGGACTCAAACAAATTACTGGATTTAAATTTCCTTCTGTAATTCGAATAATTTCACCAACTGATATTTCATCAGGCTTTTTATTTAAAAAATAACCACCACTTGGTCCCCTTTTACTTCCTATAATTCCAGCTTTTTTTAATTTTTGAAAAATTTGTTCTATATATCTTGGTGAAATCCCTTGCCGCCTTGAAATATCTTTTACTTGTGTTTCTATTCCACCAGAGTGATATGCAATATCAAAAATAGCTCTTAAACCATATCTACTCTGAGTTGAAAGCCTCATTTTAAACTCCAACTACGTACAAAAATATTATATAATTCTTAATTAATTCTGTCAAGTATTTAAATTTAAAATTTTAAAAATTTTATTGACATTTTTTAATATTAAAATTATAATAATATCGCTTAGATAGATAAGTTTATAATTTTTAAATGGTAATTTTTAATAATTTATGAATAAATTGAAATTATTCATATATGGATTTACTCTTATTTTTATTTTTAGTAAAACTTTATACTCTGAAACACAAAAGGTTGACTTTTTTATATCATCTCCTGTTTTGATATTTAATATTAATCTTTCAAAAGAAGATCGCATCTATCTTGGTCTTCCTCCAAAGAAGAATTACCGACTTGAGGATATTAATGGATCTCTTCTCCTCATCGAATTTCTCAATACTTATTGTATTAATTGTGAGAAGCAGGCTCCTATCTTAAACGAGGTATTTAATATAATTGAAGGGGATCCAAAACTCAAAAAGGAGATAAAAATAATAGGAATTGCTGCGGGAAATAATTTGGAAGAGGTTAAAGATTTTAAGAGTCGGTATAAAATTCCATATCCAATATTACCTGATCCAAATTTTAATGCCCACCAAGCTTTTGGAAGCCCCCGTACTCCATTTATGATATGGGTTAGAAAGAATAGAGATGGAAAAGGAATTGTGGTTAGCACTCATTTAGGGGTCATTGAATCGAGTCAGAAGTTGATCGATGAGACAAAGGCAGTGCTGCAATATGATCTCGCGCTGTTAAAACCAAAAATAGGGTCAATTTATGAAGGGGAGGCATTAAAACCTCCTCTTACCGAAGAAGAATTAATCGCAAAGGCAAGGATAGGAATGGAGAGTTCGGGAGGGAATGTAGTTGAAATAAAGAAAGTAGAATTGAAAGATGGAGACTCAATTTATATAGGGCGAGTTGACTTTGGCACTTATCAGAAAAATCTTTTTTCAAAATTAGCAACAAGACGTGCCATCTGTGATATCTGCCATGATACTTTTTTCTTTTACACATTCGACCCTGAGGGGAAGGTTATTGATATTATACCAATCCAGTTGACTAAAGTTGGTAATCAGAACTGGTCTGATGAGGATATAAAGAAATTGAAAAATAGAGTGGTTGGAAGATCTATCTTTAAAACCTTTTCCTTTGACCCAAAGGTGGATTCAATTTCTGGAGCTACAATCACAGCAGTGCTCATATTTGATAGCCTCGAGAAAGCCAAAGAGATATACGAAAAGGTAAAGAAAGAGGGCTATATTAAAAATTGATTAATAAATTTAATTCTCTAAGAGCTTCGAAGTTTTTTGTTTCCTTAATCTTTTTCTTCCTAATCGTTTTCCCGAATTCTTCCTTCTCAGATGAATTGTTTAGATTTCATCAAGTCTTAATGGGGACAATTGTTGAAATTATTCTCATCGGAGATAATCAAAAGAAAGCAGAAAAATCAGCACTTCAGGCATTCCAAGAGATTCGAAGGATTGAGCAATTGATGAGCCCCACGATTGAAAAAAGTGAGGTCTTTCATATTAATCAATCCACTGGGAAGAAATGGGTCAGAGTTTCACCAGAGACATTTTATGTGATTAAGAAGTCCATAGAAATCTCTAATCAATCTGATGGAGGATTTGATATTACTGTTGGCCCGCTTATCAAGCTCTGGCAAAAAGCAAGGGAAAAAGAGCATCCACCTTCCAATGAAGACCTGGAAAGAAGTTTGGATTTGGTGGGTTTTAGAAATATCATGATTAGCCCGGATGGAAAAATCTTTTTGAAAAAAGATGGAATGTCCATTGATCTGGGCGGGATTGCAAAAGGCTATGCCGTGGATCGCGCCTTCGATATATTGAGAGGACTGGGGTTTAGAAATCTTATTGTCAATGCGGGTGGTGATTTAAAAGTTGGAGGAATGAAATTTGGCAAGCCCTGGTCTATTGGGATTCAGGACCCAAGGGATCAAGGAAAAATCATAGCTAAGATAAAATTGAAAAAAGGGGCAATTGCTACATCAGGGGACTATGAAAAGTATTTTATGTATCAGGGAAAACGCTATCACCATATCATCAATCCGAAGGATGGTCTTCCTGCTTGGGGATGCCAAAGCGTTACGGTTCTGTGCGAAGAAGGAATCCTTGCCGATGCCATGGCTACGGCTGTATTTGTCCTTGGACCTGAAAAAGGCTTCTCCCTCTGTCAAAGAACCAAAGGAATCGATTGTCTGATTATTGACTGGGAAGGGAAGAGGATTATTACACAAGCTTTAAAAGAAATAATCTCTTTTAATCCATAAAGGGCACGTTGCAACGTGCCCCTACAATTATTTTTATCTCCTGTATTCTTTATGACATTGGACACAAAGGTCAGTGACTGTAGGGAACGGGATCAAGTAACGATTGCCACTTCCGTGAGATCGATGGCAACTCAGACATTGAATGGTTTTATTCTTTTCACGTGGGTCTACAATTTTTTCACCCATTGGGTGATTCGAATGTTTTGACCAATCATGACATTCTCCACAAAGTTCAATAACAGAGGCCTTTTTCAAAAGGAAAATGTTATTCGATGCATGGGATGAATGACAAAGTTCGCAACTCCCTTCTTGAACTGGATTATGGATTAAGGAACCTTTAATCACCTTTCCTTTAGAGGCTTCAATCTCCTGCTTTTCTCTCTCAGCAAGCTTTGATTGCCATTCTATCGTTGTGCTATGGCAATTACTACAAAGGCTCTTCATATCACCTATCAAAAGATTTTTCTCTGTAGAGGCATGGGGTTTATGACAATTCAAACAGCTTTTTTTATCAGTAAGGGGTGAGTGAATTAGAGTTTTGTTAAATATCTCATTTATCATATTATTGTGACACCCCTTACATAATTCATGTCCGATCTTTTTAGTTTTAAATGGAGTTGGTGATGAGGGTCCTTCATGGCAATAATTACATGTCTTACTTGCAACTGGTTTGTGAACATTATCAAATAAGATTCCTCCCCTGTTTGATCCATGAGGATTGTGGCAAGAGGAACAATTTCCTTTGTCAACAGGATAATTCATATGTTGTTTTATAAAACTCGATGTTTTCGTCTTATGGCAGCTTTTGCAAAGAGAAATCGTTTCATCTTTCAAGACATAATTTTCCTTTAAAGATGCATGTGGATCATGGCAGTTAATGCACCCCTTTTCCACAGGATTGTGCTTGAATCTAACCTTTTTTATTTCATCACCAATTGATTTATGACATATAAAACAGAGGTCATTTCCGCTCTTTAAAAGAATAGAAGGATTATTGGATGCATGAGGACTATGACATTTAATGCAACTTCCTTCTATAGCCACCTTGTGAGTGCTTTTAGAACTCTCTGGCACAATACCTTCATGGCACTTATTACATATTTTGTTTGGATCTTCACCAAGTAATTTCCCATGTGAGGAGCTATGAGGATTATGACATTCGGAGCACTCCCCAGTTTTTACAGGGGTATGAATAAAAGGATTTTTTAGCTTCTCATTGAATTCCTCATGGCAATTCAGACACAATTTCCCTCTTGCTTCAGGCTTAAGTTTAAATTTATTCTGGGCGTCCCCCGTTGAAATTGCCAGCAAAAAAATACTTAAGATGTATAAAATAAGATATCTAATGCAAAATTTCATATTGCATCCTTATTTTTATTCTTATTTTCTTTTGAGATCTTTATCACTTCTCAACAATATGGCACTCATCACACGATCCCCCTGCAAATGGAGGATGTAGAATATTTTTAAAAAACTTAGGATCTTTTGATGTATGAGGTTCGTGACAATTTCTACAGTTCATGACAGAGGCTTCAATCCCTATATGTGCTTTATTAAAAGTCGAAGTCTTAAAATCGTGGCATTCTCCACATAAAACTTGAATGGGCTGACTAATTAATGACATCTCAGCAGCAAAATGAGGTTTATGACACCTTTGACAATCTCTTAGAGCAGGCGAATGAACCTTTTCTTTATCCATCCTTCTCTTCAATCCTTTATGGCAATCCAAACATAAGTCAGGACTTAAGGCCAGGAGAAGGTTTCTTAATTTTGACTTATGCGGGCTATGGCAACTCGAACATTTCCCGGCAACCACTGGTTTATGCCTACTTTTTTCTTTCTCAATCCCTTTGACTATATCAGGATGGCAAGAAATACATAGTGGACCCTGACTATCTACCATCATCCCCTTTATATTACTTGCGTGGGATTCATGGCAACTTAGACACATCCCTTCAACAAAGGGAAAATGATTAGACCCGTCATCCTCCTTTTTTATAAGTTCCCCATGACACTGGGCACATATCTTAGAGCTCTCAGACCGAAGAAGCTTCTTCTCATTCGAACCATGGGACAAATGGCATGCATTACAAACTCCTTCTTTTACAGGCTTATGGGTATAGGTTTTTAAAAATGTTTTTTCTAAATCTGTATGACAGGTATAACATACCTGATCAATTCTTTCCCTTATTATATTTTTAATATTAGAACCATGTGGATTATGACACGAATTACATTCACCTTCGAGAAAAGGAGGATGTGGAACCCTGGCCTTTTTAACCTCCTCCATATTTTTATGGCATGAAAAACATAGATCACCACCTGCAAAATTTAAAAGGTTCTTATTCTTTCCTGAGTGAGGCATATGGCAGGAAAGGCATCCTCTGTCACTTATAATTGGAGCATGTTTGAATGCCATTATTTCTTTCCTTTCTTTATGGCATTCCATACAGAGCTCGTTTGTCTTTTTAATGACAAGTTTTGGATATTCTGATGTATGGGGTTTATGACATTTTTCACATAAGCCATCTTTAAAGGGTGGATGATCTACCTTCCCTTCTGCCTTTAAGGTATTTATGTCGTGGCAATTATAGCAAAGCTTACTCCCTTCTTCTATGGTCTCAAAAGGTTTTTGGTCTGAAAAAGGTTTATGACATGAATCACATTGAATTGAAACAACTGGATCGTGAGCACTTGTCCTAAGAAGTTTTGTCTTTTGAGATGAATGGGGATTATGGCAGCTTGAGCATATTGCCTTATTTACAGGATAATTTCCATGGGCTTTTTTGAATTGCTCTTTATTGCTATCATGACAACTAAAACAAATAGAAGGCTCAGAGTTTAAAAGAAGATTTTTATGATTTGAGCTATGGGAGAGGTGGCAAGCGAAGCAACCTTTATCAAGTAATATTTTATGAACCACTTTCTTTCCATACCCATCTCTTTTATGACATAGAAAACAAACTTCATTACCTTCTGCTTTTAATAGATGCTTTGATTGTGATGCATGGGGATCATGGCAAAGAATACATTTTCCTTTCTTTAAGGCAGTATGGACATTGGGACTGTTCATCCCTATCTTTTCTCTGCTATGACAGGAGTAACAGATTTCGTTACCTTCTCTTTTAAGAACTAACTTGGGAACAAGACCATGACGGAGATGACAATCTTCACATTTTTTCTCCTTCACTACAAAGTGAACATTCTTCATACTAAGGTATTTCTCTGCGAATTTTTTATGGCAATCCAGGCAATCCTTCCCAGCAAAACTCCTACCCCCTGAAGGAACTCCTCCAGGAGTCCTTTTTTCAGGCCTTTCTGCACAGGACCAGAAAATAAGAACCACGCTGAAAATCAATAATAAAAATATGGTCTGTTTAAACTCAAACTTAAAAAACTTCATGTCTTTGGATTTTTAATCCTTTTCATTATCCTTTTTATTTTAGTTCTCTTTATAGTATATTTTTATTTCCGAAATGGATTTTAGTTTATCAGCATACTCCTCTAATGCCATCTTCACTTTGTTGTCAAATACCTTTCTTGAAACGATCTCCTTTACCTCCTCATAAGGAATAGGTCTTGAGGTAACGACATCTTTAATTGCTAATACATAGAAATAACCCTCCGGGCTTTCATATAGCCTGAAATCATTTGATTGGACTCCGACAATCGCTTTTCGTATTCCCTCAGGTAAATCCTTTGTCGTTAAAAGTCTACCATCAAAATTTAAGATTCCCGCAGTCTCTTTATCTATCTGTCCTTCTGCATGAGCTGAAAGCCATTTAAAATCTGTCCCTCTTTTTAGTTTTTCAATTGCCATCTCCGCATCTTCTCTCTTTTTGAATATAAGCGTATTTATCCTCATCATTTCTGGATATGTGTATTCCTCCATATGTTCCTGATAATAAGATTTAACCTCTTCCTCTTTTATTTTAATATCTGGTAGAATAACTTTTTTTATAAAAGCACCAAAGAGAAGAGAATTTTCATAATCTTTAACCCTATTTTTATATTTCTCTGTTTTATCAAGACCCAATCGTAGAGCCTCCTTTCTAAACACCCTTTTATATAACAACTCTTCAAACGACGGAATCTTTTTGGAATTCAATTTTTTATTTTCAATTGCCCTTTCTATCCCATGATATAATTGTTGCCTAATATATCTGGTTAACTCGCCAACAGTAATTGGGCTCTCCCCTTTTATCTCCGCAACCACTCTTTCATCCTTAAGGAGAGATTCAAAACCTGGAACCTTAGATTCGTAATCAATACTTTCAAGAACTTCATGGTTTATCTTAGCATATCTTTTGATCAATTTTTGATTATAATCTTTCAATGCATCAAACCTCTTATTTTTAAGAGCCTCCTCCCTTGCTTTTTTCTTCATTTCAGGGTCTTCTGGATAACGAATATCTTCGAGTCTTAATATAACAAATTCTGATTTAAGTGGAATAACAGGACTAATTGAACCTACCTTCATTTTTGATAGGATTTCATTGACCTTAGGATGAATATCCCTTGCTTTTAAATAGGTTCCTTTATCACCTTCTCTTGCCTTATTAATATTTAAAAATTTTTTTGATAATTCATTAAAATCCTTTCCCTTCAATAGTTCTTTTTCCATCTCCATTGCATCATCCTCTTTTGCGAAGATAATAGAGGAAACCTTATATTCCTTAATTAAATTTTTATAAAATTTCTCAACCTCCTTTTCAGAAACTTTAATATCTCTTGTTATTTTTTCCATCAATTCTTCACGAAGGGTAATCTTTGAAAAAACATCAATCATATTTTTTATCTCTTTCAATTCGTCCAGCCCCATCCTTCTTGCTTCCTGTATGATCAATTTTGTATTTACTAATCGTCTTAGAAGTTCCGATACCCTTCCCTTTTCTGAATTCGGCAGAGAAATCAATTCCCTATTTAACTCATCAAAGCTGATTGGTTCTTTATTCACCATAGCAATTATCTTTTTGCCTTTTAGGGTTGGCAAATCTTTATCTGATGAAAACCCGCTTGTTCCAATAAATAAAAGAATAATCACAACGATTTTTAATATTAAAAAATAATTTCTCATTTGGCTCTTTTCCATCCTTAACTATTTGTTCGAATTATTTAGGTAACCTCTCAGGGACGTTTTGTCCCAGCTACCAATGGAAAAAAATCTCATCACCTTTATTCTCTCCCTCTTGGGGATACTAAAGAAGTAAGAAAAGTTATTTATAAATCTTTTCATTTAATTATTAAATTCGTAACTGCCTTTACCATATTAGATGCCAATTTATGAGCAGTATTAATCTTTCCAAAATCAAAAAGGAAAACCCCTTCATCTCCTTCGTTATTACTATTTGAACTCCATACAACCTTTCTGCTTCTTCTCTCGATTATCTGCAAAGAGAAATCAACCTTTGGTTTTCCATATGTGCCTTGATAATCCTGATAATCCATAACCTTTCCCGAAAGGATCAGATCCACATCCAACTCCGTAAAAAGCAAATCTGCATGACTAAGGGAAATTCCTTCTTCCATGATAATCCGTAATGTTAGAAATTTATTTCTCACTATCCCAGGTTCAATCACATCGAATTTGCCTGCATTTTTAAGATTTTTTATAAATTGAAGAACCATAATCTCCCCTGCATTTTTTCTTTCACTACGGTTAAAAAAAGGTATAACAGCTACCCTATATTTATTTCCTGAATCAAATATGTTAGAGCGAAAATAGGTCTTAGGTTGAAATTTCTTACTCACACCTTTAATAATTTCTTTTCCTGTTTCTTTTAAAAAATAATTCTCAAGTGATTTCGTAAGACTCTCTATAGCTTTACTTAAAAGTTCATTTGGGTCTTCAATCAAACCCAAACTCAAAATTCCTGGGGAATCATCGCCTGCCAAGCCAAATCCATCTATCCATAAAATCTCTGAGTTATCCCCTGTTGAAACTAACCTCGAAGTCAAAGCAAGCTTAGGAGGATTCGTATCGTTGTAATGTTCGAGGGATGTGATTAGAACCGCTTCCACATTAGTCTCATTTTTCAATGCTCGAGCTGTTTCTTTATCTATTCCACCTGTATATCGGATACGATTTTTTGCCATGAATCTCTCAAGAATATCCTCACTTAGAATCTGAAATCTTCTTTCTTTTAATTTTCGAATGTATAAGGCTCTAAAATCCTTCAATGGTGCAAAGGTTCCGCTAAGATTTTCAAATGGAAATACGGCAATAAAAAATTTTTCTTCTTTTAAAGGCATCCCTTCGAGGTTTGATAAATTTAGGAAGACGATGAATATGAGGATAATGAGGAAGCTCAAATAGCGTGAGTGTATATTTTTAGACTTCCTCTTAGCCTCCTTTTTTATCTTTAAAAAGAGAGAAATCGAAATCATCTTATTTAAATAATTTATCGATAAGATCATCGATAGCCTTTTCAGTTATAATATTCATTGGCTTCCCCCCTCCACCAAAAAGACGGTCCCATATACTTATTCCACCCTTTGTAGAGGATGCACTCCATACCACTTTCCCTGTTTCTGTCTCAAGCATCTGGAGACTCAAAGATATAATATTTGCTGAAGAAGCCCCAGATCTTACCTCCCCATATTCTCTTAAAACCCCAGTGAAAAGAGCCTGAACCTTAATAATACCAGCCAATTTCTTAACATCCTCTGGAGATGGAGTAGATGGATTCTGAATTTCTGCTTTTGCAATCCCTCTTGCCACTTCTCCCACAGGGATTACATAGACAGCACCTGTTGACAGAAGTTTATTAATGAAAACATCCCTCACACGTTCCGCCGAGACATTATCTCTTGTTAAACTTGTAAACGGCATCACAGCAATGGTTTTTATAACCCCAAAGTCCATATTGGGGTCACGATATATATCTCCACCAGTCGTAGCACAGGCGAAAAGAACTAATAAAACCAAATAGTATAAAATTCTACTCATATTTATAATCTTCATATTTTTTCTCATAGTCTTTAATCCAAACCCATATCTGTCAATATTACCTTTCACCTTACACCTATAATCCTTTAACTATCACATCATTTATCAGAAAAATATCTTCAAGTTTGCACTAAAAAAATTTGAATCTATTTTCTGTGAAGGGAATCTGCTATTAATGACCTGATAAGAAACATCTAAAAAGGATCGCCTTGATATATTCCATCGAAGACCAGGGCTTAAAACCCTTTCCTTTCCATCGTCTGCCGATCGAATATTCTCATTATAATAAAATCGAAACTGTAGATTACCTTCAGGAAATGGTGACCAGTTAAAACCATAATTCTGTGTGGTAACAGTCTCTTTATCTTTTTCTGCAATGATCTCGATTGAGGCAACAATAAATAGAGTTCTTAGAGGGTTATAAGATACTTTAAAATCTCCTCTTTGTGTAGATGTTGAAAGATATTGCTTTCCTCCTTTAGATTGATCCGTTTTTGTGTATGAGTAGTCGAGGGATATGGTCATGGTCGGGTGGGGGATGATACTTGTTAGGAAATTGATAGTGGTATCTCTAATATCCTCACCCATTTCCTTTTTTGAGAAATTTACCCCTCCATTGAGATTCACTTCCAAACCCTTATAGAGTTCAGCAATATTATATATAAATATGGAATTTGAGTCACTCTTTTTTTTATCAATCTTTTCGTCTCTCCCACTAAAAACCAGCCGATGAGTAAGTGTTCGGAAGGCAACGGCCTCTAAGGAGGCATTATAGATATAAGCGATTCTCTTTTCATCTTCCTCACTCCCGTCTTCCCTCGCTATCCTTGCACTTGCTGAAAAAATTCTGCTGAACCTGTGATTAAAGGAAAGCCCATTAGATAAAGTATATCTCTTCTGATCTTCTGTATCATCTATCTTTGTATAAAAATAGTTAAGATCGTAGAAGAGGATAGGGATATCTAAAAGCCTCGATCTGATATCAAGCGAATATATATGAGAAGTCATTGAAGTTTTAATACTCTTTTCTTCTTCCATAATCTTTTTATTGAAGGCTTGAATTTCCGTGATAAAAATATCTGGATAGCTTCCTGCCCCTGGCACTGTTCCTGAAAGGGGTGGGGTTACGACTTTTATATATCTCGTTTTTACTGCTGAGAAGTTTAATTCAAACCTATTTCGAAAAGGTCCGAATGGGGCAGGTGAGATGGTAATAAGAAATGTCCAGTTTAGATTATCAGAACTTATATAGATATCCCACGAAAATGAATTTGCGATATCTGATGGAAGCTCCCTATCAACCCAGATGAAAATTTGATTAACCTCAGTTGGATTAAGAAAATCAATGCCTATATTTCTTCTTCTAAAATCCCCACCAATTGGAGGAAGCCCAATATTAATACCACTGCTTGCTGTAAGATTGCCATCGATAAGCGAAGAGTTAGGAACAAGGGTTACCATTGAGGGTGTATCACTCAATATAGAAAGCCCAGAAAATGGAAATGTCTGAAAGCTGACTTCCCCCCCGGTCTTCTTTGTCTTAACCTCTACATCATCGCGTGCAATATTATAGCTTGTATTAAAAGAGACTCTCCTATTAAAAAAATAATCTGAATAGGTTAGCCAACCGCTCTGACTGAAATCTTTTGTTTCCAAATCGTTTAACTTATTTAAAGTATCGGCGTATCTTCCCTGATACCTGATACCTAACCCCTTATAATTATATATGGAGCTTAAAAAAATTGAATCCTCTTTAATATCCTGAAATTGCCTTCTCTCATCAAAGCTGTTTGTCCTGAGAAACCTTGCTTCAATGGATGGAAGCGCCTCGGGTCTCCATCCTAAAATGGCATCATAGTCCTCATTGATTCTTTTCTCGCCCCTCTGACCCTCTGTCTTCAGGGTTTCTTCTCTTCTACTGTAACCAATTCCTCCTATGTAGATAGGGTCTTTTAGGGTGAGGTTAAAATAAGGCCTTACTTTTGTTATTTCTGTTTTTGTATCTTCACTATCCATTTTCAGTGCCGAGATATTTTTTTCAAATAACGCACCTCCATCCAATCTTAGTTTTGGGAAAATATTTGTATTTATAGAAAGTGTAAATCGAGGGTTATATGTATTCGTTTCTATCTTAGTGGTCATGCCTTGTTGGTCCTTTGTTTTGGAAGAATAAAAATTATAATTTAGGTCTATTAAACCATTTATACCATGGAAAATACCTTGGCCCCAGACCATGGCTGGCAACAACACCAGTGCAAAAAATAGAATGTTTCGAGGGAGCTTAAAACCAGGGTTCAAGATTTTTCGGAAAAGATTTAAAGATTCTTTTTCGTTTCGCATGTCACCTGATCACTTGAACCCTTAACCCCTCGAATCCTTTTTACTATCTTTCACCCATCATTACGACGAAGTAAGGACTTTCACCGACATCCATCTCATTAATGATTCTCTTTCTAACAAGACTTGAAACCATTAATGACTTCCTTTCAGAGTTAATCATATAGAGATTATTTTCATCCCCATCAATGGTCATATAATTAATCCCTCCCATTCTATTGATGGAATCAATAGAGACAAATGAGTTAGGTTCATAAACCTCTATTAGAAAATCACGCTCCCTTCCCAAATAGATAAGGTCTGTTCGGGGATCCACTTTGATTGAACTCATACCAAATCTTACAGCATAGCGACCTAATAATGTTAGCGATGATGGATCATAGACCGTGAGGTAGGGTGAGAATTCATGGATTACATAAAGCTTATCTCCTTTTCGATTAAACTGCCCTCTTAATGGTCCTGGGTCTGTGGAGATTGTAGAAACTATTGCTCTATTAGCAACATCAACGACAGAGATTGTCCCTGAATATCTATTAAAAATAAAAGCCCTTCTCCCTGTTTGATCCATAAGGATTGAGTTTGGACCCCTTCCTACCTCAATCCTTCCTAACTCAAACATCGAATTAGGGTCTATAAAACTTACAGTATTTGAACCCTTATTCACAACCAATAATACCCTCCCATCAGGTGAGATAGTAAGCTCTTGGGGTTGATCGCCTGTTCTCAGTCTCAAATGCTCAATAACCTCTCCAGCACTTAAATCAATAACCCCGATTGTATCATCCCCTGAAAGCGCAACATAAACTCTCCCAGTTCTCGGATTAAGCACCATTCCTGAAGGTCCTCTTCCTGTGGCAATCACAGAAACGACTTTCACCAACTTTTTATCAAATACTGTGATATTATTCGAACCTGAATTCGAGACATATCCAGTTAGGCTCAATATAGGTCGGGCTGGAATAAATATTGAAAAATAAGGACTAAAGTTAAAATCTTCTTTTATAGATTCCCTGTATCTAAAATCCAATGAAAAGACATATGCCTTCTTTCTTAAAATCCTAAATGGAAATTCTATCCTGGTGGGTTTTTCTGGTAAAATTAACTCCTTTTCCCCATCTTCAAGTTTTAATATTGCTTTTCCTACTTTAAATAAGAATCCAATATAAGAATTAGGGAGAATCCTTCCAGATGCAAGAAGCCTCTGTCTCTTTAGACTCCTTAGATCAAGTTCATTTAATGAGGTAGAAAGAGGGATTTCATTTCCATCAATACTTAAAGCATAAATCGCTTCGATTTTGAATCTTAGTTTTTCTGCCTCTTGTGGAAATGGTTCAAGATAAAGAAAGACCTCTCCCTCTTCTTCAAGAGGAGGCTTTAGATAAGAAACTATTGCCTGACAACCAAAAAGGATAAAAACGCACAGGGTAAAGACCAAAGAATATAGTGCAAAGTGCAGAGGGTTTATAATTTTTTGGGTCATCTTGTTTTCTTTATTTTTAATTTTGCGATGGTATAAAAAATCTATTTAAAGAGTCATAAATCCTTTAGTTACATTTTCCAAATTAAGATAAAAAATGAAATCTGCAAGAAAAAGGGGTGGAAGCCTCCACCCCCCATTCATTCACCCTGATTATCCTTCCAAACTACTTAGTCTTGTGCATGGCACTTGTTGCAAAGAACACGCTGATAGGCTCCAAATATTGTTACTGGGCGATCATAATATGCGGCTGCGGTTTCTGTCGAAGTTCTACCACGAGCAAATTGAGCCGGAGCTCCATTATCAGTTCCTGGCCATACTGGGTTTCCAGAGCCATCCACATAAGTCATAAACTCACCTTCCATATTCCATCTGAGCATTTCAGGCCAGCCCGATGCATGTGCTCTATGGCATGTCAAACAGCTTACCCGATCATTACTCGAAGGTCCATTTAGGTATGAATCATTATTCTTAGCATGAGATTTTAGAATGGTGTAATCATATGTGTTTTCAATAAAAGGAACAAGGGAAAGGAATGATGTAGTTGAAGAGCCTCCTGTTGTGTTTCCTGAATTTACATACTGGTTGTAAATATTTGCTATACCTGAACCTAAGATTTCATCTACCGGGTGGACATAGTGACCATCACTATGCATTGCCCCATGACATGCACCACACCATTGACCCCAGCTTGTTCGACCATTTCCTGTAGAAGAATGTCCATATGCCACACGAGTCTGAGTTGAAGATTCGGGTCTATTGTAAGTTGATGGTGCAACAGCTACTGGAACTCCAGGGAAGGAAGGCGATGGTAATTGACCTGGTCTATTATAATTTGCTCCTGCAAGGAGTCTGTATACACCAACTGCTTTCCCATCTGAAGGATCAGGGCTATTGTCATAAGAACCTGATGCAATAATAGGAGCACCTGCTTTAGCAATAGAGCCATCTGCCAATCTTCTGTATTTACCATGTGGATCGTGGCAACTAACACATTGAAATGCAGGACCGGCTGGATATGTGCCCCCAGGAGATTGTGAATACCTTGAATCTCCTCCGTATCCATAATCATTTGCATAAATGTTATGACCATGGGTTTCCCCATTTTCAGTAATTTGGTTTCCTCTTACGGTAAATATATAAGTCTTTTTCAGCCAGCCAAAGTCTCCTCCAGGTGTTCTCTGTTTAGGTGGTGTGCCTGAGGGCATGTCAGCCTCAGCAGTGCTTATATGATAGCTTGTTGGGCCTGTATCGCCTGCATGCTGATGACAATTTAGACATGTTGAGCTCTGATCAGAGCCTATCAAAAGAAAACTACCTCTTGGGTTTGGAGAATGCATGCTATGGCAACCACCACACTCTGCGACACCACCTGAATGGAAGGCATATGCCATACCTGCTAACCCTATGGCTATAAGGGCTGAAGCCATAAAGATTAAAATTAATCTTAATCTCTTCATTTCAACCTCCTATCTTTCGATTCTTGCTCCGGCAACCCAGCCATCCTTTCACCCCTCCTTTCTCCCCTTACCAAGGGAAAGATTGGTGGGGCAGGACCTGTTGGCTTTGTGCCCCCACCTTACGATGGGTTTACCTTTATCGGAGGTTGGTTAAATTTTTTAACTTGCTATCTCTTGACTTCTGTTTATTGCCTTCAACCTTGAACCTCTCACCTTTCATCTTCTAATTTGCCTTCGACCACCTCCTTTCTTTTTATATTCCCCCCTTAACCCCCCTCATTTAGTTGTATGTGAGTTTAAAAACACTCACACCTCTTTTTGCTCCCTGTGTTACATAAATACGATCTTTACCATCAATTGTTATATCATCTGGCGAAATAAGATAACCTGGTTTATAACCTCGTGAGCTAAATTGCGTTATGAATTTAAAATTCTTATCAAAAACCATGATCGAGCATTTCAATTTATCAACAGCGAGGATATTTCCTCTTCTATCTGTAACAATTCCAGCTACGATATTGAATCTCTCAGGGCTTGAACCTGGTCTTCCAAAATATTCAATCTTCCCATCGGAGTAAAGTTTATAAACCCTAAAAAGCGGAGGGACAGAAAAAAGAATATTACCCTCTTGATCAACCCAAAACCCATCCATCATTGCATCAGCCTTCTCCTTCTCCTCAAGTTCAAGCATTGGAAGAATATCGAAACCTTTTTTAAAATTGCCATTCTCGTCTACAATGGCAACCATCATACTTGACAGACTCGCAAGATATAATTCTCCTGACTTATAAACCATGCGATTTGGCAAAAATTCAGAAAATTTTGGGTGGATATTTTTTATCTCTATTTTCGATACAGGTTCTCCCCTGTAATTACAGCGAGTAATCTGAAAATTATTCTTTTTACGAAACTCTGACCATTTATAAGAAAGAAGTATGATATCTCCCTCTTTATCAATTTCCATATCCACAATAGAACCAACATCTAATTGCTCACCAAAACTATAAATCTCCATTCCACTCTCATTAAAAACCCTTATAAGGTTCTGATAAAGGACATAGACCTCATGATTTTCCTTATCCACACGGACTCTTGGCCAGCTATAAGGAATTGTTCCTGTAAAATTGGAAAGGTTATAGAGAAAAGTTCCACTTATTGCCTGTAATTTTAAAGGATAGGAAAAAACCACTAAAATAGTGAGGAAAATTAGAACAAAAAATTTTATTATCCCGTATTTCTTTTCCATAGTATTCAAGCAATTTAGAGATGAGCAATTTCTATTCCAAAATTATTAGTTTTTAATTCAGATTATTTAATAATTTAGATTTTCAAAAATGCAATTAATACAATATGTTATCAAACAGGAGATATTTCAATTTCCAATAATAATTTAGACTTTGTGAAATTGATTACTAATTAGTGGAATATCACCCATCCATTGGGGATTCTTCCACAATATTAATGATCAATGCCATTTGAAGGTTTGGTTAAAAAGCTTTTCTTTAAGATTTTGATTTGCAATATTTGAGGTGCTCTAAATTAGGTTTCGGGCGGAAAATAATAAATGATCGGAGAGTAAATTCTTGTCCCTTATTTAAATTCAGTAAGCCATAAGGGCTTATCCTACAAAAAAATTTAATAATTTAATTCGTAGGGTAAGGGCTCGTCACTTAGCGATTTTTTTTGTCATTTCAATCAACCCCTCTCTTTTGTCATTTCGGGCAAAGCGAGAAATCTTTACAAAGAAATTCGGAGGGTAAGGGTCCGTCCCTTACCGAAAACGGTAAGCCATAAGGGCCTATCCTCCGAAGAACATCGGTAAGCTTTAAGATTAAGGAAGTAGTAATTTAAAAAGTTATTCAATTCCAAACTTCTGCATTCTATATCGAAGGGCATCCCGGCTAATATCGAGAAGCTTTGCTGCCTTGGTCTGGTTCCCATTTGTTATTTTAAGAGCTTGCCTCACAAGGGCTTCCTCAACTTTCTCCAATGAAATACCTTCTGGAGGAATTCTTATTCCTTCAATCACTCCTCCAAACTTCGATGCCTGTCCTAAAATCTCTATTGGAAGATGCTCCATAAGGAGGGTGTCACCATCGCCTAAAATCATCGCCCTTTCTATAACATTTTTAAGTTCCCTTACATTTCCAGGCCAATCATATCCTTTAAGAAAATCTTCTACTCCTTTTGAAATCCTCTGAACATTCTTATGAAATTCTTCATTATACTTTTGTACAAAGTATTTTGTTAATGGAAGAATATCTTCCCTTCTTTCTCTAAGAGGAGGAATTTTAATATTGACTACATTTATCCTGTAAAATAGATCTTCCCTGAATTTTCCTTCATCCTTAAGTCTTTTTAAATCTTTATTCGTAGCAGCGATTATTCGAACATCCACTTTAATATCCTTTAACCCACCCATTCGCCTGAATGTTTTCTGTTCAATCAACCTCAGAAGTTTTGCCTGAACCGTCTGATTCATATCTCCAATCTCATCTAAGAAAATTGTCCCTCCCTCGGCAACTTCGAGAAGTCCTTTTTTCACTTCCTTCGCATCGGTAAATGCCCCCTTTTCATGGCCACATAGTTCATTCTCAAGGAGATGCTCTGGAAACCCTGCACAATTGACCGTTATGAAAGGCATGTTCTGCCGTCTGCTTCTGAAATGGATAGCATGAGCAATCAATTCCTTTCCCGTTCCACTCTCCCCTTGAATTAAAACTGTTGCTGTATCGCTGATTGCAAGCCTCTCTATCAAACTTAAAATTTTACACATCTCCGAACTTACAGCAACAATATTGTCTAACTTATAATGTTCTTTTTGCTCCTTTCGAAGATACTTAACCTCTCTCTTGATTTGGGAGGCCTCGAGTGCCTTGTTAATTGACAAAAAAACCTTATTAAAATCGAAAGGCTTTGCAATATAATCAAAGGCTCCTAATTTCATTGCCTTCACAACCCTCTCCACATCATCATAGGCTGTTATCATTATAACAATAATATCCCTATCAATCTTAAATATTTTTTCGAGGACCTCGTAGCCATCCATCCCAGGAAGTTTAATATCTAAAAGGACAATGTCAGGAGCATCCTTCTCCACCTTTTCTAAGGCATCCTCCCCTCTCTCGGATAACAAAACCTCATATCCCTCTTTCTCCAGATTTTGCTGAAGTGTCCATCGAATGAGATACTCATCATCAACTATTAGGATTCTCGGTTCAGCCATTTATTCCCTCGAGTCACTAAATTACCTAAATATATTTCCCAATAAATATAATAAAAAATTGTAAACAAATCCTACATTCATTATATTAAGGTTCAAATATTCCCCAAGACAACCATCTTGGGTCTCCGATAATTTTCAGCCAGTATTGTGTTTCATTTGATTCGCTCTTGCAGAAATCCTTGATTCATTAATTCATTAATCTGTTTTCATTACAGGAAGGGTGATTATAAATTTTGTGCCAACATTGACTTTACTCTCAACTTCTATCCTACCTCCATGTTGTTCTATAATATTCTTTGTAATAGAGAGCCCTAAGCCTGTTCCATCTGCTCGAGTAGAAAAGAAAGGATTGAAAATCTTTGAAAGATTTTTCTCTGGAATTCCAACCCCAGTATCCTCAAATATAACCTGAATTCCATGAATCCCGTTTAAATTTAATGGCCGGGTGTATATAGAAAGTGTTCCACCATTAGGCATTGCCTTTTGTGCATTGAGAATAATATTTAAAAAGGCCTGTTCAATAGAATTGGGATCAAGACATACATTTGGCAGAGGGGAGAAGAATTTCTTTTCAATCTTGAAATCATCTGAAATCCCACTTTGAGCAACAAAGAAAGATAAAACTTTATCCACCAATTGATTGATGTCTGTTGGGATATAATTTTGGGCAGTAGGTTTAGCATAATTAAGCAGATCTTTTACAAGACGCTCCAATTTAAAGATCTGTTTCTGTATCTCATCTGTTACCTCTCTTCGTGGGTCGCCCTTTGGAAATCCCTCGGATAAGACTTGAATGGCTCCTTGAATGCCTGCCAGTGGATTTCTAATCTCATGGGCAATTCCTGAAGCAAGCTCCCCAATGGTTGCCATTCTATCAGCCCTCTGTATCAACTCCTGGTGATACTTCTCAGCCTCCTTTTTGGCCTTATTTAGTTTCTCAATCATTTCATTTAGATCTTTAGCCAGTTTTCCCATCTCATCTTTACTTTTAATATCGACCTTTGCATCAAGATCACCCTCCTCTATCTTCTTCATCGTTTTGGATATTTTCTTGATAGGAATGTTTACCAATCTTAAAAAGAGAAGCCCGAGACCCGATATAAGAAAACCAATTGTAATAATAGCAATAAAAACTGCATTTCTTTTCACTTTCGAAATCTCCTCATCCATATCCTGTAAAGTGTTTGCCACAGTCAAGATTCCAATGATCTTATCTTTTGAACTATGACATGAATAACATTCTGGATGATTAAGAATTGGACTGTTTAAATAATATATCCTTTCAACCTTCTTCTTTCCATTTTCCTGTTGAACAACCTCTTCTTTAATGAAATATTGATTATTTAGAAAGAATCCAACATCTTCTATCTTCTTGTTTAATTCCTCCTCGGAAGTCGATGCCCTAATAACCCCATCAGGCCTAAATAGATTGATTTTCCAGATACCCCTGTATGTAAAATTTTTTAAGATTTGATGGATTTCGAAGTGCCTTCCCTTCTCCATTGCCCGAATCACATTTTTCTCAATAAATTCTGAGATGATCTTTCCTTTTTCATAGGTAAGCCTTTTTATGGAGGATTCGTGAAGGCGAGTATCGAGCCAGACACTGAAGGAGATGGCAAGGATTAAGATGAGAGCAGTAATGAAAATTACTTTAAAGATTAATGAGTTGGCTCGCAAAGATAAAATCATTTAGAAAACCTAAGATTTAAAAAATCATCTATTTTCCCCCCTTATTGACCAATTAATTTATAACAGCCAAGGACTTGAAAATCAATACATTATACAACGATCTTAGTCGCTCCTGTCTAACAAAGGCTAAACCATTGGAGTTATGGATTATAATCCTATTTAATGGCACTCTTTTCCTGAATTTTTGTTGTTATTAGTTTTTTAATTTTAAGCAATGTAGGTGCTGACGGAGGGAGTTTACCCTTTTTTTGGAGTGTATCTATAGCTTCTTTATGGTAGGCAGAATGGATACTAAGCATTACATCGTTTACAAATTGATTAATTATTTGATCTTTATTTGGGCCAGAAAAATATAATTCTCCATAGATTATTCTTGAATCATTGTCAACAAAAACAACTGATGCCCTATCCTTACTAATCGGAACTAATACAGCAGAGATTTCAATCCTAATCTTTTTCCCCTTATCATCTAATAGAATCAAGGCCGCTCTTTTTAACAATTTAGGCTCTTTTTCAAGGATTGCCATATACTCATTCTTCAATATTTTCGCTGGGGAAAAGTTAGGAAATCTATGATCCAGTTCCTCCAGCAATTTTTGAAATTCGGGTTGATTGAATTTACCACTTAAAAAGAGTGATAGGGCCTGACCCGTTATACCAAGAGCTTCTTGATGGTCCTTCCATCTCTTTTCTTGTTCAATCCGCTCTTCTAAAGAAGATGGCCTTACGAGATATTGTAAGATATTTTCTCTATATTTGATGATTTCATCCACATTTTTCCCCATCACAGATGAATCTCCAATAGAAAAAGGGGCTGAGAATTCGAGATAGAGATTATCATCTGTATTGATGATTCCTCCTTCAGCTAATCTTTCCATCCCAGCTCTTCCCATAACAAAAAAACTTAGAAACTCTGTCGAAGAGCCCATCATGACCTGTTTTAAATCTTCATAAACAGGCGGTTGAGAAATCCGCCTATCTAACTCTTTTTCATCAATTAGAAATGGCGAATTGCTTCCTATAAGCTCTCCATCATAATGGGTTAACCAAAGCATAGTATAATTAAAATTTTGCAAGAATGTCATTACAATAGATTTAAGATCACGAGGACTCAATTCATAGAGTGGCAACCATTGGCAGATAATACCTCCAGGCCGGAGATGTTCGGAAGCAAGTTTAAAATATTCTTTGGTATAGAGATACCCTGCTCCTCTAAACCATGGATGGATAGGGTCTGCTGTAATTACATCGAACTTTTCATTTTTGGTAAGCAAAAAATTTCTTCCATCATTGAAGATGATTCTTAATTTGGGATTATCGAGGACATGATGATTATAATTTTCAAAGTTCTTTGCAATATTAAGAACCTTTGGTTCAATCTCTATAAGTGTTAGCTTCTCTAACTGAGGATGGAGAGATATTGAGCCAAGTGTCATTGCGCTTCCAAGTCCAATTACAAGAACATTTTTAGGATCTTTGTGCAAAAGCATTGGGAGATGACCGAGGGCAAGCATGACCTGACGTCCTTGTAAATGTGATGAGGCCTCAATCCTTCCATTTGTAATAAAAGCTTGCTCTCCTCCCTTAATTTTAATAGCACTTACAATGGACTCAACCCCCTCTCCGTAATAGAGAACATCGGTATTATCCATTGCATCCTTAATTTTTTCGGGGGTATCAAATGCCTCAATCTGATTATTCCTAAAAATGGCGAAATATTTTGGATCCCAGATTCTAAATCTCTTTTGATCTATTGAAAGAAATAGGAGTATCGAAATGGTTAAACAAAAAGCTATCCATTTCAATCGATTAATTCTTTGGAGACTGGATAATATAATTAATCCAAATCCAATATTTATAACGATGAGCATTTGAAGTGATCTCTCGATACCAAACAGGTAAATCATAAAAAAGCCACTTACAGAGGCTCCCAAAATTGCACCTATGGTGTTGAAGGCTAATACCTCACCAACCCCCCTACCTACTTTATTTCGAAACTCTGAATGGATTTTGCCTGCAATGGGAAAGGCAAAGCCCATGAAAAAGGCAGGAATAACCATATAGGAAAAGGCAAGGATAAAGTTTGACCAGAGCCTTATACCAAAAAGACCCAATCCAATCTTTTTGAAAAAATTATATAAATGGATGTTATCAAGAGGAAGTTTACGAATAAAAATTGTAACAAGGAGGGCACTTATACCTATCACGATCTGAACAAAACCGAACAAGATGGTGGATTTTTTAGTATCATTATCTCTAATATTAAAAATTTTTGGCAAAAATCCATACGCAGCACTTCCAAGGGCTATTCCTGTCAGGAAAGATGCAAGCATCGTTGTGAAACTGTAGACATTCGCTCCCACCACTATTGTTAAGATACGAGTCCATAAAACCTCATACCCAAGGGCACAAAATCCACTTATTCCAATCCCCAAAAGAACCAATTTAAGCACAAAGATATCTCCTGCATTTCCAAATTGTGAAGAGGAAGGGATTGGTTGAGAACCCTTTGAAATTGATAATAAAGTACTCTTCGTTTGAAGGAGCAGTGCAAAAAATCCAACAAATATATTTGAAAAAATAGCCAGAGTCATTGTAGTGGTAACCGTGTAGAAACGAAGAAGGAAAAAACCTCCTGCTATCGCTCCAAATACAGCTCCCAGTGTATTGATTCCATATAGATAAGAAAGGGGTCCCCTTAGATTTTTAGATTGGTCTGAGACAAACTTTGTTAAGACGGGGAGTGTGCCTCCCATCAAGATTGTAGGGATTATTAATGCCACAATTGAAAATAATATTCGGATGAATGAAAGATAGAGATAAGAATCGCCTTTACCTCCGACAAGGAAAATATAAATAGAGGGATAAAGTTTCATTAATCCTATAAATATAAGAGCAAAAATTCCTATCCCAAGCTCAAGAAGGCCATAGAATCCCAGCAGGTTTTTTACTTTGTCAGCATATCTTCCAAACACATATCCACCTATAGCAAGACCTGCCATAAAAATAGATAATACAACTGTAACAGCAAGATGAGAGCCACCAAATATAAGTGTCAAAGATCGAACCCATACAACCTGGTAAACCAAACCAGATGCCCCAGATATAAAGAACATAAGATAGATCAGGCTTAAAAATATTGGACCCATAAAAAGTTAATCCCATTAATAGAACGGATTATTAATAGATGCAAATTTTTTGCCATAAGGCACTCATTTTTGATTAATAAGATTTAAATTTCTTATTTTAGATATTAAGATAAATCAAAACTTATCTGAGAATTTATAATAGAGACTGAAAACCTTGCAATCTTTACATTCCTTTTTTATGCCAATCAATTTTTCACATTGTGTAGATTCATGTTCCCAGCATGGCTTCTCTCGATTTTGATAGGCAGGACAATTGAGGTAGACATATTTAGAACAACCTAAAATGATCCAGCAAGGAGTTTTCCCTTCCCAAAAATCTTCCAATTAAACCTCTCTATATTAAAAAGCTTTGTAAAACTATTATTTACTATTCTTAATCTTAAAATTAAAAAAAGCAATAGAAATTTTAAAAATTGTGTAAAATCTCACATTAACCTGTGTGAAAATACATAAAAAATTAAAAAATTTAAAAATTTTTTATAAAGTGTTCAAATAAAACTTCTATTAATAATTAAAGAAAGTTATAAAAAAATCATTCTCTAAGGCATAAATATTGCTTTTCTATAAAATAGAGTAAAATCTAAACAAATGGAGTAAAAATATTTTATCAAAAAGGATTTTAATCGCTGATGATGATTTTTTGATTAGGTGGTCTTTAAGCCAGTCTCTTTTCAAAGAAGGTTATGAAGTCTTCACAGTTGAAGACGGGAGAAAGGCAATAGAAGTTTGCAAAGAAAAAGAATTTGACTTTATTATTACAGATCTTGTTATGCCAGAATTGGATGGCTGGGAGTTTTTAGAAGGAATTAAAAAGATACAGGCTTCGACTCGGGTGATAATTATAACAGGTCATGGGAAAGAAGATACGATGAGAATGGCAAAAGAAAAAGGGGCATGGGCTTATATTGAAAAACCATATGTCATTGAGAGGATTAAGGACCTATTAAAAAAGACAAATTAAAAATTCTATCATCGACGAGTTAAAACTTAAGGTTTCTTAGATTTTTGGCTTAAAATGGAAAGGTAAAATAATAGCCGTACTATTAAAAAATTGGTGGTTCAAAAAACAGAAAGTGTTGCATCCATAACTATCATACCCGCATAAGCGGGTATTTATGGGAATTTTGAAACTAATAAATATACTGAATTCAAGTTTTTAATGAATTGAGAAAAAAGTGGCGCTATATATAATGGTAAGATTAAATTACAATAAAGAGGAGGAATAGAAGAGATGAAGAAGATTTTGATCATTGGAGTTTTGGTTAGTTTCATTTTTTCCGTTTTAATGGTTGGAGGTGTTTTTGCCACTAAAGATGAGATTATCTTTGAAGCTCCTAATGGCAAAGTAACTTTTAATCATAAAAACACCAGGAAACATTAAAGATCAACTGTTTGAAATGTCATCATACATGGAAACTAAGCGAAACCTCTGGAAGGTTATGCAGGGATTGCCACAAGCCAGGTGGTGAGGCGAAAGGTCTATTGGCAAAAGATGCATTCCATAAGAACTGTAGAGGTTGTCATGATGAGGCAAAAAAGACCAATAAGCCTGCTGGTCCTACAATGTGTACCCACTGCCATGTAAAATCGAAATAGGTTTATATATCTCCTTAGCGTTTCCAATGCTAATTCTCCTATACATTGCAATAGCTGAGAAAAATATATATAAATCTAAAAAGTTATTATATTCTTCAAAAAAATTCTCTCCAATTGCATCGGTAGTGGGTTATTTGAAAAGACTTTAATAAATTGTTTATAAAAGGGGCAATCCGTTTTAATAAAAACGGATGCCCCTTAAAAACAACTTGATTTGTCATTTTCCAAACTTTGAATCATAAGCCTGTACACCTTTTAAGAATCCTGCCTCGTCATCTCCCCATTCTTTATGACATCCATTGCATGAATTCGGGAGAGAGAGCTTAGGATCCTTTTTGAACATCTCAAGGCTTAGATGGGGTTTAATGACCTTAAAATCATGGGCATGAATATCCCCTGCCTCTGCTGAACTTGCTGTCTTGACCATATGGCAAGAGGAACATCGGCTTGTTCCTTTTGTTTCAGGGGAATAATTATGTTTCGTATGTTCGCGAATAGCCCCAGGATTAAAAACTAACAACCGTTATGGGTAAGGGATTAGGCCTTTTCTTGCTAATTCTATATGGTCTTTTTTTGAAATATGAGCCTTATGACAGCGAGTGCAAGCCTTAAGGGCATTTTCTCTTGCAATCTTTCCACCCTCTTCTGGGGCTTTACCCGCCATCATATCCTGATACTTTTCTCCAGGGCCGTGACATGCCTCACAGCCAACATTCTCTTCGGTAAAAGTCTTCTTTTCAAAATCAAATCCTGTAGCATGGCAGGGGGTACATTTTGTTTTATCCTTTTCTGAAAGAATATGAAAAAATGCTCTCTTTGCCATCGAGGAATTTCTCCATGTCTCAATATGAGCTTTATTAATACTTTCATGACATTCAATACATGACTTTGAGCCCACATAACTTGCTTCTTCTTGCGTGAAGAATGGCCGTTCTTTCTGGATTTCTTCTTCTTTTATTTCTGGTGCAGTCTTTTCCCAGCTTCTAATGAATGCAACCAAGTCATAAATCTGTTCAGGGTTCAATGGGCCTCCTTCTTTGTCTCCCAATGCAACCATTCCTGTCCTTGGTATTCCTCTTTCAATAATCTTAAAAAGAATATTATCGTCTACTGACTTTAAATAATTTTTTGAATTTATAGCCCGAATCCTTCTCTGTGGCCCTCCTGTCTCACCATGGCAGCTTGCACAATGAGTCATATAGAGGGCTTTACCTTTTTGAGCAGCCAAGGTCCTCATACGTTCGGCTTCAACCTTAACCCTTCGAGGTTCAAGTAACCAATAGACCGTAAGATAAATTGCAATGGCAATAGTAAGAACTGTCGCTAAAAATATCTTCTTTTCCATTTTATCTATCCTTTTAAAATCTGGGAAGGTTCAAATCTTTTTCTTTCAATAGGCTCTTTGAAATTAACAACAATCTTCTCTTCCACAATCTGAAGTTTAAATAAATCCAATGGTCTTGGAGGGGGACCTTCTAAAACCTCTCCATTTCGATTAAATTTAGCACCATGACATGGACACTCAAACATCTTTTTCACTTCATTCCAATTCACAATACATTTAAGATGAGTGCATACTGCTGAAAAAGCAATAAAACCCTGCTCCAACCTTTGAACATATACCCTTTCCTTACGAAAATAAATGATATCGCCAACTTTAAAGTCATTGACTTTTCCTGCTATGAAGATCTTTTCACCTTTACCTTCTTTCTTCTTAGGCCAAAGAAATGCAAATGTGCCTGCGATAAGTTCACCAATAACGACCAAAACTGCTCCAATCCATGCATAACCAATCAATTTTCTTCGAGAGATTGTTCTTTTTGAATCTGATTTTGAATCCATAGGAAACTCCATTTTAAAATTTAAAATATTACTTCCATGGTAAAACTAAACTCCAGTTTTCCCCTCGAAATAGAGAACCTATGACCGTAAAAATAAGCGCTCCAAAAATAAAAGCAGTAAAAAGAGTGATGAGAATCTTTCGCTTCTCACCACCAACAAATATTTTATTTAAATAAGTTCCAATAGATGTTTTTGGTTTTCTATCTATATAAGGTATTGAAAGAAGCCACAAAATGATTAGCAAAGGGATAATGATTGCAGGAATGACTGGTTTTGTTGTGTAATGAATTAATTCCTGGATCCCTGTAAAATACCATGGTGCCTTTCCAGGATTAGGAGTAACGAGGGGGTTAGCAAGATCCTCAAGAGGGGCATCAAAAAATAGGGAGATTATAAGAAGAGCAAATGTTACCATTAACGAGCAAATAATCAGTAGGATGATATAATGAGGAAAAGTATCAACAGTATCCTCGACCCTTTTTTCCACCATAGGAGAGGTTCCATCTACAATTTCCATAAGCCCATAGGTCTTATTTGGATCTTTTAAAAATATTTTATCTTTTTGATCTTCCATTCATGCCTCCATATAATAAATTCAAAATTCAATATTCAAAATTCAAAATTAAAAATTTTAAAGGGGATCTGAGATCCCTCCATCCTTCCTAACTCTCCAGAAATGAATAGCCATAAGAATTGCAGTTAGAAAAGGAAGCACAACGCAATGAAGAACATAGAAACGAAGAAGTGCCTCATGTCCAACCTCATCTGCTCCAAGCATAAAGAATCGAAGGTGTTTCCCAATAAATGGTGCATAACTCATGATTGTTGTTCCAACTGTTATTCCCCAGTAAGCCAGTTGATCCCATGGAAGAAGATATCCAGTATAACTTAATGCAAGCGTTAATATTAGAAGACCTATTCCTATAACCCAATTAAATTCCCTCGGAGGACGGTAAGAGCGGGTATAAAATACCCTTACCATATGCAAAAAAACCGTAACGACCATCCCATGGGCAGACCATCGATGAAGATTCCTTAATACCTTCCCATTAAAGACAAGGGCTAATGCCTTCATATCAAAATAAGCCCTTTCAATTGAAGGAGTATAAAGAAACATGAGAAGAATTCCAGTCACTGTCAGAATGATGAAAAGAAGACAGGAGATTCCTCCAAGACAAAATGTATAACTAAATCTAAGACCATGACGTTTCATCTTTACAGGAAAAATATGGAGAAAGAAATTTTGAAACATAAACATTGAACGTTTAAGATCCGTATCAGGAATTCCTGTTCTAAAGATTGATCGCCAGACCGATGATTCTGAAATTCTTTTAAGGACCCCTTTATCCATTCCCTATTTCTCCTTACTCCTAAGTTGAATAATAAAATGAAGATTCACGATGATACTCCTCCATTGTAATTGCACCTGTAGGGCATCTTTTTTCACAAAGACCACACTGGATGCATCTTGATTCATCCTTTATCATTAAGGTTGCTAAATTCTTTTTTTCCACTTCTTTCGAAGGTAATTTGTAGAGCGATTCTATAAGAGTTAAGAATTTCTCATCACCTTCAACTTCATCCAATCTTGCCAACCTTAAACAAGATTTTGGACAGATATCCACACACCCACCGCATAGGATACACTTTGATCGATCGAAGATGGTAAAGATATGACACCTAAGACATCGTTTTGCCTCTATTTGAGCTACTTCTTTTGAAAATCCAAGTTCAACCTCTTTCTCAAGAGATTTTCTTTCACTGAGGGGGATTGTCCTTGTTTTTTGTCGGGGAATCTTTTCAATCTCAGGATCTATTTCGAGATCAATAACAGGTTTAAAATAAGCCTCGCGCTTTTCAAATTTTTTACCACTCAGATACTGATGAATAGAAAGGGCTGCCCTTCTTCCATCTGCAATGACCCTTATGACATCCCTTGGACCTGTAATAAAATCGCCTCCTGCAAAGATTCCTGAGACATTTGTTTCAAATGTTTCTGGATTAACTGCAAGGCGATCCCATTTCGAAATCTCGAGCCCTATCTCCTCGGGAAGGAATGAAATATCAGGAGATTGGCTTACAGCAGGTATTAAAATATCAATATCAATTTCAAATTCAGACCCTTCGATGGGAATCGGCCTCCTTCTCCCATCTTTTTCAGGTTCTCCCAATCGATTTTTTATACATCTAAGGCGAGAAACATTTATCCCATCATTAGATAAAACCTCAATTGGCTGGGTTAAATAGTAAATTTTAATCCCCTCTTCCTCAACCTGTTCAAGTTCTCTTAGATCGACAGGCATCTCCTCTCTTGTTCTTCGGTAAAGAATCATAACTTCTTTTGCTCCTAATCGAAGGGAGGATCGGGAAGCATCCATAGCAGTATTTCCACCACCTACTACTGCTACCCTCTTGCCTTCAATCTCTAATTCTTCTTTGAGATTGACCATTCTCATGAAGGTTACACCATGGATCACCCCTTGAAGATTTTCTCCAGGAATACCAAGTTTTTCAGCCTTATGGGCACCTGCAGCAATGTAGACTGCATCATAGTTCTCTCTCAAGGTTTCTAAATTTAACTCCTTACCAACAGGGGTTGAAGTTAAAATCTTCACCCCCAGTTTCTTAATTTCACCAATTGCTTCCTGAACAATCTCCCTTGGTAGACGATAGGGTGGGATACCAACATTGAGCATTCCTCCCGCAACTGGGTAAGTTTCATATATCGTAACTGAGTAACCAAGTCTTGCAAGATCATTGGCTGCTGAAAGTCCAGATGGACCAGCTCCAATAATGGCTACTTTCTTGTCCCTCTTTTGAAATGCTCCTTTAACGAGATGAGCAAAGCTCCGATAATCCGAAGATGCCCTCTTTAAAGAACATATTGAGATAGGAGAATCAATTAAGATTCCTCTTCTACATTTCTCTTCACACGGATGGACACAGATCCTACCCAAAATAGCCGGGAATAGATTGTCTTCTCGATTTATTTGAAATGCTCGATCATAATCGCCTTGGGAAATAGCCGAAATATATCGAGAAGCCCTTGTGTTTACAGGGCAGGCGTTCTCACACCCGATATTCTCTTCATACCATGATCGATCGGGTATACAAATGTTAAATCGATTCATAGAGCCTTTTTCCATTTTAACTTTTTCCTGACATTTTAATAAGATCGTATACACCCAGACGTAATTCATTAAGGCGATTAAAATATAGGGTGGCCAATCTTTCCATAATTTCAAATCCCATTTTTAGGTCTTCTTTCATCTTGTTCCTAAGCCATTGAGCATCAATCATTAAAACCTCGGAAGGGATTAAGCAAATGGCTGAAACATTATATCGAAAGGGTTTAATAATAGATGCAGTTCCAAAAACTGCCCCTTCCTTTTCGATCTTTGAAGCAATGAAATTAACCTGCTCTTTTGTTTTTACTGTCAAATCAATTGCGCCTTTAATTAAAATAAAAATATGGTTTGCTTCTTCCCCTTGAATAAATAGAGATTCTCTTTCAGGATATGATTTGGTAATCGAATGGGATAATATTTCATGAAGCTGAGATTCAACCAATCCTTCAAACAACTCTGTCCTTTTGAGCAATTCGATATTAACCATCTCTTCCTCCAATTCATTAGTTAATCCCTCTATTCAAATATTCCATTAGATCTATCAGTTCTTGATGATTAATTCTTTCCCATGGGATTTTAGCCTTAATCATTTCTTCCCACATTTCTGGCCCATGATTCCAAATTGATTGTGCAATTGAAATTGAAGAAAGGGGCCTTTTTAACTTTTTAAGATCAGGTCCTTTTCCTCCTTTGATATGACAGAGATCACATCTTTTTTTCATAAAAATAGATCTTCCTCGGATAGCATTTCCAGGAGGGTCGAAATATTTTATCGAAAAAAGATACGCTACTAAGTCAGCCATCTCTTGAGCAGAAAGAACAGGACGTTCCATTCCTTTTTCTTCAATCTCTTTCCACATTTCAGGAAAGTGATTCCACATTGCTCCAGCCAATTGAGTTAAGGTGCCTGGGAACTCCTTTGTTTTTAAGAGACTAATTTTCCCTTCTTGCCGATGGCATTCTAAACATCTTTTCCTTCTAAAAATTGCCTCTCCAGAAATGGGATCCCCAGGTGAAAGATAGACTTTTTCTACTCCTGGATTAAGACTTCTAATATAGGCTATAAGATCAACCATCTCATTACCTTTGAATTTAATCCATTGCATCTGCTTCAGCTTCATCTCTTTTTCCATTTGGGGAGCATGATTCCACATCATTTGAGCCCACAAAATTGGATTCACATACATTGCCCACCGCCTAAGATCCTCCTTCACTCCTTCTTTCAATTGGTGACATTTCCCACAACCGGTACTTTCAAAAATTTTCTTTCCTTTTAGAGGATTACCAGGTTCCTCCATATATCGAAGAAAATAGAGAAAGGCAAATAGGTCTGTCATTTCTTTTTTATCTATTTTTTGATAAGGGATCTTTTTTGTTGCCATTCTCCCCCACATCGAAGGACCATGGTTCCAAATTAGTGTTGCAAGTTCAGATGGTGTTTTAAATGATTCCGGGAGATCACCTAAATCAGGTCCTCCCTTTCCACCTTCCCCCCAGATAGAATGACAGGCATTGCATTTTTTTGAATTAAAAACCTTCCAACCTTCCTTTACACTTCCAGGGAGTAAATATTCTCCCTTTTCCTCAGAATTGATTGAGGATGAATTTAGAATGATATTAACCACAAAAAAAATAAGAATTAAAAATAAATAAATCTTTTTCATTTTTTAATGTCCTTTCGGCTCTTTGGCTTTCTTATGTATTCAAGGACATCAGCCATTTCTCCTTTCTTTAACCTTGGCCAAGAGAGTCCCTTCTCTCTAATTGCCTTTTCAATATCCTCTCCATGGTTCCATATTCCAGCAACAATATCCATTCTATTTTGAGTATTTTCATACTTTGAAAGATCGATGTGCATTAAGTCTCCCTTTGTTCCATTTAATCCGTGACATTTTGAACATCCAAGTTGGGTATAAATCTTTTTCCCATTTACAGGATTGCCAGGATCGTCTATGAAATGGAGAAAATATAAATATGAAATAAGATCTGCCATTTCTTTTGCTGTAAATTTTGGAATACCCACCTCTGTCTGTGACATTTTTGAGAAGACTGAAGGACCCTTATTCCACATAATAGAGGCTATCTCTGTTAGACTTTTATAAAATTGCTTTGCCTTCTTACCAAGGTCCTCTCCGTTCTTTCCTCCCTCTCCTTTAATTGCATGGCATTTTATACATCCCTTCTTAATAAAGACTTGTTTTCCTTCTTTTGGGTTTCCTGGATTAACATATGCAGATTCTTTCGAACCTCCCTTTGCATTCAATTTTATATATTCAAGGAGGTCCATCATCTCAGTTCCTTTAAATTCAGGCCATTTAATTCCAAGCCTAACCATCTCCGAAATCATAACAGCACCATGATTCCATATAACTTGACTTAGAAATATAGGAGATATATTCTGTGGAAATTCATCAAGTCCTTTTTCTCCCTTTTTGCCTTTTCCAGACAGTGGATGACAAAGGCTACATCCTTTTTCATTGAAAACTGACCTTCCCCGTGTTGGATTCCCTGGTTCATCAAAGAATTTTAAGAAGTAGAGATATGCTGAGATTGCTGAAAATTCCTCACCTGTCAATTTTGTTTTTACAATCTTTACCCTTTCCATTCCATCAATCATAGATGGGATATGATTCCATAACTTTGCTGCAAGGTCGAGTTGGGTTTCTCCTAAATCAATTCTTCCAAAATCAGGTCCAATCTTACCACCTTCACCCCTCAGGGAATGGCATTTTACACATCCCTTTGTTGCAAAGAGTCTGACCCCCTTTGTAGGATCATCAGGGAGGGACTGCGATAATATATATGTGGGAAAAAGGCTATATAAGATAATTATGATCCAAAGAATTAATTTCATATTATTCTACTCCAATACCAGGAAGATATGTTTTTATCCTTTCTTGCACTTCTGCCATTGATTTCTCTCTTCCTTCTTTTACCTCCCATATCGAGACAATTGGAAATATCTTTGTAAAGAGCATGTAAAGCAGAATAAAGAATGAAATACAACCTGCAAGGATAGACCATTCAACCCATGTTGGAGAATAAATAATCTGTTCATTAGGGAGTCTTGGATTTGTAAGTGTCGGGACAACGATAATATACCTTTCGAGCCACATACCTATAATGACCGAGAGCGAGGCAATCAATGTCCCAAGAGGAGTACGCGTCTTTTTAAAACTGAGAATCGGAAGCGGTATTACAAAACAAAATAAAAACATTCCCCAGAAGTAAGGAGCAAACCTTCCAGTAAATTTAGACCAGAAGATATTCATATGGAGGGGTTCAGCTCCATAATATACAGTGAGATATTCTGTAAAGGTGAAGTAAAACCAGAGAAGGGTCATTACGAGAAGAAGAATTCCAAGATTATTAAAATGAACAGGCCTCAAATAATCCTCAAGATGATAAACCTTTCTAATTAAGTTCATTGCTACAATAAGTGCTGCAATTCCTGAGAATATTGCACCAGCAACAAAATAAGGTCCAAAGATTGCACTGTGCCACATAGGCTGAATAGTCATTGCAAAGACAAATGAGACAACTGTGTGGACAGATACGGCAACTGGAATAACTATGATTGCCATAATAGAAATACCCTTTTCTAACCAATAGTGTTGTTTTTCTGTCCCTTTCCATCCAAGTGCAAAGATTCGATAAAACCATTGCCATTTACCACCGTGGTCACGAAGGATTGCAATATCAGGAATTAAAGGCAGATACAAATATATAGAACTTGCTGTAAGATAGACTGTAATGCTTGAGACATCCCAAAGAAGTGGAGATTGAAAACGAGGATAACGAATTATATTCAACATACGATCAGGTCTGCCAAGATCCATAAGAATATTTCCAACTCCAAAAAAGAGAACCAAAACTGTAATAACCTCTGCTGAACGTGTAATTGATCTTCTCCACTCAGCCTTTGCGAGACGTAAAATAGCAGAAATGAGTGTACCTGCATGGCTTATCCCAATGAAAAATACAAAATTTGTGATGTAGACACCCCAGAATACAGGCCTTGCTAATCCTGTTACACCAAGACCTTCTTTATATTGATTAAGATATGCAAACAGAGCCCAGAAGATTACTCCTAAAAGGATAAAAAGTGTTAAATAAAATGGCTTTCCAGTCTTTCGAATTGGGTCAAGTAAAATTTCATCCTCTCTAAGAATCATGGATTGGTTTTCCATTACATTCCCTCCGAAAGATAGATCACCTTGGGTTCTGTTCCTAAATCTTCTAAGAGACGAAACGCCCTTCTTTCTCGTGAGAGCCTTGATACTATACTAAAAGGATCGTTTAAGTCGCCAAAAAACATTGCACCGCTTGGACATGCCTGAACACATGCAGGTATATAATCTTCTGCTATAAATTCTCTTCCTTCTGCTTTTGCCTTTTCCTTAGCTTTCAATAATCGGTGATGGCAAAATGTGCACTTTTCAACTACCCCTTTTCTTCTAATCGATACATCGCGATTAAGCGATCCCTTCATCTCTTTGGGCCATTTTGGTTCGTACCAGTTGAAGTTACGAACATTATAAGGACAGGCAGTTGTGCAATACCTGCAGCCAATACATCTATAATATACAACACCTACAATCCCTTCTTCGTTTTTATATGTTGCACCAACAGGGCATACCTTAATGCATGCAGGTTTTTCACAATGCATGCATGGTCTTGGAAGAAGTCTTGCCTTGATATGTGGATATTCTCCTTCTATATATGGAAGAAGTTCCATCCAATGAATTGAACGACCTTTCTTAGCCCCTTCTGGTTCTGGAAGTGAAATATTATTCTCTGCCTGACAGGCAACAACACAAGCCTGACATCCTGAACATCTATCGAGATCTATAACCATTCCCCATTTAAACATAGATTCTTTCCCCTGGGTTTAATCTCCTATGATGATCCCATTCCGAAAAAATTCAAGAATAATGAAAATTAATCCCCCTTCACCTTAATCCTTCCTCCCTAAGGGGAATGGGTGAGGGGTAAAAATTATTTTCAAGGTAAAGTAAAATATTTGTTTTCATGCTTTATATATCCTCACCATCGTTGTATAAGAGAGCGGGTAATCTGTTAGGGGATCGATGACCTCCGAAATTAGTTTATATGGATTCGAACCTATATTTTTTGTCCATCTTCCACCAGAGATATGCCCAAGACCAAATGGAATGTTAACTACATCAGGCATTGTCCCCTGATATAATCTTACTTTTGCCTTTATCTTTGCCTTTGGAGATTCAACCCAGACCCAATCTCCATCCGAAATGCCAAGTCTTGAGGCTGTTTCTGGATTAACCTCTACCCATGTATTCCATCTTTCAAAAAGATGATATCCCACAATATCCTGGAGCCAAGGTTGATTAGAATTTCTTGTTCCTGAAATAACAATAGTTTTAAATATATTTAGATGAAAAGGATATTGCTTTGGATCTACTGCTTTCTCAGTCTCTTCCCAATGTGGAAGAAATGAAGAATCGTCCAACTCTTTTGTTTTAATTCTTTTCAACCCCTGAGCATAAAACTCAAATTTTTTAGAAGGTGTCTTAAAGATTCGATCCCACTGACCAAATTCGTAAACCGGATCCCACCAACCACCTTTTTCATTGAGGAGATTTAAAAAATCTTCATATGTCTTATACGAAGGTGACCACCAACCACCTTTTTGAAGAAGACGAATCCAGGCTTCGTCAAATTGAAGACCAAAGACATCCCCTCTTTTTGCATCAAAAATACCTTTTAAACTATAATTCATCATCTCATGAAAATTACTCCAAGGAAATGCCCTGCCAATCTCATTGCCCAATGATTTTGCTAAATGGATAATTAGATCTCCTGTAGATTTTGTTTGGTAAAGTGGTTTCACAACAGGCTGACGGATTCCAAGCACAGGAACTCCATTGTTTAAAAAAAGAGGATCATCCTGCCATCTTTCAAGTGGTGTATGATCAGGCAGAATAAGATCAGCAAACTGTGTAGAATCATCCATGTATGGAGAAAAACTTACAATGAATGGTATCTCCTGAAAGGCCTTTAAGAAAAGGTTTGAATCAGGGTTTGAAAATAATGGATTGGTGTAATATAGAAAAAGTATCTTTGGCTTATAAGGCTTTCCAGAGAGAATATTTTTAGCAAAATTGTAAGGTCTATGTTTGGAAAAAGAATGCGCCTCTGATTCATCAATTCGTGGTTGTAAAAGTCCTTTCTCAGAAATGCTATCTTTTTTAAATCCTTCCAACTGAGAGAAAGGTATCTCCCTTGGTATTAAGATTCCTCCAGGAATATCAATATTTCCTACTAACCCATTTAGTATGTATATAGCCATCTGATGAAAAGGTCTATCACGATATCCTATGGCAAGCGAGGGTTGATTAGAGGCAAAATCCCGAGCTAACCGAATTATCGTGTCCACAGGAATACCAGATTTCTTTGAAACTATATTAGGCTCAAATTCTGAGAGGACAAAATCTTTAAAACCTATATGACTTTTCCCATTTGCTTCTTTCCATCCTTCAAAACCAAAGCAATGATGAGAAATGAAATCTTTATTATATAACCCTTCTTTAATAATCATATGGGCAATGCCAAGGGCTAAAAGACTTTCAGTTCCTGGTTTTATTGGAATCCATTCATCTGCTTTTATTCCAGTCGCAGATAACCTTGACTCTATTTGAATCAACTTTCCTCTAATCCCAGGCCTCCCTCTTCTGAAGTGGCCATATGCCCTTATTGCCTGAGCAGGTGACCAGAATGTTTCGAGAAAATTTGAACCAAGTGAAAGAATATATTGGGCATTCTCAATATCGTAAGCAAAAGGGGAAAAGATTCCCTGTGCTAAAAATAGACCTTCTAATGGTAATCCTTCCCATTGAAATTGATTATCAATATAGTTTGGGGAACCAAAAGCCTCTAAAAAACGTTCCCAAATTATCCGCATAAGACCACGGTATCTGCCTCCTAACACTATAAGGTGATGAGACTCACCATTTCTTCGAAGGTTTTTTAACGATTCTGTAACAATATGAATAGCTTCATCCCATGTAATGGGCTTCCATTTTCCTTCTCCTCTATTTCCAACTCTTTTAAGTGGAGAACGGATTCTATCAGGATCATAAAGGCCCTGAAGCCCTGCAATCCCCTTAGGGCATATACTTCCCCGATTAACAGGATGAAGAGGATTACCTGTAATATTTACTGCCCATCCGTCAATTACTCTGACAAGGATTCCACATCCCCCCATACATTGACCGCATACTGTTGGAATCCACTTCTCAATGCCAGTGGGATTTGGTTTCTCTATGACAGGAAATTGAGACCATTTCCCAAAAACCCCACCTAAGGCAATGGCAGCTCCTGCTCCTGCACCCATCTTTAAAAAATTACGACGGTTGAATTTCATAATCTACCCACACCCAATTGGAAGAAAGGAATATTGGAATAATGGAGTGATGACTCCCAAAAATAAGAAAATGATTATTTATTTTCAAATAACCATTTTTACATTATTCCATCTTTCCACCATTCTATGTTTTATACATGGCATGCCAGACAATCATTACTTGCCTTTTGCTTTGTATGGCAGTCCATACACCATTTCATATCCATCTTTTGCCATGGTCTTGTTATTGGTTTTTCATATTCTTCAATTGGCCCATGGCAATTTTTACAATCAATTTTAGCTATAAAAACATGACGGCGATGAGAAAAAAACACATGGTCTGGCTGTTGATATACTCTTTCCCAATGGATTTCCACTCCATTTTTACTAAACTTTCTTATTTTTTCTTCCTCTGGACTATTTGTTATAGAATCTTTGTGACATTCCAAGCAGGTTAACAAATTTGGTAAACCTGCAAACTTTTCTTCTTTAAAAAAGGGATGGCAGATATTACATTCAATTGCAGCTTTTTGATGTTTTTTATGATTAAATATGATGGGGTTTTTAGATTTTGAACTAAGGCTTAAATTTGTAAAAAGGATTAGGAGGATTAATCCAATTACAAATCCAGCGATAAAATATTTCATTTAATAATTCCTTTTTATTGGCATCACCCCCCTAAGTCCAAATTTCTTATAACACAAATTTTAAAAAATGCAAGTTTAATAAAATTATCTTTAATTGCTTTCCGATTTCATTTTCAAAGGAGAAATCTCTCTCTCGTATTGAATGTGGCTGAATTCTCCACTTGCAATAGGTATGGCCACTTTCATTAGAAGAGTAAAAATGAGAAATCCTGTTGCCCATATGCCAAATGATATAAAAAGTTCTCTGAAATTTGGTATATACTCATAAATTTCACCTAAAGGATCAGGAATAAATCCAGGGATTATTAGCCCTGGCCCTTTTTCAATCCACACTCCTGCGATAATAAGAATACACCCTATATTGAGCGTACTCAATCTTTGTCTGGTTACTGGGAAAAGAAAAAGAATAAAAGCTATGAGATTCATAATCGTTCCTACCCATATCCATGGAACAAGTAGATTATGGCCATGAAGTCCTTCGTAAAGGTATTTAAGAGAAGCAATATGAATAGTGTTAGAATAATACTCCTTAAACATTTCTGAGATAAGAAAAAAGAGGTTAAGAAACATTGCATAAGCCATAAGTTCAGCAATCTTAAATAGTGCCCTATCCTCTATCTTTATAAAAGTGTATTCCCTGAGAATTTGAAAGACAATTATAATAATTGCTGGACCTGAACAGAAGGCACTTGCAAGAAACCTTGGGGCTAAAATAGAAGCATTCCAAAAAGGCCTTGCAGGAAGTCCATTATATATAAAAGCAGTTACTGTATGAATAGTTACAGCCATTGGAATAGAAAATAGAATAAGAGGAACGATAAACTTTTTATTAGGCTCTTTTCCGTAGTATGTCTTAACCAGAAGATAAATAGGTATGATAAGGTTTAATAGGAGATATATATTAAGAACAACTACATCCCATGCAAGAAGGGAGCTTGGAAAATTCATCTTGCCAATCAAAGGAATCATATGCCAGAATCGATCCACCCTCCCTAAATCAACAGTAACAAAAAGTAGTGCCATAATAATGGAAGATGCAGCAAAGAGTTCACCAAGGACTACAATTTCTTTTATTGGTCCAAATTGGTAAATATAGGCGGGGACAACAAGTAAAACAGCTGCTGCAGCTACACCAACAAGGTATGTAAAGTTCGAAATATATAACCCCCAAACAACCTGATCCCTCATATTGGTTGTTATAAGACCTATTTGAAGTTGGGGTAGATAGCATAAAAAACCTATTCCCATAATGCAAAGAAGAAGTATACACCAAAGATAATATTCTTTTGATCCTGTGAAAACAAGGCTCAAGGTTTTTCGATAGAATCGCCAAGTTTCTTTAACTGTTTCTTTGAATGAATGCATATTTTTAAGCCTCAAAAAAGTAGTAAAATTTTGGTTCAGTATTTAAATCCTCCTTCAACCTGAATGTTCTTTTATTTTGGATTACATATCTTATTTCACTCTGAGGATCAAGAAGATTTCCAAATTTTCGAGACCCTGTAGGGCAAACCTCCACACAAGCAGGATACCTACCCTTTCTTATACGCTGGATACAGAATGTACATTTTTCAACTACATTTCTCATCCTCGGCCGATTTCCAAGATAATGGACAGATAGATTCCATTTGTCTTTAGGCACATTTGGTTCTGCCCAATTGAAGACTCTTCCTCGATATGGACAGGCAGCCATACAATATCTGCATCCAATACACCAGTTATAATCTACTACAACTAATCCGTCTGGCTCTTTCCATGTGGCATGAACCGGACAAACCTTCACGCAGGGTGGATTTTCACATTGTTGACACTGCACAGGTATATATATAAACTCTTTTTCAGGTACATAATCTGGATTATAATAATGTTCGGAATCCTCGAGGTTAATTAGGCTACCTTTTCTTAAACGAATTACACGAATCCATTGAGATTGAGGCTCTTGGCGAGAGCAATTATTTTCTTCAATACATGCATAAACGCATCTTCTGCATCCGATGCATCGTGAGAGGTCCAGCCCATAACCCCAGAGTGTATTTGGAATTGCCTCCTGAATGCTTACAGTAAATTTTTTTCCATATTTTTTAAAATATCTTTCCTCTAAACGACTTATGATGAGTTCTTTTTCTTCGTGTGTCATCTCGAGGAAATGTTTTTGAAGAAAATCTTCAACCATTTCCTTTCCGCAAGATGACAAAAAAGGAAAAGACAGACCGAAAAAAGTAGCCATAGAGAAATTACGAATAAATTCTCTTCTTGTAAAATTTCTACCTTGCATTTCGTATTTCCTTTGGTTTGAGGGGTGGGGGTTCAGGTTTAATAGGTTTTATTTGTGGAGAATGTGCATTATGACAATGCACACACAGAAGGTAAGTTCTCTTTCCTCCAGAGAAGTATCCTTGTCTTTTGCCATGGATTCCAGCCTTCCAATCTCTGTATATATTCCCATGGCATTCGCCACAAAGGAGGTAACTTCTCCCAAAATCAATAAGTTCTCCACTATATAGTCTTAATTTATCCCTATTTTCTGGATTATGGCAATCCAAACACCATCTCATTGTTTCAGCATGCTGAAGTTTTATATTTGTATGTTCATTGAGTATTCTTCTTTTCCGATTTATTTCCATAGAGGCATGGCATTGACTACAAGGATAGATCCCTTCAGAGAATGGAGGAGGAGGAACAGGAAATTCATCTTGAATCTCTTTAGAAAAAACTAAACTTAAGTTTCCTAATATAGCCAAAAAAATAAAATAATAAAAAATTTTTCTCATCCAACAACCTTTTACATATAAATACCTTCCCCCCTAAATTTTTCCTTATAACAATATTTGTTTCTAAATGCAAGATTTTTATTATCCAATTATTTAAACTTCTAATACTTTAAAAAATTTCTAAATTAAGGAAAATATCTATCGAGCTCTGAGATAATACTGGCAAATTTATTATTTTTAGATTAATATTGAAGAAATCAACAGGAAAAAAGTAAAAATATATTCAGATCTTTAAACCAGCTTTTTTTAAAAAGGGGCTCAAAATTATAGCTATATAATTTCTTTTAAACATTAGAAGGCATTAATTAGGATCTGGACAATCTTTTCGCTTGCCTTTCCATCACCAAAGAGAGTTATTCTTCCTTTCTGAGGCTTCATCTTTTCAATAGATTTCACACCTTCGACAATCTTTTTTGTCTTTGAACCAACCAATATATTCCACCCACTTTTGACAGTCTCAATCCATTCAGTTTCATCCCTTAAAGTCACACATGGAACTCTAAACCAAAAGGCTTCTTTTTGAACCCCTCCTGAATCGGTAAGAATAAGTTTTGCATATTTTTCGAGTATAAGCATATTTAGATAAGAAACAGGCTCAATAACCTTCACATTTACAATTTCTTTATCAAATTGATAGATGTTTATCTTCTTTTTTGTTCTGGGATGAAGGGGAAGAACCACAGGTATTTCTCTTCCAATCTCATTTAGTGCTTTTAAAATTGACTTTAACCTTTTAGGATTGTCTGTGTTCTCAGCCCTATGAATGGTTGCTAAATAATAATCTCTTTTGTGCGATGAAAAAGGATGAATAAGATTTAAATCTTTAAGTACGGTAGATTTTTTCTCAGCTATTTGTGAATAATATAGAATAGAGTCATACATCACATCACCAACATTTTTAACCAGTCTCTTTTCTCCATTCTTAATCCCTTCTTTTTCTAAATTCTTAACTGCCCGCTTTGTTGGACAAAAAAGAAAATTCGAAATATGATCAGTAACAACACGATTGATCTCCTCGGGCATTGATCGATTATAACTTCGGAGTCCTGCTTCAATGTGTGCAATAGGTATATTCAATTTGGCTGCTCCTAATGCACCAGCTAAAGTTGAATTCGTGTCCCCATATACTATTACTATATCAGGCCTTTCCCTGATAAGCACTTTTTCAACCCTCTCAAGCATTAAAGCAGTCTGTTTACCATGGGAGGCCGACCCTACATCGAGATGATAATTAGGTTTAGGTAGTCTAAGTTCTTCAAAAAAGATTTTATCCATTAGATAGTCGTAATGTTGACCTGTGTGGATTAATATTTCTTTGATTGTTTTTTTCTTTTTTTTAATTGATTGGATGGCTTTGCTGAGGGTTGCTGCCTTAATAAATTGAGGCCTTGCACCAATTACTGTAACGATTTTCATAAATCTTTCCCTACTCAAAATTGAGTATTTTTTTATTATAAAAAAATACTAAGTCTATTGATACTTATCCAATTCATATACTTTAATCGCTATATTTAAAAATTTTTATTGAATTATGTTAGCTAATTTTTTATTTGAAAACAACAAAAATTTTAAGCCTCCAAATCTAAAAATCTGTAATATTTTATTGACAAAAAATTTTAAGCTAATGATAATTTAATTAATTATTCAAGACAAAAAGGAGAAACCCAATATGTATTATGATCCTTTAAAAAATGATCATGGTCTACCCCATGACCCTTTCAAATCATGTGTTATTCCTCGACCAATTGGTTGGATTTCCACAATCAGTCGAAAAGGGATTCACAATTTAGCCCCTTTCAGTCAATTTCAAAATCTAAGTTTTGACCCTCCTTACGTTATGTTTGCAGCCAATCAAAATACTCGAGGAATGAAGAAGGATACTGTAGTCAATATAGAAGAGACAGGTGAATTTGTTTATAATATGGCTACGTATGACCTTCGAGAGGCTGTAAATCTTTCGGCACAAGAATTTCCACCCGAGATAGACGAATTTGAAATCGCAGGTGTAACGAAAGCCCATTCTATTAAAGTTAAGCCATGCCGAGTTATGCAGTCTCCCATTCAATTTGAATGTCAATATTATACATCTCTTAGACTTCCTGGAAATGGACCAATGGGTAGCGTAGATATCATTATTGGACGTGTCGTTTTAATTCATATAAAGGATGAAGTGATTGGTTCTGATGGACGAATCGATATATTGAAGATTAAGCCTCTTGCTCGGCTCGGATATTATGATTATACTACTGTTGAATCAATTTTCGAAATGGTTATTCCAGGCAATAATATAAGTTTAATTGAAGGTCTCGAAGGTAAAAGAAAAAAATGATATTTTTTATGCAATCTAAAGATTTTTTATATTGATGGATTTTATCATTTCAATAAAGGACTTCTTAAAATCTTCATAAGCAATCTTTTCATTTCCCTTTAACCTATCCTTGTTCCAATCTCTCCCCTCTTGGGAAAGTTTCAATCCAAAAGAATTTATACTCTTAGAATATCGAAAAAAGACAACATTCTCACCTTTATATGTAAAGAGTAACTGTCCCTGAAGAGCCCATTGATGTGGAATTTTAATTCCTTTCTCGAGAATAGGTTTAAGGGATGGAGAATCAGGATTCCATGCAAAAAGCTGTATCATGTAATTTATCTCTACTCTATTCATCGATAGTTTATCTTTTATATACATCCTCTCCTCTGCATATGGCTTCAGTTGCGGGGCTATTATTGGACCTGCAAGTGGATTCATTTTGTCCGCTATCTCAACTATTAGTAATTCTTCAGTATTTCTATTCTTTTCTTTTACAAATATATATGCCCGTGTTCGAGAATTTTCATTGGGAAAATCTCGATAGAATGAATGGACTAAATAAAATTCAGAAGGCAACTTTATTACAAAAGGAGGTAAATTAAAAGCTAAATTCTTCCCTTTTATCTCAAAGTCTTTCGAGAAACTAAATAAAGGAATAAAAATAAAAAGAAAAATCAATAAAAAAAATTTCTTAATCATAATATCTTTTTATCTTTCCAATCCTCCCTCTTCTTTATTAACTTCAAGTAAAGGTCCGTTTGAATAACTTATCTGAATATTTTCAGCATCCCTTTGAAATATTACTAAGCTTCTATCTCTCCATGACCAGTGATCTATATCTTTTTGTGAAAAAGAAGGTTCTCTAAGATTGCCGACTAAATGGTCTCTTATCTTCACGTAAAGATTTAAATTATCATAGGTAACATCAACCCGATACAGTCTCTTTGATTTCGGTGTAAAGAAGTAGCTAAAAATTGCAGGTGAACCAAGATATAAACCATGGGCATAAAGCGCATATGGAGGCGCATCTGTCTTATCCTGAAACCATCTATTTCCATCTTTTTCTATTGCTTTTTTACATTCTTCTACAGAAGCTCCCCATTTGGCACTCATGAATCCCTCAATTCGAAGAGGAGGTTCCTTTACAATCATTACGGGTGCTGCACATCCAAAAAGGAGAATAAAGATTAATGATGGAAAAACCATCAACCTTATTAATTTATCTATTCTCATATTGTTCACCTCCTTGTAAAAAGTTAATTTTTAATCCTTTGATTTTTTAAATTAAACGAAGTGAGTTTCGATATCACTTTTAGGGCTAAAGACTGAATCATTTCTTTTTAAGATTCAATTTTTGGGGATTTCTTAAGCGCCAATCCTTTTTAACAACTCAATTCGTTCTTCAATAATTTTTTTAATCTTTCTAATCTGATCGCTTCCAAGGTGAGAATACTTTCCGACCATTTTAAGATATTCCTCTACAGGTCTGGGGTTATCGATTGGATAAGTAAATCTAAGTTTCCCTCTTTCATATTCCCAAAGTGGGAAGAAATTTGTCTCCACTGCTCGACGACTGACCTCGATCGTTTTTTCAGGTGGAAAACGCCAGCCTGTTGGGCATGGAGATAAAAGATGAATATAGGCCAATCCATCTTTTATACTCATTGCTTTCTTTAGCTTCCTTGCATAATCATCAAGAAAGGCTGTACTTGCAGTAGCAACATATGGAGCACCATGCATGATCATAATCATTGGAAGATTCTTTCCTTCGCGATTCTTTCCTCTTTTTATCTTCCCAACAGGAGTTGTGGTAGTCCATGCCCCAAATGGTGTTGTACCACTTCTTTGGATGCCAGTATTCATATAACCTTCATTATCAACACAAATATAAATAATGTTCTCTCCTCTTTCTACTGCTCCTGAAAGGGATTGAAAACCCACATCAGCCGTTCCTCCATCTCCTGCAAATGCAACAACATTGACATCTCGCCCTATTCTTTTATAATAACGCTTTATACCTGCGAGCATAGAGGCAGTATTGGTCAGAAGTGGATGAAATACTGGAACTTTGGCACCTGTAGTATCAGAATATCCAACTGCTCCAAAACCTGGGATACATCCAGGAGGTGTTGCTAAAATTGTATTTTTCCCGAGGATTCTTAAGGAAAATCTAATGATCAACTCCGAATTACAACCCATACATGCAGAAAGCCCTGGAGAGAAAAGGTCTTCTTTTTCTGCCCATTCTCTATAAATCTCAGCATTTCTTAAATATTTAATCGCACCTGGTTTACAAGCCTTAACACATTCAGGATCACCACCACAAAGATCACATTTTATTATTTTATTTTCTTCTTTGGAATAAAAAATACCTGAATATGCACAAGCAAGTGTACAAAGTAAACATTTAATACATCTTTTTTCATCAACCAAGACCACCCCAGTCTTTGGATCCTTATGAATAGCACCTGAGGGACAAATATTTAAACAGTCAGGATCATTACACTGAAGGCATACTACAGGCCCATAATAAGCCTCTTTAAGACCTTTTATCGTCTTAATCCTTGAGCTAATTCTACTTTCTTTTCCTGTTTTTATTCGAGAGCAAACTTTCTCACATTCGAGACAGTTATTGCATTTCTCAGGATAAACGGCCAATTGATTAAAAACAGCTTTTAAGTTCATCTCCAGTTTTGACACATCAACTTCCTTCCAAACTCTAATGGCTTTTTAATAAATTCTTTTTTATCTTTACTAATTGAGATTCGCTGCCTAATGAGTTGAAGCAGAATCCCTGGATCAAGATCAACATTTATTCCCATTATACCCACAAGGCCTTTCTCATCAAAGACAAATTTAATATATTTTTTCTTTTTGGGATTATAGATTCGATGGATATAATATTCATCCTTAGAATCTGTTTTTGTCATTCCTATGGAGATTGCCTCATTTCCAAAGAAATGAAAAAGGTTCATTGAGATATTTCCTGCATAAGAGATTTCTTCCCCAAAAGCATTTTGTGCCGCAATCCTTCCTTGATCAACAGCATGGATTAAAATAGGCTGATTCACCTTTCCCTCTTTCCAGAAGCCATCAGCTTGCACAATATCACCTGCAGCAAAAATATTCGGGATATTCGTTCTCATCGAACTATCAACTAAAATACCTTTATCTAACTCAATCCCCGATCCTTTAAAAGGGTCGATATTTGGTTTAACTCCTGTAGCAACAATGAAAAGCTGGCCATAAACTTTCTTTCCCCCCTTTATTGAAACGCTATATTCACCCTTTTTATATTCAACTTCATCTATAGTCGAAGAGATTAAAATTTTTACTCTATGAGATTCATAAACTTTCTGTATCATTGAAGATGATTGTTTATCAAAATACCCAGGTAAAACCTGATCCATCATCTCAATTACCCAAACACTAATTCCCATCTCTGAAAGTGCCTGGCTTACCTGCATTCCAATCAATCCACCACCTAAAACGATTGCCTTTTTAGAAGTTTTAGCTTTTTGCTTCAATATTTTTGCATCTTCCAAGGTTCTTAAAACCAATGGTTTTGAATCTTTTAAACCTTTTATATCTGGAATAATTGGCCTTCCTCCATTGGCAATGATTAGGCGGTCATATGAGATTGAAGTTCCATCCTCAAGAAAAACCTTTTCCTCTTTTGGATATACTGAAGAGACTCCATTTCCTAAAATCAGATTTATATTATAGTCCTTAAGTTCATTCCTTTTTAATAAAAAAATATCCTTTTCTTCTATCTTTCCTGAAATAAAATAGGGAAGGATTGTAGGTGAGTATGGAAGATAGGATTCCTTGCCAATAAGTGTAATATTGGATTCAGGATCTATTTTAGCAAGAAGCTTTGCTGCACTTATTCCTGCTGGACCTGTTCCGATAATAACATATCTTTTCTTTTCCATAATCTATTTCAATCTAACCCAAGCCAATAGACTTCTTTTTCAGGTTCTCCCTCTATTGCCTCAAGGGTTTTATTGATAATCAAATCAAAATGATCAAATGTAATATCTGATCCCCCAAGGCCGCCTATAAAATCTATAATTGGAATATTCAGACCTCTAAGAGCTGAACTCAATTCCATAAATACTACGCCGGTTCCCCAACCAAAGCAAACATTTTTATCCACCACTCCTATTGCTTTAATACCTTTTAAAGACTCTGTAAGTCTCTCCTTTGGAAAAGGTCTAAGGCAACGAATCTTAACTAACCCAACTTTTATCCCCCTTTCTCTCCATCGATCAACTACAACCTTTGCTGTGCCACATGGACTTCCCATTGAAACAATTGCAATTTCCGCCTCATCCATCCTATAATTTTCTACCAAACCTCCATAACACCGACCAAAAATCTTTCCAAAATCATGATCTACCTTCTCAATTATAGTTTTCGCTCTCTCGTGAGCTTCAATATGCCCCCTTCGATATTTTGTAAATAAAAGACCTGGGGTCAATGGATCTACTGACATTGGGATTTCAGGGTCAAGTTTTACATGAGTGGGACAATAAGGAGGAAGAAACTCATCAACCATCTTTTGATTAGGAATCTTCACTACTTCTGTCATATGGGAGAGAAAGAAACCATCATAACAGACATTTACAGGCAATAAAACATCTGGATCTTCAGCAATGCGATAGGCCATAATGATAGTGTCGAGTATCTCCTGATTATTTTCTACAAAAAATTGAATCCATCCTGCATCCCTTACGTTTATGGCATCCTGCTGCCCACCCCAAACACATTGAGGGCTTATACCATCGCGAGTTGCAATCACCATGACAATTGGAAGCCTAAGTGGTGCGGTACGGACATAAGGCTCAAACATAAAGGCAAGTCCTTGGCCTGATGTTCCTGTAAATACTCTTCCACCTGCAAGCGAAGCCCCATGAAGAACACTCAGAGCTGAATGTTCGCCCTCAACCTCTACAAGATCTGCATCAAGAAGACCATCGGCAATGAATTGAGATAGATATTCAACCAGCGGAGTCTGTGGAGTTATTGGATAAGCTGCAACAATCATTGGCCTCGAAAGTAAAGCACCAATGGCAGCAGCCTTATTACCATCAACAACCATAATCTCTTCCATTTCACTAATCCTCTTCTTCTAAAACCATTCGAATTGCATGGCGAGGACATTCTACCATACATATCCCACAACCCTTACAGTATTGTAGGTCTGCTCCAAAATGTGTCTTAAAATCTTTAATTGATTGTGTCGGACAATAAAGCCAACATGTTGCACACCTGACACATTTTTTGGGATCAGTAACAGGCCTTTCAGCTCTCCATTCTCCAGTTTTTACGATGTATAACTCAGTCCCAGCAGGACATAAATACTGTTTTTTTTCCATACCTTCTTTAATGTAATTCTATTATCCTTGTATTCTTATATCCTGCCTCTGCTGCCCTTACATTTTTCTCTCCAAGTTCGCCTGGCCATGTTTCTCTTATACTTTCTAAAATTGAATCAATCCCAATCCATCCTGTCGTCGAAGCAAAGGCTCCCAACATACAACTATTTGTTATAGGAGATCCCAAAATCTCCATTGATATGCGGATCGCATCAACAACTCCCAATTTATAAACTGCTGAAGGGATACTTAATCCTTCTATTGATTTTCTTGAACTCATTATTAAAATACTACCTTCTTTTAATCCTTGATAAATTTCTTGAGATCTTTTTAATGCTGGGTCCATAACAACAATGCAATCTGGATAATAAATCTGTGTCTTTTCACGGATAGGCTTTTCATCAAATCTTAGGAAAGCCGTAACTGGTGCTCCTCTTCTTTCAAATCCAAAATAGGGTATAGCGGTTGAATATTTTTTCTCTTTTGTGAATGCCTTAACAAGAATAACAGAAGCTAAAACAGCTCCTTGTCCACCTCTTCCATGAAATCGAATCTCTTTCATAAGAATTCCAATTTTATTTTCTTTAAAATTAACTCAATCAATTTAAAATTGTCAATAAAAGAATATTTGTTATTCGTGCTTCGTTATTCGTGTTTCGTTATTCGTGCTTCGTTATTCGTGCTTCGTGTTTCGTGCTTCGGGTTTCGGGTTCGTAATTCTGGATTAATATACGGCCTTTACTTTATATACGCTTCTTCCGGCTCAGTTTTTTATTAAATCTTTAATTTAAATTGTTGAAAAAATTTACACTTATATGTTTATTTTTTCAATACCAAAACATGTTAAAATTTTAATCATTTAAATGCACCCTCCTTTAATTGTTTAAAATTTCAACAAATAATACAAATCTAAAAAACCATTTGAATTTCATTCATTTTTAATCATATTCTAATATATTGAAATCATTATATATTTTATTAATAAAATTTTTTCAAAAAATATAAAACTTGGCCTAATTTTTGAGATAAATTTAAGTGAAGAATAAAAATTCAAAAGGAGGAAATGAAATGGTTATAATATTAGTCTTCTTAACAATATTTGTGGCGATTTCAATTGAAGTCTTAAGGTCACGAAAAGCCCGTAAGGCTGAGGCAGGTATAGCACTTGAAACTGCTATACCCTCAACAGTAATTTCTTTTTCCCAAAGAAGAAATCATCTTCAGTTTCCAAAAGATTTCTATTATCACAATGGCCATGCTTGGGCAAAACTTGAAGAAAAAGATGTGGTCAAATTAGGCCTTGATGATTTAACTCAAAAGGTAATTGGAAAAGTTGAAGCCATTGAGATTCCTCCTGTTGGTGATAGTATTAGCCAAGGAAAAGTAGCATGGAAACTCTATCATGGAAAAAGAAAGTTAGGTCAATTATCTCCATTAGGAGGAAGAGTGATAGAAGTTAATGAAAAATTAAAAGAAGACCCATCCCTTATTAATCAATCTCCTTATGAAGAGGGATGGATCTTAAAGATTAAACCAAATAATTTGGGAGAAGAATTACCTGAATTAATGGATTCTTTGCAAATGAAGATACATTTTGATCAGGTTAAGGCCAAGTTAAGATCTTCATTAGAACATGAATCATTGGGAACAGTTTATGGTGATGGAGAAGAGATAATTACAAATGCCTCTGATAAATTGGATGAAAAATGGTGGAGAATTTTGGTAACTCAGTTATTTCATTCTTCTCCGGAGAATTAAAGAAAGGAGGGTAAATTTATGGTACCGATGTTAGTGTTAATTACCATCATCACCTGCGTAGGAATCAAGGAAATTATAAAGAAAAAAGAGAAAGCTATTAGTTGAGCGAGCTCAAAAGGAGGAGAAAAACAATGGAAATTGATAGGAGAAGTTTACTAAAACTATTCGGAATTAGTATTACAGGCGCTTTTTCAGGAAATCTCTTACTGCCTAAGACATCAAAAGGAGAAGTTCTAAAAAGAGGAACTGAATTCTATGGTATCTTAGTAGATACAACACGCTGTGTAGGATGCCGTTCCTGCGAAGCTGCCTGTGCTGAAGCAAATCATCTACCTATCCCGGATATAAGCGACCAATCTGTATTTGAAAAAGAACGTAAAACCTCTGTAGCCCAATGGACAGTTGTAAATCGTTATGAAACAGAAAAGGGAGAGGTTTTTGTAAAAAAACAGTGTATGCATTGTAATCAACCAGGATGTGTTGCAGCCTGCCTTGTAAAGGCAATGGAGAAAAGGAAAGAAGGACCTGTCACCTGGGACACTAATTGTATGGGGTGTAGATACTGTATGCCATCCTGCCCTTTTGAAATTCCAAAGTTTGAATTTCATAGTGCCAATCCTAAGATTCAAAAATGTAATATGTGCTGGGAAAGACTTAAAAAGGGGGAAAAACCAGCTTGTGTGGAAAATTGTCCTGAAGAAGCTCTACTATTTGGTTTAAGGAGAGACCTTATTGAGGAGGCAAATCGGAGAATCTATCAAAAACCCGGGAATTATATCACCCATATCTATGGAGAACATGAGGTTGGAGGGACAGGATATCTTTATATCTCTAAAGTTCCTTTTGAAAAAATAGGTTTCAGGACAGATTTGGGAACAACTGCATATCCCGAGTATACAAAAGGGTTTCTCTATTCTGTCCCTCTTGTTCTCCTACTTTGGCCTTCTTTCTTAATCGGGGTCAATGCTTTAACAAAGCGCGATGAAAAACGTAAAGGAGGAAGAATAGGATGAACGAAATTGCCGCTAATCCAGAAATTAAGAGTTTAAAAGAATTTTTCCAATTTATTCGTGAAGAACTTAAACCTAAAGGGAAAATTTTTACTCCCTTTAATATCATCTCTTTACCTATTATCCTTCTTGGAGCTGTTTTGGTCATCATCCGTTTGGTAAAAGGATTAGGAGCTGTCACCAATCTTTCACAAGAATTTCCCTGGGGAATATGGATTGGATTTGATGTTATGGTAGGTGTTGCTTTCGCAGGAGGAGCATATATTCTTACATTTGTGGTTTATATCCTCCGATCTGAAAAATATCATCCTGTCGTAAGGGCGACTGTGCTTAATGGATTTCTCGCATACGTCTTCTATGCAGGAGCTATATTCCTCGATCTTGGTCGATGGTGGAACATAGTGAATCCAATAATTGGAAATAAATTTGGAGTTAATTCAGTGCTATTTTTGGTTTCTTGGCACTTTTTACTCTATATGATTTCTCTTTTTATAGAATTTTCTCCAACAGTTGCAGAATGGTTGGGAATGAAAAGAATTAGAAAAATTCTTGCTTCTCTAACCATTGGAGCTGTTATATTTGGAATTGCCCTTTCAACTCTTCACCAATCAGGATTGGGCGCTCTATTTCTTATGGCTAAGGATAAGATTCATCCCCTCTGGTACACAGAATTTATCCCTGTGCTCTTCTTTGTTTCAAGTATATTTGCCGGACTTTCAATGGTGATCTTTGAAGGAACGATAAGTCATAAAGTTTTCACTAATCAAATCGGTCCAGAACATCATGAATCATTTAATCAAATCATTCTTGGCTTAGGAAAAGGATGTGCAGGGGCCTTGTTTGTATACTTCTTCATGAAGATTCTTATTTTGATTCACGGCAAACAATGGTCCCTTTTAGCTACTCCAATGGGAACATGGTACCTAATTGAAGTCATTGGTTTGGTTCTACTTCCATGTGTCCTTTTTTTCCATGGAGTTAGGTATCAGAACCCCACTGTCATCAAAATGGGGGCCATTATAACAATGCTTGGGGTAATTATTAATCGCTTAAATTATTCCATCATCGCTTATAAATGGTATGTTCCATTGAGCCAAAGATATATCCCTTCATGGATGGAGATTATCATTACCCTTGCTATAATATTTACTGAAGTTTGGGTATTTCGATGGGTGGTAAATAGAATGCCTGTCCTGAGAGAATCCCCTGAATGGGTATACGAAGAAAAAACCCTTGAGAAGGGTATAACAATAAGAAAGGAGGTTCCACAATGGAAGGTTTCAGCTATGTAGATATCTTTGCCACAAAACATATTGAATATCTTTTGGTGATAGGTTTCCTTATCCTTTTCATTCCATTCTGGAGGTTTTTAAATAGGCCCGCAAGAACTGCCTTTGCTTTAGGAGAAAGGGTTATTTCCTCTTTGAGTGAATGGTTTCATCTGCCAGAAGAATTCTACTATCATCTTGGACACACTTGGGCAATTCCAGAAGGTAAAAATTTAGTGAAAGTAGGTATGGATGATTTTGCTCAAAAATTAGTAGGAAAGATTGAAGAGATAAAACTCCCAACCCCTGGATCAACAATCTCTCAAGGAGATAAAGGTTGGATGTTAAAGATTGATTCAAAATTGATCGACATGCTTTCTCCTGTGGATGGGAAAGTCATTGCAATAAATGAAGAAGTCGTTAATTCGCCTGATAAAATTAATAAAGATCCTTACAATAATTGGTTAATAAAGGTTGAAACTCCAAAATTCTCCATCAATAAAAGAAATCTCCTTCGGGGAGCTTTAGCTAAAAAATGGATGGAAGAGGTAAGAGAAAATTTGCTTTCCAGAATGGATTATAATCTCGGTTTGGTTTATCAAGACGGTGGTTTGATTGTGGATGGAATGGCAAAAAGTTTGGATAGAGAAAAATGGGATGAAATCGTAAAAGATTTCTTTATGGTTTCAGAAACCTGAAAGAATAAAAACTCTTCATCAGAAGGAGCATTCTTACAAAAAGAAAATGCTCATGGGGAATAGAGATGAATAAAAAGATAGATTCCCAAAAAAAAGATGAAGGTTATACAATACTGCCTAAAAATGAATTAAAATGTATCTGGATGACTGCTGGATTGATCTCTTATAAACTTTGTAAATATAACCTCCAATGTGACCAATGTCCTCTTGACTGGGAATTAAGAAATGCTTCTATTGATCGTATCGAAGATTTAGAACAGAAAGGGTTAGAGAGATTGAAACAAAGCACCTCCATTAAACAAGAAAAACAAGAGCGATCCCCGAAAGAAGAAGTCACTGATATCAAAGGTTATCTTTTTTATCATTCAGGACATACATGGATTAAAGTTGAAAAGGCTGATGAAGTTTGTATTGGAATTGATCAATTTCTTGCAAAACTTTTAAGGGGGGTTCGGGTCATCATTTTACCACAACCCAAAAGGCGTGGCATCTATGGTGAGAATCTTTGCTCAGTCATTCAAGATGGAGGTATTTTAAATATTATCAGTCCAATTAATGGGATGATTATATCAATTAATCAAAAATTAAAAGAACATCCTGATTTAATTTGCAAAGATCCCCTTGAAGAAGGCTTTTTATTAAAAATGAAGCCCAAAGATTTTCAGCAAGATCAAAAACATCTTTTCTATGGGGAAGAGGCTTATACTTGGTGTAAAAAAGAATGGGAGCGCTTTAAGGAGACTATAATCTCTGAAATTCCTTTAGATCTAAATCAGAAGGAAGTAGGTATCACAATGCAGGATGGGGGTATGACTCTTAGAGAAATAAAAAATTTTATCGAACCAAGTAAGTATACACGATTGCTAAATAACTTTCTCAGAAAAGGAGAAAGAATGCCTTCAAATGGCAAAGATAAGATTAAAAACTGATGTATAAATCTTTTGAAAGTAAAAAATTTTTTTAACCCCGTACCCAATTGAAATTTTACATTGGGAATCGGGGTTTATTTTTAATTTGATGGTTCATTAAAAATGTGGTAAAAGGATTATTAAAGCACTATGAAAAGATTGCTTTTTATCCCTAAGAGCATAAGTTTTAAATTATACCTCCTTCTTGTTATTCTTCTTATCATATCATTTTCAGGAATCATGTATTTTAATATATCTTCTTATACGAAGCATCTTAACGAGAGTGTTATAAACAGTGCTATTCAGGCAAGCGACTTGATTAAACGTTCCACTCGATACTCAATGCTTAAGAATGATAGAGAAAACTTGGCACAAATTATTATCACGGTAGCTAAAGAAAATGGAGTTGAAGGAATTAGAATCTATAATAAACCAGGAGGGATTGCATTTTCAGATAACCCTAACGAAATAGGAAATCAGGTTGATAAAAATGCCGAGCAATGCTATGTTTGCCATGGAAAGGAACCAGCCCCTGTTTCGCTTAGTCCAAAAAACAGAATAAGAATATTAACCTCACAAGAAGGTTATCGTATACTTGGCCTCATTAATCCAATTGAAAATGAACCCGATTGTTTTAATGCTGACTGTCATGCCCATTCTCCAAAGGACAAACTCCTCGGACTTTTAGATGTTAAAATGTCGCTAAAATCTGTAGATGAAGAAACTCAAAAAACCCGAAAAAAGATGATTTTGTTCTCGAGTATCATGATTCTTATTACTGCCCTCCTTTTTGCGGGATTTATTATCCGCCTCATCCATATACCAATTAGAAAGCTTACAAAAGGAACAAAAGAGGTCGCCAATTTAAATCTGAATTATAAAATAGATTTTAAATCAAGCGATGAGATTGGAGAATTGGCTAAGTCTTTTAATAAAATGACCGAAGAGCTTAAAGCTGCAAACGAGGCTAATCAGCAATGGGCAGCTACCCTTGAAAAAAGGATTCAAGAAAAAAGCGAGGAACTTAAAAAGGCTCAAGCTCATATGATTTTAGTGGAAAAGATTGCCTCCCTCGGGAAACTATCAGCTGTTGTTGCCCATGAGATTAATAATCCATTATCTGGAATTTTGACTTACGCGAGCCTATGCTTAAAGATGGCTCAGAATCATTCCCTATCACAAGAAGAAAAAAATTCTCTTCTGAAGTATCTCACAATTATAAAAGATGAAACAAAAAGATGTGGAGAGATTGTTAAAAACCTACTGGTTTTTGCTAAAAAGGATTTTGGGAAATGGAGTGAAGAAAGCCTCCATAAAATCATTCGCAACAGCATTCAATTGGTTAAACATAATATTGTAATGAAAGAGTTAGAACTCATTGAAGAATATGCAGATGGTAATGACATCATCTTTTGTGATCCAATCGGGATCCAACATATATTTGTTGCCCTATTTATAAACGCTATTGAAGCCACGTCAAAAGGGGGAAAATTAAAGGTTAAAACAGAACTCATAAATGGAGGAAACGATTTTCGTATTATGGTTTCTGACACTGGCTGTGGTATCCCCGAGGATATAATCCCACATATATTCGAACCCTTTTTCTCAACAAAAGAGTCAAGTGGTTTGGGTTTAGCTGTAGTTTATAGTATTATTGAACAACATGAAGGGAAAATAGAGGTAGAATCCAAACTTAATGAAGGAACGACCTTTTTTATACAACTCCCAAGAAGACCCCTAAGAAATAAAAAAGAATTAGAAATCACTCAAAATCTGCCAAGTGCATAAGGGGGGGAGAGCATGAATACCAAAGATATTGGGATACTGGTTGTTGATGATGAATTTTCAGTAAGGGATTCTCTATACAATTGGTTTAAAACCGAAGGCTATCGAGTCGATACAGCTGAAAATGCAACTGAGGCCCTTAAAAAACTCCAAGAAAACAACTGGGATATTGTCCTATTAGATATTAAGATGCCAGGAATGGATGGGATGGAACTTCAAAAGCATATTAAGAGAATTGATAGCTCCATTATTATAATAATCATAACGGCATATGCAACAGTCGATACTGCGGTAGAGGCAATGAAGGAGGGTGCTTTCGATTATCTTTCAAAACCTATTGATCCTGATAAACTTTCTATCTTGGTCCGAAATGCGGTAAATCAAAAAAGGCTTCTTGCTGAAAATATTCAGCTGCGGCAAAAGGTAGAAGAACTTTCTCTGCAGGATGAGATTATTGGCGAAAGCCCTCAAATAAAAAAGATTATGGAAATGGTGGAAACAGTAGCTCAGACAGATGCTACTGTATTGATTCGTGGAGAAAGTGGAACAGGCAAAGAACTAATTGCACAAGCAATTCATATTAAAAGTAAACGGCGTTATTTTCCAATTATTTCGATTAATTGTGGAGGACTTTCAGAAGGTCTTCTTGAAAGTGAACTTTTTGGTCATGAAAAGGGTGCATTTACAGGTGCCCAATACAAGAGAAAAGGGAAATTGGAGATGGCCAATGGAGGAACTATCTTCTTTGATGAGGTTGGAAATATTCCTCTAAAGATGCAAATGGATCTTCTAAGGGTCATCGAAACAAAACAGTTTACTCCCCTTGGAAGTAATAAGGTTATTAATGTTGATTTTCGAGTGATTGCTGCAACCAATACTGACCTTGAAAAGGCTGTGGCAGAAAAGAGATTTCGTGAAGATTTCTATTATCGCCTAAATGTTTTTTCTATTGAGATTCCTCCTCTTAGGGAAAGGGTTCAGGACATCCCACTTTTGGCTAACTATTTTTTAAAAAAATATGCCCGTTCTATGAATAAAAATGTCACTGAAATCTCACCTGAAGCCATAAAGATACTCATGCAATATGAGTGGCCAGGGAATATCAGAGAATTAAGGAATACTATTGAAAGAGCACTTGTTCTTGTTGGGAAAAAGACCAGGATTGAACCTGAGGATATTAATCTTCCTCGAACTTCTAAGCCGGAATATCTTGAAATCACATCCCTGGAGGATTTAGAAAAGGCCCATATTCAACGAATTTTGGAACAAACCAATTGGAATATTAGTCGCTCTGCAGATATATTAAAAATCGATCGAGTTACACTTTATAATAAGATCAAAAAATATAACTTACAAAAATAACCATCCATTCATGTCTTATATTGATATTGTCCCAATTGGTGAAATAGAGGATAATCTCATCTTACCCCTTCAAATAAATATTTCTCAGACCTTTAAAATTAAAACTCGTGTAAGACGCTGCCAGATTGATCTTTCATCTGTTTATGATGCCCTTAGAGATCAATACAATTCCAGTGGCTTGCTTCTCCAACTGATTAATGATATCCCTTCTGAAACAATAAAGGTTCTTGGTATTACCACAGTAGATTTGTTTATACCCATATTCACTTTCCTCTTTGGTGAAGCCCAATTAAACGGGATTGGGGCATTAGTATCAATTCATCGACTTCAAAACGAATTTTACGGAATTCCTGAAGATAAAGAATTATTGAAAAATCGACTTATAAAAGAAGCAATTCATGAATTGGGTCATACTTTTGGGTTAATCCACTGTTTCACATTAAGATGTGTGATGAATACTTCAACTTATGTGGAAGAGATTGATCAGAAGTCTTCACGATTTTGTAGACATTGTGAACAGAAGATCTTTAATTGGATCAAGGAAAAAAATATTTTAAAAAATCATTGATTTAATATGGAAAGATTTGCCTCAATTGATATTGGAACAAATACTATACTTTTACTAATCGCTGAGCTTCACTATAACCGTTTAAAACCTGTTTTCGAAAAAGAGACAATCGTTCGATTGGGAGAAGGTTTACAAAAGAATGGAATGATTTCTCCTGAAGCGATGGATAGGGGACTAAAAACCTTAAAAAGATACGTTCAACAATGTAAGAAAATGAATGTAAAAAATATTTTCGCTGTAGGAACAAGTGTTTTAAGGGAGGCTAAAAATTCAAAAGTATTTTTAAAAGTTGTAAGAGAAAAACTAAATTTATCCATTCAAATAATTTCAGGTCGAAAAGAGGCATACCTCTCTTTTATTTCGGTCTCAAAAGAGATAAAAGAGTTCAAAAACCCCATAATGGTAATTGATGTAGGAGGAGGAAGTACTGAATTCATAATTGGGAAAAATCATCAATTGATAAAATGGGTAAGTCTTCCAATAGGCTCAGTCCGTTTGACAGAATGTTTTATTCAATCTGACCCCGTAAAAATTGAAGAATGCCAAAAAATGGAAAGAAAAATAAAATCTTCATTAAAAAAGGTTCCAAAAAAACCACATCCTTCTCTAATCTTTGCAGTTGGGGGGACTGCTACAACTCTTGCATCGGTAGGTTTAAGACTAAAAAAATTTAATCCTAAAAAGATTCATAACTTCCCTTTGACAAAAGATATCATTAGAAGCCAGTTAGAAATTTATAAATCATTAACCATCAAAGAACGTAAAAAAATTCCTGGACTTCCTCCATCACGAGCAGATGTTATTCTGGCAGGTGGAAAAATTCTATATTTAGCTATGGAAGAGTTGAAATGCCAATCTGTGATAGTCAGTTGCCATGGGGTAAGATATGGAGTTCTTTATGAAAAACTAAAAAACAAATTGACAATCTAATGCTAAAAGGATAATGATAATTACTGATCTTCGAGGGAAAAATGAAGAGATTCTTCATATGGATTAAATCAATTGTTTTAATAATAAAAAGATAGAGAGGTTTTATATGAAAAAAATAATAATCGGAATATCTGGTGCATCCGGTGTCATCTATGGCGTCAGAACACTTGAAACTCTTTCAAAATTGAATATCGAGACACACCTCATAATTACAAAAGCTGCCATAAAAAATTTAAAGATTGAAACAAAATATAAATTAGATGATATAGAATCAAAAGCATCCTATGTATATGATATTGAAAATCTAAAAGCCCCTATCTCAAGTGGCTCCTTTAAGGTAGATGGAATGGTTATAGCGCCCTGCTCAATTAAAACTCTATCAGCAATTGCAAACTCTTATAGTGATAACCTCCTTATTAGAGCCGCAGATGTGATGCTAAAAGAAAGGCGTAGGCTCATCCTTCTCGTAAGGGAAACACCACTCCATGAGGGCCACCTGGAATTGATGATTAAAGTAACTAAAATGGGTGGCATTATTATGCCTCCTGTTCCAGCATTCTATCATATGCCTAAGACAATAGAAGATTTGATTAATCAAACCGTAGGGAAGGTTCTTGATCTTTTCCAAATAGATCACAATCTTTTTAAACGGTGGGGAAGTTTCGAACTTGATAATGCTTTCAAGAAAAAAGGAATCAAAATTTAAGATAAGCGGTAGAATTTCGGAAGGATTAGGGGAGGGAGCTACTTTTATCAAAATTCCATGGGTAAGAAGGCAGTTTATGGATAGACTTGGTATCGATCCATATCCTGGTACATTGAATCTGAAAATTTTGAATGAAGATGATTTAAGAAAATTTAAAACATTAAAAACTACGGAAGGAATTGAGATATTACCGGAAGAACCTTCTTTTTGTAAAGGCAAATGTTACCCAGTCTTAATAAATGGTAAATTAAGAGGAGCCATTATTATCCCAGATGTAAAAAATTATCCAGAAAATAAAATAGAGATCATTGCCCAAGAAAATATTAAAGAAACTCTCAATGTTAAAGAAGGGGATTTATTAGAAATAGAAACATATTAGGAATCTTTTTCCCAGTAAAGTAACTTCTTTATTCTATTTATTAGTATTGGTCGCAATTCAGGTTTCTTAATCGGAGTAACCTCATTCCACTGTCTCCAATCTCCCAAAAGTTCATAAAAGAGATTTGCACATGCCCTCTGATAAAAAACTTTTGAAGAAGGATTTACTTCCTGAACACATGCCTGGAGTTCTTTTAAAATTCTATCTCTATCCTCTTCATCTTCTGTATGAAACATCAAAACCTTAGAAGATTTTAATGGTTTACTTGAACCAAATTTACCTTTTACATAATGATCATTAAGAAAATGCTCTTCATAAACCCTTAAAACCTCAAGGCATTCTTCCTTGTTATTCAACACGGCGATCACTTTCCAGCAATTGTAGGCTTCTCTTAACTCAATAGAATCTCTCCCTTCTTGCAACTGTTTGTATAAGTTGCTCAAACAAGGAACACACCGTCCATAAATATTTCTTTTTGTAACCCTTAGTCTTGGATCGCTTTCAAAACTAATCCAGTTATTCCGAGAATCTCTCCAAACCCTCTTATCAAGATAAATTCGTCTCATAATTTAAAGTTCTTTACCTATTTAATTAGAAATCCTTTTTGTCTTTAAATAACATTCTCCTTAACCATTTCTTCGAACCTTAGACTGATTGCTCCTTCAAATCATTAAGATTTTTATACTGTTTTCCAAGGTAAGTTAAATTTAATTCATCTATCGCTTGACAATAACCAACAAAATAGGTTTAAAATTCCAAATGAAACTTTATAAACAAACCTATATTATAATAACATGGGAGGCATTGATATGGAATATCGAAAACTTGGAAACTCAGGATTAAAAGTTTCTGAATTGGGCCTGGGGGCAAATAATTTTGGCTGGTGGATAGATGAAAAGAGATCAAAGGAGGTCATCTATCATGCAATTGATAGAGGAATAAACTTTATTGATACCGCCGATATGTATGATCGAGGAACATCCGAAGAAATTATAGGCAAAGCCCTCAAAGGAAAAAGACACAATATCATAATAGCTACCAAGTTTTCCTCCAAAATGGGAGATGGACCAAACGATCATGGTGGTTCAAGGTATTATATCATGAAGGCTATTGAAGCCAGTTTAAGACGGCTTCAAACAGATTACATTGACCTATATCAAATGCATAATCCTGATCCCGAAACCCCTATTGAGGAAACCTTACGTGCCCTAAATGATTTAATTCAGGAAGGTAAAGTTCGCTATATTGGTTGCTCAAACTTCTCTGCCTGGCAACTTACTGATGCACTCTGGACATCTCGTATAAATAATTTAAATCCATTCATAACAATACAGACAAAATATAATCTTTTTGAACGTCAGATTGAACAGGAAATTGTTCCTTGTTGCCAAGCTCATGGAATTGGGATCATTCCTTGGGGGCCTCTTGCAGGTGGATTCCTAACAGGGAAATATCATCCCAATGAAGAACCATCAAAGACAACCTCCAGTAAAATGCCTCCAAAGGCATTTCTTCATTTATATAAAAATAATATTACAGAAAAAAATTGGGAAAGGCTTTCGAGGCTTGAATTGTTTAGTAAAGAACGAGGCCGTAAGCTTTCAGAGCTCGCTATAGCCTGGCTTCTTTCACATTCCTATATTAGTACTGTTATTGCAGGAGCAACAAGCCCAGAACAGATCGATTCAAATATTTCGGCAATAACCTGGAAGCTTTCAAAAGAAGATATTTCACAAATCGAACAAATATAAAAAATTAGCTTCCCTTACTTCACTTTTTATATTTACCTAATATTATTGAAAGATTCATCTAAAGAGGGTCATATTAATTATGGTTAAAGGTAAATTTAGTAGCCCACTATTAATTCTATTTCCAAGAAATCATCTCCTATTAAAAAATTGGTTTATTACTTTAAAAAACTTACTCAAAAGCGAAAGTTGATACGTAATATAAGGAGATTAGAACTCTGAAAAAGTCATTTTTATATGGGAATGTAAGATGCGGGCATTTAAAATTATAGGCTTTTCTCAAATTGACTATTATATACTTTTTCAGAGATATCGATAGATTATCTTGACAATCACAAATGGAGTGATTATTTTTTAAAAATTGAAGAGTAAGTTTTTTCGATTTTTAGAAAAAATAATTTAAATAAATTTTATAACTATTTGTAATTAAAAGATTAATTTATCAGGAGGTGATGTGAAACTTCGCTCAAACTCTTTTTTTAAATTTCAAATGATTCTTTTAAAAATAAAAAATTATTTTAAAGAAAGGAGATGTGAATTATGAAGATCAGACCTTTACAGGACAGAGTTCTCGTAAAAAGAATCGAAGAAGAGGAAAAAACAAAAGGCGGGATTATAATCCCAGATACTGCTAAAGAGAAACCACAAGAAGGAAAGGTAATAGCAGTTGGAAAAGGAAAAACAACAGAGGATGGAAAGGTTATTCCCTTGGATGTAAAGGTTGGAGATCGGATTCTGTTTGGCAAATATGCAGGAACAGAGGTTAAGATCGATGGTGAAGAACATTTGATTATGCGAGAAGACGATATCTTAGGAATCATTGAATGAAATCTAAATATTAAAAAATGGAGGTAAGTTAAAATGGCAGCAAAGGAACTTAAATTTGATCAAGAAGCGCGAAACGCAATTTTACGAGGAGTAAACATCTTAGCAGATGCAGTCAAAGTTACCCTCGGTCCAAAGGGGAGGAATGTCATTCTTGAAAAATCTTTCGGTTCTCCTACAGTAACAAAGGATGGAGTGACTGTGGCAAAAGAAATAGAGCTCGAAGACAAATTCGAAAATATGGGAGCACAGATGGTACGTGAGGTTGCAAGCAAGACCTCTGATACAGCAGGAGATGGAACAACTACGGCTACAGTATTGGCTCAGGCTATTTATCGTGAAGGATCAAAAGTGGTTGCTGCAGGAGCCAACCCGATGGATGTTAAAAGAGGGATTGATATTGCTGTTGAAGAAGTCGTAAAAGAACTTAAAAAATTAAGCAAGCCTACAAAGGATCAAAAAGAAATCTCACAGGTAGGTACAATTTCTGCTAATAATGATGAAACTATTGGTAATATTATTGCAGAGGCAATGAGTAAGGTCGGGAAAGAAGGAGTCATAACTGTTGAAGAAGCAAAAGGAATGGAAACTACCCTTGATGTTGTTGAAGGAATGCAATTTGACCGTGGATATCTTTCTCCCTATTTTGTAACCGATCCAGAAAAAATGGAAGCAGTTTTAGAGGATCCATTTATTCTTCTCTATGAAAAGAAAATATCTAATATGAAAGATATGCTTCCAATCTTAGAGCAGATCGCTAAAATGGGTAAACCTCTTTTGGTAATTGCTGAAGATGTAGAAGGTGAAGCCCTTGCTACTTTGGTTGTAAATAAACTTCGTGGAACCCTTAAATGCTGTGCTGTAAAAGCTCCTGGTTTTGGAGATCGAAGAAAAGCCATGCTTGAGGACATTGCTATCCTGACTGGGGGGAGGGTAATCTCTGAAGATTTGGGAATTAAATTAGAAAATATAAAACTAAATGATCTTGGAAGAGCAAAACGTGTAACAGTTGACAAAGACAATACTACGATTGTTGATGGTGCTGGCGATAAAGAGGATATTGAGGCAAGGGTCAAACAGATAAGGGTCCAGATTGAAGAAACAACATCTGACTATGATCGCGAGAAACTCCAGGAAAGGCTTGCAAAGATCATTGGTGGAGTGGCTGTTATTAATGTAGGGGCTGCCACAGAAACTGAAATGAAAGAGAAGAAGGCTCGTGTGGAAGATGCTTTGAATGCCACTCGGGCTGCTGTGGAAGAAGGCATTGTGCCTGGAGGTGGGGTTGCATATATTCGGTGCATCCCAGCACTTGAAAAACTGAAGCTTGATGGTGATAAGCAAATTGGGGTAGATATTGTGAAAAGAGCCCTTGAAGAACCAATCCGCCAGATTGCCAACAATGCTGGACAGGAAGGCTCTGTTGTTGTAGAAAAAGTAAAGAATGAAAAGGGAGCATTTGGTTTTGATGCAGCAAAAGAGGAGTATACTGATATGATCAAAGCAGGAATTATTGACCCAACCAAGGTGGTAAGACTTGCCCTCCAAAATGCTGCATCTGTTGCTTCCCTCATGATTACTACAGAGGCCCTCATTGCTGAAAAACCTGAAAAGAAACCTCCATACCCACCAATGCCCCCTGGTGGTGGAATGGGTGATATGTATTAACATAAAAACCCATAAAGGCTCGGGAGATGAACTCCCGGGCCTTTTTATTTATTTGGTTATTATAAATATATACAAGTCCAACATTTCCATTAACATTTTTGGGAAATTTAAAAATTAATCTTGAATTTATTTTTATAGGGGTTTAATATTTTTTATGTGGAACTAAAAGAATTACCTATAGATTTTAGACACCTCGAAACATTCTGCAGGGTTGCCCAACTAAAAAGCTTTTCTAAAGCAGCCCAAGATCTTTTCCTTACTCAGCCTACTATAAGTGGACATATTTTATCCATTGAGCGGTTTTTATCATTGCGCCTTTTTGACAGGTCAGGAAAGGAAGTTAGGCTTACTCAGGCTGGCAAAATCTTCTTCAAATTCGCTTTAAAAATCCTAAACTCAAGAAAGGATTTATACAATGCATTAAGTGAATTTGCCCAAGGGATAAAAGGTGAATTATCAATTGGAGCAAGTACAATCCCTGGAGAGTTTATCCTTCCAAAAATTATAAAGAAGTTCACTAATGGTAATCACTATCCATTTTTAATCTCTGTCAAGATTGCTGATACAAAAGAAGTCATAAGATACCTATTAGATGGGATTATTGAATTTGGCATGACAGGTGGAAAATTGAATCATAATGAGGTTCGTTATGAAAAATTTGGCGAAGATCAGATTATTGTCGTTGCCTCAGCAAATCATTTAATAATTAAAAAAAAACATAGATTGCATTTAGAAGATTTACTTAAAGAGCCTTGGATTATTCGTGAAAAAGGCTCGGGAACACAGATGGCAGTTGAAAGAATGTTAAGGAAGAAGGGCAAAAGCTTAAAAGACTTTAATGTTATATTAGAGATGGGAAGTACTTCTGCAGTGAAGGAAGGTATAAAGGCAGGTTTAGGTTTAGCATTCATCTCAAAAAGGGCTGTTGAAGAAGAATTAACTTCGGGTATTCTCTATCAAATAGATTTGGATGATATTGATCCAATTTCAAGGGAAATTTATATCGTTACCCGAAGACAAAGTAGTTTATCCCCATTAGGTATAAAATTTCTACAATTTTTAAAGGAGAACTGAAGGATCTAAGTTGAAACAGAATCAAACAAAGAGATTATTAAAGATGGGAGGGCTCTCACTATTGATACATTTTTTCTTAGTTGTCTTCCTCAGCCTTCAACCTTGGCCCTCAATCATAAGAGTGCATTCATTACCTTATACAGTAAATCTTGTTTCTCTATCATCTCCTGAAACAGAAATATCAAAAATAAGCCCACCTCCTCCAATTAATGAAACACGTCAGAAACCGATTTCAAAACCTAAAAAAGAAGATATTATTGAAAAAGTTAAAGAGTCTAAAAAAGAAAAACCTTCCTTAAAACATCTTGAAGAGGCATTGGAAGAACTTAGAAAAAAGGTAGCAATTGAGGAGATTCAAAAGAGGATAGCTCAAAGAGAAATGGTGGAAAGGAAAGAAACACCCCCTCTTCCACCCACACAACTCCCTAAACCGACAACTCCTTCTTTTTCTCCGCCATCAAAATTCGAATCCAAATCTTACAATCCACCTTCGAAAACAGAAGCTTTATTAACTAATTATTATAATCTTATTTGGGGAAAAATTAAAGAAGCCTGGAAGATTCCTGAAAATCTTCTTAAAGAAACGGTTGACCAAGAAGCAATTATCGTGTTAATAATAGAACGGGATGGGAAAATTCAGAAATTATGGTTTGAAAAAAAGTCTGGAAATCCAATTTATGATCAGACTGCACTCAGGGCTATTAGAAAAGCAGAACCATTTCCTCCCCTACCAAAAGAGTTTGATGGAAATACCCTTGAAATTGGCATAAGATTTTTCCCGGAGTGAAACATGTTAAAAAAAATTTTGATTTTTAACCTTTTCTTCTCATTTTTATTGATAACCTTTTCTTCGGGCTTTGCAAGGATATATATTGATGTCAATGCCCCTTCTTTCTCACCCTTTCCAATCATTTTATCTAAGTGGAAAGGAATAGGAAAAACCCCACAAGCCATTACAGATAAGGTTTATGAAATATTAGCTAATGACCTTACACTTTCAGGTTTTTTTAAAGTGATCCCTTATCAAAATCTTCCTTCCCATCTTCAAAACAGAGAAGGAATACCAAGCACCCTCTTCTTAAATGAATGGGCAATACAAGAAGGAGATGCCCTTTTAGCTGGAGAAGTATTTTTAGACTCTGTGAACATGATTCTTAAATTGAGATTCCACCTATTTGATCTTGTAGAAAAGAAGCACTTGGTTGGTAAAGAATATGAAGGCCCTTTAAAAGCAATTCGAACCATTGTTCATCGTGTCTCGGATGAAACAATTCTTCAGCTTACGGGTGAAGCTGGAGTCAATAATACAAAAATTGCTTATGTGGTAACTCAGGGAGAAAGTAAAGAGATCTTCATCTCAGACTTTGATGGGTATAACATTAAACAGCTTACTCAAAACCAATCGATTAATATATCTCCTTCATGGTCTCCTGATGGAAAAAAGATTGCCTTTACTTCTTACCTTAAGAGAAATCCTGATCTTTATGTAATTGACCTTGAAGGCAAAAATCTTCAAAGGCTCTCTTTCAGCCAGGGCTTAAATGCCTCTCCTTCATGGTCGCCTGATGGGAAAAAAATCGCCCTGATGATGGGAAAAGAAGGAAAATCAGATATTTATATCATTGATGCTGACGGAAGCAACCCCAGAAAACTAACAAAGGGACATGGAAATGAAGCCACACCAAGATGGTCTCCTGATGGAAAGTGGATTGCATTTGTTTCAGATCGGTCTGGCTCTCCACAAATTTATATCATGTCGCAGGATGGCTCACAGGTTCGTCGCTTGACCTTTGAGGGAAATTATAATACTGATCCATCTTGGTCTCCTAAGGGTGATAGGATCGCATTCTGTGGATTGAGTAGTGGACGATTTGAAATCTTTACTATTGGGGTAGATGGATCTGGATTAAGAAGATTGACATCCAATTCTGGAAATAATGAAAAACCGTGTTGGTCTCCAGATGGGCGTTATATTGCTTTTAGTTCAACCCGAACAGGAGCATCAAAGATTTATATCATGAATGATAATGGACTTAATCAAAGGCCACTGACAACCTCAAAAGGGGGAGAAACAAGCCCAGCCTGGTCGAGAAGATTCGAATAAATTATTTATAGGAGGTTAATTTATGGTTAAAAAGACATTAATAATTATCACTCTAACTATTTTATTTGCACTCTTAGTAATAGGTTGCCCTAAAAAAACCGTCCTCAAAGAGGGACCTTCTGAAAAGGAAGCAGAAGAATTAGCTCTCGAGAGGGAACGTGCCAAAAGACTTGAAGCAGAAAGAGCTGAAAGAGAAAAGGCTCTCCAAGAATTAGAAGCTAAGAGAACCCAAGCCCTAAAAGAACTCGAGGCTGAAAGAGAACGTGCCAAAAGACTTGAAGCAGAAAGAGCTGAAAGAGAAAAGGCTCTCCAAGAATTAGAAGCTAAGAGAACCCAAGCTCTAAAAGAACTCGAGGCCCAAAGGGAACAAGCCAAAAGACTCGAAGCAGAGAAAAAGGCCTTAGAGGAATTAGAAGCTAAGAGGATCCAAGCCCTAAAAGAACTCGAGGCTGAAAGAGAACGTGCCAAAAGACTTGAAGCAGAAAGAGCTGAAAGAGAAAGAGCCCTTAGAGAAAAAGAAGAGGCCTTAAAGAGAGAATTTGAAAAAAGTCTTGTAGCAAGTAAGACTCCTGGTATAGAAGGAGAAGTATTTGAAAGCTCAATGCTAAAAGATATTCATTTTGATTTTGATAGGTATGATATCCGGCCGCAAGATGCCGAGATATTAAAAGAGATTGCAAATCTTTTGAAGAAATTCCCAAGTATAAAGATTCAAATTGAGGGTCATTGTGATGAAAGGGGTACAAATGAGTATAATCTTGCACTTGGGGAAAGAAGGGCCAATAGTGCGAAAGAATATTTAACATCACTTGGTATTTCACCTGAAAGGATTTCTACAATTAGTTATGGAGAGGAAAGACCATTGGATCCAAGCCACAATGAAGAGGCATGGGCTAAAAATAGGAGGGCCCATTTTGTTATTCTCTCAAAGTAAAGGATATTAAAGACTTTTAAGATTTTTCATTGAATTGAAGGGGGAAAAATTGAATTGGTACAAAAGGTTTACTTTTTTATTGTTGATAACTTTTCTCTCGGGATGTGCTCCCTTGAGTGATGTTCAAATCCTTGATGAGAGAACCTATAATCAATACTTACAGATGGAGAAAACTCGAAAGGAAATTGAATCTTTAAAAGAAGAAATATCAAGTCTTAAAAAAGAAGAAACAGCCCTCAAAAACCAATTGGCTGAAGAAAGAAAATTGCTTGAAAATGAGTTGAGCCAACAATTTAAAAATATAAAATTGGACATCCAAGCACTTAAAAAAGAAGAGGATACATTCAGGGAAGATGTATCTTTCTTAAAAAAAGAATTAAACGATTCTAAAAATGAATTTAATATTAAGTATAAGCTGATTCAGGAGGATTTAAAAAACCAAATAGAAAACATTAAATTTCACTTAACAAAGATCCAAAATGAAAAGGAAGCACTTCAGAGAGAATTTATAGAGTTACAAAAAGGACAGACCCTCTTAAAGACTTCGATCGATGAAGAAACAAAAGCTATTAAGGCTGATCTTGTTCATCGTTTTGTAGTCCTCCAATCAGATATTCGAAACATATTCACCGAAGTTGAGGAATTTAAGTCATTGTTTAATAATGTGAAAAAAGATATAGAGAAATCTTCAAGAGAAATTGATCGCTGGAATAAAGAAACAAGCTCAAATATAAAGATTTTGGAAGAAAGAACTAAAAAACTTGAAGAAAAGAATTCTGCTTTTGAAGGTTATAACAAAAATATAGATGAAAGGCTCAATAAAATAGAGAATTATATTAAGGAGATTGGAACCTTTCTTAAAGCAACTGAGGAATATATGAAATCAATGGATAATCGCCTTGCCATAAATGAAAATTTAAATAAAGATTTTGGGGATCGTCTGGAAAAAATATCCAACGAAATTAATCGAATCTATTCGAAACAATTAGATTTAGAAAAAAGGATACCCTTGAAAGAAAATTCTATTGAGGAAAAGACAACTATCCTAAAACCTACAGAAATTTATAACGATGCTTATGAAACCTTTAAACAAGGGGCTATAGAAGACTCGAGAAAGAAATTTGAGGAGTTTATAAAAAAATATCCTGAAAGTGAACTTTCGGAAAATGCTCAATATTTTATTGCTGAAACCTATTTCCTAAGAAAAGATTTTGAAAAGGCAATTATTGAATATGAAAAGATAATTTTAAAGTATCCAAATAGTGATAAAATTCCAATTATCCTTTTAAAACAAGGCATGGCTTTTTTGGAATTAGGTGACAAAAAAAATGCAAAGGTTCTATTCAAACGTATCATTGAGAAATTTCCTCGTTCTGATCAAGCAGAATTGGCTAAAAAGAACTTAAAAGGGTTAGAATAAATTGGTGAGGAAAAACCATGAGAGGCGCATTTCATAAAAGGGAGGAAACTTTAATAAAATATTGGATAAAAGTGTTTTTAATATTGGGTATATTAATAATCCTTTCGGGATGTGCTACTTTGGATGAAATTCAAAATTTAAGGTATGATGTGAATACACTTCAATCCCAATTAAATAGAATTAGGAACGAAAACGAATCTTTGAAACAGGATCTCTCAAAAATTCAAAAAGAATCAGAAATAAAAATCTCCTCTTTGGAGAAGGAAGTCTTAGAACTTCGAACCAATGTAAGTGGAGAAATGAAAAAACTTCAAGCCGATCTTTTACTTCGTTTTGAAAATCTCCAATCTGAAATGCGAATCTTATCTACTGGAATGAATGAATATAAGGAATATCTAAAGAAACCGCCGAAGGATTTAGAACGGTCAAAAGAGGATATCGCTTTACGAACAAAACTACTGGAAGAGAGAGGAAAAACTATTGAGGAAAAAAACAGGGTTTTTGAAAATCGGATTGGATTTTTAGAGGAAAGAATAAAGGCCATAGAAGATCGATTTAAAGGTCATGAGGAGAAATCCAGATTGCTTGAGGAGAATTTAAAAGGGGTAGATTTACGAGTAAAGGGATTGGGAGAAAATATAAAGGAAATTCAAGGAAAGGTTGACCAGGATATTTCAAAAAAACCTTCAGAGGCGAAGGGAACAACACATGGAAAGATAGAAGATATTTATAAAGAGGCCTATGAAACTTTTCAAAAAGGTGATTTTGAGATGGCACGTAAAAAATTTGAGGCCTTTTTAAAACAATATCCTAACACAGAACTTTCGGACAACGCCCAGTATTGGATCGGTGAAACTTATTACTTAAAAAAAGACTTTGAAAAGGCAATTCTGGAATATGAGAAGGTCATACTCAAATATCCAAATAGCGATAAGATTCCTGCTGCCCTTCTAAAACAGGGACTTGCCTTTTTGGAGCTTGGTGATAAAAAAAATGGAAGAAGTACTCTAAAACGTGTTATCCAAAATTATCCCCAATCTGAACAGGCTGAAATAGCCAAAAAGAGATTAGAGGTAATAAAATAAAGTTTCCCCTTTAGGCTACACCTTCTGCCGTAACTTTAGGCTCTCCTCCAGAAGAAGCCTCTTCTTCAGAATATCCTTCCACCCATAATTCTAAATTCTTATATTTTGGAAAACCTGTGCCAGCAGGAATTAGTCTTCCCATAATAACATTTTCCTTAAGACCTCTTAAATAGTCTATTTTCCCTGCAACTGCTGCTTGTGTTAGAACTTTAGTCGTCTCTTGGAAAGAGGCTGCAGATATAAAACTATCAGTGATAAGAGATGCTTTTGTGATTCCTAAAAAGAGTGGCTCTCCAACTGCTGGTTTCCCTCCCGCTTTTAAAACCCTCTCGTTTTCCTCTTCAAATACATATTTTTCTACCTGATCATCTACCAGGAAGCGAGTATCACCAACCTCCTTTACCTTTACACGTTTAAGCATCTGACGAACAATGACCTCAATATGTTTATCATTAATCTTTACACCTTGAAGTTTATAGACCTCTTGAATCTCATCAACAAGATACCTTGCCAAGGCTTTATCCCCTAAAACTCTTAAGATATCATGAGGATTAGTCGGACCATCCATTAATGGCTCTCCAGCCTTTACAAAATCTCCTTCATGAACACTAATATGTTTTCCTCGAGGGATTATATATTCCTTTGGTTCACCCACATCGGGCCTAATTATCACTTTTCTCTTTCCTTTAATATCTTTACCAAATTCAACAACCCCATCAATATCACTAATAAGGGCATATTCCTTTGGTTTTCGGGCTTCAAAAAGTTCAGCCACACGAGGAAGACCTCCAGTAATATCTTTTGTCTTTGTTGTCTCTCGGGGTATTTTTACAAGGATATCCCCAGCCATTACCTCATCGCCTTCAGCGACTAAAATATTGGCACCAACAGGGAGTAAGTATCTTGCCTGTGATGTAGAACCAGGCAGGTTCATTGTCCTACCTTTTTCATCCTTAATAGATATTCTTGGTCTAAGATCAGGGTCCTTTGATTCGATAATTACCTTTCTTGATAGACCAGTAAACTCATCCACCTGTTCCTGCATGGTGATTCCTTCGATAATATCACCAAATTTAACTTTCCCAGAAACTTCTGTCAAAACAGGTATGGAGTATGGATCCCATTCTGCAAGCAATTCCCCTTCTTTGACCTTTTGACCATCTTTAACTTTTAATGTTGCTCCATAAATTACTGAATAACGTCTTCTTTCTCGGCCTGTATCATCCATAATAGCTATCTCACCGTTTCGGTTCATAACGACTAAGTTTCCTTCTCTATTTCTAACTGTCTTTAGATTTATAAATTTCACCTTTCCGTCAATTCCGCTTTCAAGGGTTGTCTGCTCTGCCCTTCGGCTTGCTGTCCCACCTATATGAAAGGTTCTCATTGTTAATTGGGTTCCTGGCTCTCCAATGGATTGAGCTGCAATAATTCCTATTGCTTCTCCAACATTAACCAGCCGACCACGTGCAAGATCCCTTCCATAGCATAGTGCACAAACTCCCCGTTTAGATTTACAAGTAAGAACAGATCTTATCCTTACTTTATCAATTCCTAAATCCTCTATTCGCTCTGCCAATTCTTCATTAATTTCTTGATTCCCTTTAACAATTACCTCTCCCGTATCTGGGTCTATTATATCCTCTAATGCTACTCTTCCGAGAATCCTCTCCCTCATAGATTCAATAATCTCTCCTCCCTCAACCAAATTGCTTACATCAATTCCATCCATTGTCCCACAATCATATTCCGTAATCACAACATCTTGAGCCACATCTACCAATCTCCTGGTTAAATAACCTGCATTAGCTGTTTTTAAGGCTGTATCAGCAAGTCCTTTTCTTGCACCATGTGTTGATATAAAATATTGTAACACCGTCAAACCTTCTCGAAAGTTAGCTGTAATGGGAGTTTCTATAATTTCTCCAGAGGGTTTAGCCATCAAACCCCGCATCCCTGCCAATTGTCTTACCTGCTGTGCACTTCCCCTTGCTCCAGAATCAGCCATCATAAATATTGGATTAAAGCTTTGAATCCTTTCCTTCTTCCCATCTGGTCCAATTACCTCTTCTGTTCCAAGTTCTTTTAGCATCTCATCAGCTATCTTTTCTGTCACTTGAGCCCATATATCAATAACTTTATTATATCTCTCACCATCTGTTATTAAACCTTCCGTATATTGATCCTGAACCTTTTCAATCTCTTTCTGTGCCTCTTCTAAAAGCTTTTGTTTATTAGGAGGAATCAACATATCATCAATCGCGATGGAAAGCCCAGATAGCGTAGCATAACGATATCCCAAATCTTTCAAACGATCTGATAATAGTACAGTTTTTTTCTCACCTCCAAAACGGTAGCAATAGTCAATTAGGTTTGCCAATTCACCTTTTTTCATAACTTTATTAATTAAATGGAATGGAATCTCTTCTGGAAGAATCTCTTTTAAAAGCACACGACCTACTGTTGTCTCTACTAATTCTCCATCCATCCTCACTTTTATCTTGGCATGAAGATCCACCTCATTAGCATCATAAGCCACTCTAACCTCATCAGGATTGGAAAAGACTTTACCTTCACCCTTTACATAAGGTCTCTCTCTTGTCATATAATAAATTCCCAAAACAATATCTTGGGTAGGAACAATGATGGGTTTCCCATTTGCAGGAGATAATATATTATTTGTAGACATCATCAGAATCCTTGCCTCAGCTTGTGCTTCAACTGATAGAGGTATATGCACAGCCATCTGGTCTCCATCAAAATCTGCATTAAATGCTGTGCAGACCAATGGATGAAGTTGGATGGCTTTTCCTTCGATGAGAACAGGTTCAAATGCCTGGATACCTAATCTATGAAGAGTCGGTGCCCGATTAAGCAGAACAGGATGCTCACGGATGACCTCATCTAAAGCATCCCATACTTCTGATTTCTCTTTCTCTATCATTTTCTTGGCACTTTTAATTGTGGTGACCAATCCCTTTTGCTCCAAACGATGGTAAATAAATGGTTTGAAGAGCTCAAGGGCCATCTTTTTAGGTAGACCACACTGATGCAATTTTAGTTCAGGGCCTACAACAATGACCGATCTTCCAGAATAGTCTACTCTCTTACCTAAAAGGTTCTGTCTGAATCGGCCCTGCTTTCCACGAAGCATGTCACTCAAAGATTTAAGTGGTTTTTTATTCGCCCCTAAAATGGTCCTCCCTCTCTTCCCATTATCAAAAAGGGCATCCACAGCCTCTTGTAGCATCCTTTTCTCATTACGAATTATGATATCTGGTGCATTGAGCTCCATCAATCTCTTGAGTCGATTATTTCGATTGATTACCCTTCGATAAAGGTCGTTTAGGTCTGAGGTAGCAAAACGACCACCATCCAGTGGCACTAATGGTCTAAGATCAGGTGGAAGAACAGGAATCACTTCCAATATCATCCATTCAGGTTTATTTCCCGACTCTAAGAAGGCTTCTATAATTTTCAATCGTTTTGCCAAGCGCCTCCTTTTGGCTTCTGAAGTCGTCTCCTTCATCTCTGCTCTTAATTTCTCAGAAATTTCCTTTATATCTGTGGTTCTAAGAAGTTCGCGAATAGCCTCTGCACCTTGACCTATGATTGGTTCCTCCCCATATTTTTCTCTAACCTCTCGATACCTTTCCTCAGAAAGGATTTCACCCCTTTTTAAAGGAGTTCCTTTCCCATCAATCACGAGATACGATTCAAAATAAAGAACCCTTTCCAACTCTCTCAATGTAAGATCAGCGATAATACCTATCTTGCTCGGAATACTTTTCAGAAACCATATATGAGCTACTGGGGTAGCCAGCCTTATATGGCCCATCCTCTCCCGTCTTACTTTTGATTGGATAACCTCAACACCACATTTCTCACATACAATCCCACGATGCTTCATCCTTTTATACTTTCCGCAATTACATTCATAATCCTTAGTTGGTCCAAAAATCTTTGCGCAGAATAGCCCATCCTTTTCAGGTTTAAAAGTTCGATAATTTATTGTTTCTGGTTTTTTTACCTCTCCATGGGACCAAGACTCTATTTTCTCAGGTGAAGCTATGGATATCCTTATTGCATTAAAATTAATAGGATTCTTTCCTTTTTCAAAAAATGATAAATAATCTTCCAAGGCTTTCCTCCTTTTTATTAATTTTGGTTGTTCAATAATGCCGAAAGCCTTTGAAATCAAGGCTTCCAAGAACTCCCCTATTGATTCCTACCGCAAATTGATTTAACATTACATCCAAACCCAACACCAGGAGTCAATATGAAAA
>Ga0078972_1001152_pt1 | contig 102481 bp, 86 predicted proteins | sample YelNatPaOPGAMG01_FD_67568 | JGI IMG/M metagenome (GOLD analysis project Ga0078972, IMG submission 67568) | Hot spring thermophilic microbial communities from Obsidian Pool, Yellowstone National Park, USA - OP-RAMG-01 (SPADES assembly) (version 2) | ecosystem: Environmental > Aquatic > Thermal... | reverse complement strand
TTTAATTAACCCCATGATTACCCTGCAACAGAAACGAATTATTACACGCACAACTGTTCAAGGTCATATCGGTAGTATTAAGGAATATGTTGCCGATGACGATTATGAGATAACTATTGACGGAGCATTATTTACAGATGATGGAACTTATCCTGAGAAAGAAGTAAAGGTGTTGGTTAAATTGCTTAAGACGCAAAAAGAACTTAACGTAAATAGCCAATTATTGCAAATGTTTGATATTCATTCGGCAGTGGTTAGTGATTACAAGCTATCGCAGACATTATTGAAAGACATGCAATTGTTTTCCATGACATTATTGTCTGATAAACCATTTGAAGTTAAAAATGCGGAAAATGTTAATTAAGTCCAGGGGAAATATCAACTATTTTAATAGTAAAATCGGCCGCACGATCAACTATTTTAACAGTAAAATCGGCCGCACGATCAACTATTTGCCATTCGCCACACCTATTAGGGCTACGATCAACAAATATTATTTTAAGGTCAGGGTTTCTCTCGACCACTTGAACCCTAAAATCGGGATTAATTTCCACAATCTTTACCTTGCCATACAGGGGTATACCCTTGCACTTACAGTCCTTACCGATAGGTTTATCATAGGTAAAGGCAAGGCTGATGAAAATAACCGATGCAATAATTATTGCTCTCATAAAATATTTTACGAAAATATATAAAAAATGTTTAAACTGAGCAGCCAAATAGAATTTTTTGACAGTCCTTCGGCATCAAAAGCCAAATGGGTAAGTAATTCTGTTTGCTCGGTAGATATTAATAGTTCTATCCAGTCGCTTACTGATACTTGTACAATTACTATACCCAAAAAAATAGTCTGCTGCATTCAATATTTCAAAGATACAAATTGTAAGCAATTCACAACTACCAAAAATGAATATGAATTACCACTCATTGTAAGTCATATTGAATGGAAATAATAAAACCAAAAACCGAAATAATTATGGAAAAAGAAAAAGCAGTAAAACGAATAGGAGAGGCTACACCAGAACAGATAGAGGCATGGAAAAGGGAATTTGAGACAGTTTTCCAGTATACTTTAGCAGATAACCGGGTTGCCTATTTCCGCACACCAACCCTTCAGATTTTAGATGCTTGCAAGACCCTGTCAGGTGGCAGTGCCATGAAATTTAATGAGCTGTTGATGAACAATTGTTGGCTGGGCGGCGATGATGAATTGCGTAAGCATGATAAATATAAAATGGGTATATTCGAGTGGTTGCCGGATATAATTATAAAAGTTGAAGGCCGCTTGGAAAAGCTTTAGCCTCTGCCCAAATTAAAGATTTAAGCCTTTCGGAGCAGCAAGGAGATGTGGCAGAGGCGTTAATTAATCTGTGCCGAAAAATAAGAGCTGCATTGCGTTACCATTTTGGATATACCCCCGCAATACTCGATAACATGACCACGGATCAACTGGCTCAGGCGTGGGGTGATCTTCGGTATATGTTACAAAAGCTGAATAGCAAAGACTAACACCTGCCTTTAAGGAGCTCATAAAAAAAATCTATGGTCAGCTTAATAAGATAAACTATAAGCAGAACATATACAATTGGACAAATAATAAAGAAAAAAATAAATAAGCCCATTGTTTTTATTTTTAACAAATATACAAAATGTCTGCCGAAAATACAAAACATACCATAATCATTGAGGGTGTCGATAAAATTATCCATGTTTATAAAAATGTGGGCGATATGGCAGATAAGACTACCCAAAAAATACGACTGCATTCAATATTTCAAAGATACAAATTGTAAGCAATAACAAGAAAAGCAAGTCACAACGTAACTGCGCCGATCAAATAGAAGCACAGACTCATTCGATCATAGCGGCCGAAGGACTATCAAAAAAATTCTAACTGATATTGAATTTAAATAATTTTTTATTACATTTGGGTATATGAATATGCGTGATGAAACGAACTTGTGAGTTCCATCCGGCCGATTGGCGAATAAAAGAATTAAAGTATAACAAAAAGGTAGTCAGTAACTTAAAAAATATTTGCGTGATGAAAAAAATCCTTTTTGCAACAATTATTTTCATCAGCCTTGCTTTTATCAAGGATAAGCCTATCAGCAATGATTGCAAGTGCAAGAATATTCCCTTGTACGGCCGAGTGAAGATTGTGAATATCGATCCCGATTTTAGAGTCAAAATAGTCACTGCCTTTCCGGATTTGAAGGTAAAGCTTGTTTGTTCATTCCCTGACAGATGCGGCGAATGGCTTATCGTTGAATCCTTTCCCGACTTTACCATCCAACTGGTAGACATCGGCCAAGATTTCACTATCCAATTCGTCGAAAAATTTCCAGGTGTAAAATAGGTAGATTCTTAATTTCAAAACGGATACATCTTAAAGGCAATTGAAAATGTCTGTATATTTTTAAACAATTGGTTTTGGTGTTTATTAGGCAAATGCTTTGGTGCGTTGCAAGGCTATGATTTAGAATATAGAAAACACTTCAAGAATCGAAGAAACCCACCCCATCCGATAGCGATAGGACTGTCTTATTTAACAATCTGCGGAAAAAAGTAAAGCTGTATGAAAACGTCTATTCCGGCGACAAGCCGGCGCGAATCACATCATACAGCTTACTAAAGCAAATATACAAAAAATTAGTTTAAAATCCTGAATAAAATATAAAAAACAGAAGCCTGGCACACTTAATGTACCAGGCCCTATGGTCGACGAAGCCGTAGCCTCGTCAGTGCAAATATACGAATTTTTTTTAAAAGATTAAACTTAAATCTTTCAATAGTATTAGGCTTTATGCCTTCCCAGGAAGTAAGCTCTTTGCCGGAAAATTTGCTATGTAAAAATCAATAGATTGCAAGAAATGCTTGCATAAAAAATAATTTTTTCGGAAAATTAATTACTTTCATAATCTAAAATTTTAATTACTGTCATTGAAATTTTATGCCTTTTGACGGGTTTTGGGAAGGATTTTTGGGTGTTTTCTTTGTGTATTATGTGGTAAAATAAAATATTAGATTATAACGATTTTAAATTACCCATCCTTGAATATATTTACGGCAGATGTTATCTTTAACAAGGCTCTTATAATCTTTTATTAAAATTAAAAAATATTTTCTAACGGTAAAATGGTTGGTTGTATCAATTTTTTTCTGTACAAAAATTATTTGTTTTAAAAAAAAATAGTTTGTATATTTGCAATGTCGAGGATGCGTCTTCGGCGAACCTAAAGGCGGTTCTGCTGTAATTCAGCGGGCCGCTTTTAGCTTATAATTAATTACCATTTAGTCGTTGGATTTAAAGAAATAGCGTGCATATACACCAACGATAAATATTAGGGCATACACAGCGGGTAGTACCAACAATGCCGTGTCGCTGGGATTCTTGTCCAATAAAAAGTAAACGGGAATACCCACAAGCAAAAAGATTATTATCCCTCTGATAATTTTAATGATCTGCATAATATTGTTGCTACAAAAATTCATTGACTCATTTGTGCACCGATAGGGTATTTATTTTGCATGGAAAAATCAACATCTCTGTTACATTCTTACCAGCAAGACGGCAGAAAAAAGTAAAGCTGTATGAAAACGTCTATTCCGGCGGCAGGCCGGCGCGAATGATATCATACAGCTTACTGAAGCAAATATACAAAAAATTAGTTTAAAATCCTGAATAAAATATAAAATACAGAAGCCTGACGTTTGTGTGTCAGGCCCTGCAGTCGACGAAGCCGTAGCCTCGTCAGTGCAAATATAAGAATTCTAAAGAAAATTATGATCGTTTGAATTTTTATTGCCTGAGGATATTTTTTCAAAGGACAAAGACATTCATCAGCGCTTGTGGTGTTGGGTAAACATCGAAGAGGCAGCTTAAAAAGTAAACTGTCCTTTTTCGAATTGTTCCCTGTTGAATAAACAAAAATCGTTTTCAGCAGTTATTAAAAAAAATCAAACATTTGTTTGCGATGGGATGCATAAATTGTGCCTTAAGAGAATCGAACGTTTGCGATAATATAAATACCACCAACTGGATTGAAGATATTAATCGACCTGAGATTTCGGATATAGTTGAGGTAAGCTTTAAAAATAAACGAAAAGAATTTTATCAGAACGTCAATAAGCTTAAGCTACATACGGGCGACATGGTGGTAGTGGAGTCGGTGGTAGGTTTCGACATGGGATTGGTGTCCCTTACCGGCTTGTTGGCGAAAAAGAGTTTTGTGCGTCGCTACAAGGATTATCAACCTTTGGAATTGCGGAAGATTTATCGCAGAGCTACAGAGATGGATCTGGTTGCCCGCGAGCAGTCGCGCAAGCGCGAATATCCCACCTTGATCGAGGCTCGAAAGATAGCCCATCGGCTGGGGTTGGAAATGAAAATCAGCGATGTTGAATATCAGGCCGATGGCCGTCGGGCTACCTTTTATTACATTGCCGATGGCCGCGTCGATTTTCGTGAACTGATAAAAGAGTATGCCAGTGCTTTTGGCATAAAAGTGGAAATGCGGCAAATAGGCGTCCGACAAGAGGCAGCCATGGTGGGCGGTATGGGTACCTGTGGCCGAGAATTGTGCTGTTCCTCGTGGCGAAAAGATCTGGTATCCATCAAATCCAATGTGTTTAAAATCCAAAATCTACCCCCAGATACCCAAAAATATACCGGATTGTGTGGTAAACTCAAATGTTGTCTTATTTACGAGCTCGACGTGTATCTCGAAGCTCAACAAAATTTCCCCGCCGAATTGCTCGAACTCGAAACCAAAAAGGGTATAGCATACCACTGTAAAACCGACCTGTTGCAGAAAATGCTATGGTATACCTACGACCCCGAAAATAAAACACCGCTTATCCCCGTCCCCCTTGAGAAAGTTATCGAAATTATTCAGATGAACAAACGTGGGATTAAGCCCGACAGTATTTAGTTATTGTCCTATGGTGATGACTCCTTGCTTTTTCTCAACCGGCCTGTCAAAGTCAAGATTTTGGCCGATCAGCTTCAGTACATTGTTTTTTCTAAATATGTTTTTTAATAAGTTTTAGGAAAATAGTATTATTTTTTTTGCAACTTTGTAACAGCTTTGTAAAAAACTTGCGTTACTTGCAAAGGAGATCCAAAACAAAACCTGTTTTTAATTTTAACCGGGCAAGGGAAATCGTATTTTTGAGGGTAAATAATTAAAAATTTTAAAGATATGAAGAGAAAAAGCCTATTGATTTTGATGTTGACCCTGTTCATTTCCGCTGGTAGTTATGCGCAGAAATTTGCCTACATCGATACGGAATATATTCTGAACAACATTCCGGCTTACAAGCAGGCACAGGATCAACTCGACAAGCTGTCGGAAGGTTGGCAGCGTGAGGTTGAAAATATGTATGCTGAGTTAGACAAGATGTATCGCGATTATCAGGCCGAAAAGGTGTTGCTTACCGAGGAGATGAAGAAAAAGCGCGAAGAGGAGATTATGAATAAAGAAAAGGCCGCCAAAGAACTTCAGAAAAAATATTTTGGTCAGGATGGAGCATTGTTTAAAAAACGCGATGAGCTCATCAAACCTATACAGGACGAAATTTACCGTGCTGTAAAAGAATTAGCAACCGAAGGCGGCTATGCCATTATATTCGATAGCTCAGCCGGGGCAAGCATACTCTATACCGACCCCAAGCTCGACAAGAGCGATGCCGTGTTGCAAAGATTAGGCTATAAAAATTAATTTGTTATTTTTGCACACGGTCAAAAATATTTTGTCAAAAAAATAAACTTAAAAACAAATGAAGAAAATCATTGGAAGTATAGTTGTGTCGGTTTTTTCCGTATGCATGCTGGTGGCCCAACCCAATCTGAAAATAGGTCACATCAATACGCAGGAGCTTTTGCAGGCTATGCCCGAAACTGATTCGGCGCAGTTGAAACTGGAAAAAATGCAAAAAGAGTTGCAGAGCCAATTGGAGGTGATGCAGGTTGAACTCAACAATAAGTACCAGGACTATCTGAGTAAACGCGACTCTTATTCGGAACTGGTTCGGCAGACCAAAGAGGATGAATTGCAGAATATACAGCAACGCATTCAACAGTTTGCTCAGAATGCCGATCAGGATTTGCAGAAAAAGCGTTCGGAACTCTATAAACCTATTCTCGACAAAGCCAATAAAGCCATTGAGGAAGTGGCCCGCGAAAACGGGTTTACCTACATTCTCGATCTGAGTTCAGGGGTAGTATTGTTTCATTCCGACTCAAGCCTCGATATTTTGCCCCTGGTTAAGGCTAAGCTGAAACTTAAGTAAGCGTTAGAATAGATTTTATTTCAAAGGCTGTAGCCACTCAAGGTAGCCAGCCTTTTTTTATTTTGCTATGCCAATAGGAATATTTGATTCGGGTTTTGGAGGATTAACCGTCATGAAAGAGATTGTACGGCGGCTTCCGCAGTACGATTACATCTATCTGGGGGATAATGCTCGTGCTCCCTATGGTCCTCGATCCTTTGACACTGTTTATAAATATACCCTTCAGGCGGTGAAGTGGTTTTTTGAACGTGATTGCGCACTGGTAATACTGGCCTGTAATACTGCCTCGGCCAAGGCTCTTCGCACTATCCAGCAAAACGATCTGCCCCACATCGATCCCTCGCGCCGTGTGCTGGGCATCATTCGGCCTGTTACCGAAAATGCCAATCATTTCTCGAAAACCAAACACATTGGAATTCTGGGAACGGAGGGTACTGTATCGGCTCGTTCCTACGTCATTGAAATTCAGAAATTTTTCCCCGATCTATCCGTAACGCAGGAGGCTTGTCCCATGTGGGTGCCGCTCGTCGAAAATGGCGAGTACGATAGTCCAGGTGCCGATTATTTCGTGCAAAAGCATATCAATAACATCCTGCAGGCCGACCCGCAAATCGATGCACTCGTGCTGGGTTGTACGCACTATCCGCTACTGATGAACAAAATCAAAAAATACCTCCCCGCGAGGGTGAATGTGATTTCTCAGGGGGAAATTGTAGCTGCCAGTCTGGCTGATTATCTGCAACGCCATCCCGAAATTGAAAGCCGTTGCGAGAAAAATGGCCGGTACGTATACTATACAACCGAGTCACCTGAAGTTTTCAATGCAACTGCCAGCCATTTTTGTCAGGAACCCATCATGGCGCTGCATACCTCTCTTGAGGGCTACTGATTTTGAACATAGTAAAGGATTTTTACCATTTTTTGTGTCAATAAGAAATATTGCCCGATTGATTGAACAACAAACCGATGCGTAAATTTTTAGTATTGACGGCGGTAAGTATACTCATTACCGGAATTATGACTGAACTGAAGGGGCAAGTATCAGTCAGAGCTATTCCATATTCGTTTCGTACCAAACTTAAGAGTGCTTCGGAGATACATACAAGTTTTTTGCAAAGAGTTTCGGTAGATAGTCTGAAAGCCGTTGATTTCCTACTTGCCGTGCCCAATCGGTTTGCCGTCCTGGAGTATTTAACCGTTGACCTTAAGGAAAAGGGTAGCTTGTCGTGGGTAGGGGATTCGATGAGGGTATGGCAGTATCGCATAGTATCGCCCAATGCATTGGCACTGGGGGTGAGGATGGGATATTTCCGGGTTCCTGCAGGGGCTCGTTTATTTTTATACAATGCAGCCCGGACACGTTTGCTGGGTGCCTATACCTCTCTGAATAACAAACCTGACGGATTCCTGGCCATACAACCCCTCGAAGGTGATGAAATAATCTTGGACTACGAGGAACCGGTGCATGCTGAGTTCGAGGGAACGGTTGTTCTGCAGGCGGTTTCAAAGGCCTATCGTTCGCTGTCGACAACTCTTGTATACAATGATATCAACTGTCCGGGATGGGAAAAGTGGCAAACGGTTAAACATGCCATCTGTCGCATCATTTTCGACGATGTCGATGGTAGTTACTATTGCAGTGGTTCATTGATCAATAATACCCGTTTTGATGCCACTCCATATTTTCTTACTGCCAACCACTGCATCAGTACCCAGTTCTCGGCTGCCTCGGTGGTGGTATATTTCAATTACGAGACTGATACCTGCAATGGTTCAGTGACCAATACCAATCAAACAGTGTCGGGTGCAACGCTTTGTGCGCACGCCTCAGAAACCGATTTTTCGTTGTTAAAACTGACAGAGTCGCCGCCAGAAAGTTATCAGCCCTACTTTGCCGGCTGGGATGTTACTGGCGCGGAACCTGAAGAAAGTGCGGTTATTCACCATCCCAAAGGGCTAAACAAGTCGATAGCATATAGCCACCAGAAGGGGAAGATGTATCCCTATAGCATCAACTGGGATGATGGTTCTACATCTCCCTCGTACACGCATTGGGAGGTTGTTTTTACCAATGGGAATACCAACTCCGGATCGTCGGGGTCGCCGCTGCTCAATGCCGACCAGCAGATCATTGGTCAGCTACATGGAGGAGACAATACCATCAACTATTACGGGGCACTGGCCGTATCGTGGTCGCTTAACCTGTTGCCCAGCCGTCAGCTCAAGGTCTGGCTTGATCCCGACAATACAGGGACAAAAAAGCTGCCCGGAACCGATGGTAAGGTATTTCCGCAGGCCGATTTTGTTGCTATGCCCGAATTACCCTGTATTCAGGCAGCTGTGCTGCTGAAAAACCTCTCAAAGCAGAATCCCCAACACTATCAATGGCAAATAACACCGGCAACCTTCGAGTTTCTCCCCGACAGCAACCAACGGGTTACCACCGATACTTCTGCCAATCCTGTGATTGCTTTTCTCGAAGCCAGAGATTATGTAATCCGACTGGTAGCAAAGAACTCGTTCGGATCCGATACTCTGGTCAGGACTATTTCCGTGGGAAATATTTTTACGGATTTTACGCAGTTTCCCACCGATAGCCCATTGTGTGGTAAAGCCGTTAAGAATCTTTTGATAGAGGCTTCAGGATCCTATACTTTTGATTTTAGCTTCGATTCAGTCCGTTATTCTTTCAGCCGGCAGGGCAATAGGTTGTATCTGACCCTTAAGGATACGGTGATTAACGATTCAACCTTTTCGGATATCATTCGGGTTACTGCCCGGCATGGGCTGTGCCGGTATACTGCCGAAAGGTCGCTGACGGTTCAGAATATCCCATACGATCGCATACGCAATGCATTGGCTTTGCATCCCGGACTCAATGGTCCTTTTGACAATACCTGTGCTTCGTATGAAGCAGGCGAGCCGCATCCCAATGATGGAGGGTGTACTGTGCCCAATAACTGGTGTTACAATGATGTCAATCCCGACACGGTAGTATTTCGCAGCCTATGGTTTACCTTTATCGGGCCTGCCAGTGGGCAGGTAAACATTCATACACGAGGTTTGGATACTCGTGTTGCCCTGTACGAGGCAAACACCCACGAAGATTTGATCACGGATAATTACCGGCTTTTGGCTGCGGCCGACAATACCCTCTCGGGCAATGAAGCCGTACTATCCGACATTGCCGTAATACCCGGTAAACGCTACTGGCTGCAGGTCGATGCTAATGCCTATGCAGTGGGTACCTTTACCATTAATCTATTTAGCCGTACCATTGAATTATCGCCTAATCCAGTACATCAATGGGTAAAAATCATATTGCCTGTGGCCGCCAGCGCTACGGGCACTCTCTCTATTGTTTCGGCGAATGGCAAGGTACATCTGCAGAAGAATCTGAACTTTTCGCCTGAGAATAACCTCATTGAGTTCAATTGTGCCGATCTTCCGCCGGGATTGTATATTGTCCGCTACAACAGCAATCTGGGTAGTTTTGCAGCCAAACTGATGGTGGTGCATCCCTGATAGTTATTGCAATATGGTGTTGTCTCTTTTTTATGAATATTCATGAATATATGGGGAAGATGAATAATTAAATCTTACTTTTGCGCCAAAAGCATCAACAGTGAAGCGAAAGCAGTTGGCTTGGGTTTATCTGAGTATATTCGTCTCCATGATTTGCTGGAGTATGTCGTTCATTTGGTATAAGGGGGCGTATGCACATTACGGACCTATCACCACCATCTTTCTGCGGCTGTTCGTTTCAAGTGTTATACTCTTACTTTTTACGTTTCTCATCATACGTCCTGTCATAAAACGGAGTCATCTGAAGTTGTTTTTTGCAGCGGCAATGTTCGAACCTTTTCTGTATTTTGTGGGCGAAAGCTACGGTATGAAGTGGGTTTCGCCGGTTACCGCTTCGGTTATTGTAGCTACCATTCCCTTGTTTACTCCGCTGGCGGGGAAAATTTTGTATCAGGAAACTTTAAGCAAAAAGAATCTGGCCGGAATGTTTATTTCATTTCTGGGGGTATGCCTGGTTGTATGGGCAGGAGATTTTCAAATGAAGGCACAGCTACTGGGCGTGGTTCTTATGTTTGTTGCCGTATTTTCGGCTGTTGGTTATGCTATTGCCTTACGTCGGCTTACTCCGCTGTACGATTCTATTACCATTATTGCTATTCAAAACTTCATGGGAATGTTGCTGTTTCTTCCCTTGCTGCTAATCTTCGAGAATCCGTGGGTGTGGCCATTGTCGTTGAGTTTTAACAATCTCCTGCCGGTGTTGTACCTGGCTATATTTGCCTCGTCATTGGCATTCATTCTTTACGCATTCGCCGTATCGAAAATAGGTATCGGACGATCCTCGGTTTTTATCAACCTTATCCCCATACTTACCTCTGTATTTGCCTATTTTTTCTTAAACGAGCCCTATACCCTTTCTAAAATTCTGGGCGTACTGATTGTAGTGTCGGGACTACTTTTTACCCAGTGGGAACTGTTGTTTAAACGAAGATAGGGGCTATTCCCAACTCAGGGGTTTGTCTTTCATAAGTTTACGTTGTGTGTAGCCAAAGGTAAAATTAAGTCCGAAACGCACATTCATCGAACGGGCATAGATGGGGACGTACTGCTTACCATATCGTAACGGAATATAATCGGCCAGGAGGTAAAACTGTAAGGGAGGCAAAGGACGAAAACTAAGTCCTGCTCCAAAATTGTTTAATCCATTGTTAATGAATGAATAGCTGACCGAAAGCATCGCAGCACGTAACGGACGAAAGTTGGCCGAAAAGGTAAATTGCTGATATAAAGCATTGGAAAAATACTGCGTGACCGACATCAGTCCAAAACTGAAGTAGGTTTCCAGAAAATATTCACCGCCGATGTAAAGCTTTGTGGGGAGGGCGGTAGTAAATTTGTCGGGTGATTTTGAAAATTTGACCGAATCGTTGATAGATCCAATCGGATTCTTAAAGGCATCCTCAAGACTATCTTTGTTGATTTCTACTCCCGAAATAGTATAGCTCGATCGCATTTTATAGGAGTAGGTATTCTTTCTCCATGCAATATAACCCAGATCTACAAGACTTGCCGAAAGCCGTATGTTTTCCAGACCGGTATACATAATTCCAAGGTCAAACCCCAGCCCTCTAGATTCAAAGGGCTTAACGGCATTTTGTGGTTTTTCCTTAAATCGGAAAATGCTGTCCACAGACAGATCGCTTCCATTGGGAGAATCCTCGAGATAGGGTAGATAGGTCTTGAAGGCCACATCGGCTGTAAAACGGTTGATAATTTTGCTGTCCTGATCTTCAAATGTTTCTACCAGAAAATTTTTATTGTCTGTAATGATGCTGGCCAATCCCGAAAGGAGCTTGATTTTAGCACCAACCGTCAGGTCATCGTCTAACTTATCAGATATACCCAATGACATTTCGCCGTAGGTAATATTGTTGATGCCGAATGTTTTCAGATCGGTGATGTTGCCAATTTCGGAACCATTGATGATAAGCTGCATGAAACTCTTTGGATAGGTAAAGTAGGTAAAGCTTTTCAGGCTGGTATTGAAGTGAAAATATAAATTTTGCACTCGAAAACCAAATGAAAGGATATCGTATTGGAAATTATTGTACAGGAAGTTTTTTTCCTTCAAGGCATTAAAAAAGATACTGCGGTCGGCCAGGGGATGTAGAAAAGTAATCAACGAATCCAAATCCCGGTTGTATTGTAGAACCTTGGTGACATTCAGGCTGTTATTGCCAATATCTATATATACTGAGGACAAACCGGGCATCCCCACATACACATTACAGTTGGGCTGAAGTGCCGGATTGATCTGGTTGGACTGTGGAATCCGTTCCATGAAATATAGCGTATGGTTGACCTGTCCCATAAGTAGCCATGGGGTCATGAGACACAGAGCAGCAGCAAAAAATATCTTTCGTATCATGGTTATTCGTTGTTTTTATTTTGATTGATACACATGAATACTGGGCTGGATCTGGGCAGCGAAGGTAATACTCAACTTACTGTCGGTAAAAAAGGTTACAAAAGGCTTGGTATTATCGTAATCAGCCGTTGAGGCCGTTAATCTGAAGATGACATGTTTGGTATTTTCTATGTTTTTAAGCTGTTGTTCGTTGAATATTACATCTTTTTTCCATAGGCGAGGAACATTAACCCGACCGGTATTAACATCGATAGTGCCCGCCTTAATAATATAATTTTCATTGGGTTGATCTTTGTAAAGTGAATCAAGCACCTGGTAATTCTCGTCGACAAAGTATGCCTGCAATTGCATGTCGATGGGCATGGTATTGGAGGAAACTATGCGGAAAAGCATGGATTTCAGACTTACCTTGGTGTTGGATTTATTGGTAGAATCGGAACTACCGGTAGCCAGGTTGCTAAGATCGAAATCCATGGTATCGGTTTGGCTAAAACCCGAGGAACGGAAACTAATGGGTAAACGAAGTACCCCCTGCGTACGGATTCTGCTGGTATCACTAAGAATGTTAATATTAGTCTTTCCATGCGGGTTAGCTTTTGATTTTAGTTTAACAACAATACTTTTGGGAGCTTCTTGTTCCAAGGCTCTGTAAAAGGCGCTATAGCCCACTTTATCGCATACCACCGAATCTTTGGCTACCAGTCCTATTTGTGCAGGATAGGCTATATCCTTGGGATTCTGAATCTTTGTGTTATCGGGGTTGGTAAGGATTACCCTGTTGTCGTAGGTAATCACCTGCATCGATTCTACAAATAAATCGCTTGGGACAACGTATGAATTTGAAGTATAAAGGGTATAGCTTGGATTTTTCCATTCAATGTTTTTAGCCATTTCTCGTCCCAGGAAATCGAGGTACATGGTATCCATAATATCGATCAAGTAAGGCTGACCAATATAGCCGTACAACAGCCGGTAATTGAGGTCGTTGATTTGCAATGTTACATTCAGGGTGCTGGCCGGATTGATAGGGCTTCCCGGTGTTCCCCTAAGGGTTAGCCGTACATAAAGACGGGTCTCAGCAGAACCAGCGGACACATTACGGAACTTAAGTGTATAACCGGCTGCATTGTTTTGGTTCTCAGTATTGATCGATGAAGAAATGGGAAAAGTTTCAACATAAACCATATTTCCCTGATGCATATCCAACAGAGAAATAGTAAGTTCCTGCGTAAAAGACGGCGAATAGCTTGAGGAACCACTGAGTGTATAACGTAAGGTTTTAACTACTATGCTGTCTATTTCGGCATCGGAGAAAAAGCTGATGGGGATGTTGATGGTCGTATCGCGGCTAACTACACCTGTTGCTGGTATTGTCGGTGGAAAAATGAAGCCGGGTATAATTATCTGCGACTGGGGGGGTAGGGATAGCGCTTCCATGGCTGGGTACGAATAAAAATTGGTTGCTATAGCAACAGTGATGGTTTTGTCATCGGCAATCTTTAAATTGCCGCTGCTGGTGTAGCCTCTCAAAAGCGATTCCAGGTTGATATTCAGCGTGCCAATGGTGAAGGCCAACTTGGGATCGTAAACTATCTCTGTGCTAAGACGGTTGAAATCATATTCCTTCTCAACACAGGAAAACAGCAATATAGCCATTAAGCCCGGCAGCCATAGTTTATTTTTTGCCCATCTCATCCGTCAATATTTTTAAGTTACTAAATTGTTTGTACAAACGTTTCTTGTTGCTTTTCGGCCTTGAAATTTTGAATATTCCTCAGTTTATGGATGCTAAAAAGATTATACAATATTAAAAAAATTACTTAACATTATAGCTACATCATTTAATTTTTGTCATCTTCATTTTTCAATTCATCCAGTTTGGACACACCACCGCTGACGATAAATTTCATTACCTCTGCGGCATGTAAATCGATGGGGGTTACCCATTCGGCTGGTACAATAATGAGTTCGCCCATAAATGCGTAAGAATAAGGCATATATACTGCTACCTTGTCTTTACGGTTGAGCTGACTTAAGTCAGTAGCGGTAAGGAATCCCATTCTTTCCAGTTTGCCACTTTCATCCATTTTCACCAGCACAGGCTGGTTGAATTTTTTTTCTTTACCCACAAAGGCTGAAATCAGATCCCTGATGGATGTATAAACCAGTTGTATCAACGGAGCCTTGCTGAGCGACTTTTCGAGTACCAGCCGCATAGGGGTACTTATTATCCGATGTCCCAGAAATCCAAAAAGCGTGATGACCAAGAACATGATGATGATTCCAATACCAGGGATATGGAAGGGTAGGATTTGGTCGAGATATACCTGGACCATTCCATCGATAAACTGAAAGATAAGCACAATGACATATATGGTTAATCCAATGGGAGCAACGAACAAAAGCCCCTGCATGAAATAATCGAAAATACGCTTGTAGATCCTTTTTTGTGTGGATTTCCCCCACTTAATAATCTCGTTTCTCATATGTTATCCAATTTTATGGTTGGTCTTCCCTACGATTTTCTTCCATTATTTTGTTCAACTCCTGTTCGGTATATTTGAGTTTTTCTTTGCAAAATTTTACCAGTTCGGCCACTCTCTTAACTTTTTCGCCTAACTCGTCAATAGAAAATTTATTTGCTTCGATGTTGGCGACAATCTCTTCGATTTCATTCAGCGCTTCTTGGTAAGTGAGTTGTTTTTTTGCCATGTCTGTGTTTTTTCTGTTTTCTGTAAAATTACAAATTCTGTTCGTTGCTTAAAAGTATAGTAGAAAATATTTACAATCTTTGCATAAAATACGAATATTATGGCAAATATACTGATAACCGGAGGCAGTCGGGGCATTGGAAAAGCTTTGGTCGAATATATGGCTCAGGATGACCGGAACAGGATAGTGGTAATTAATCGTACCCCAGTGGTATCGTCGATCGAACAAGTGAACTATCTTGCTTTTGACTTAATGCAGATACACCAGCGGGCTGATTATCTGTACGGTCAGGTGGTTGGATACTTCGACTCTATAGATATTTTGATTAACAATGCGGGCATGCTGGTCAACAAGGGTTTTGAAGCGACAACTTTTGAGGAAGCGCAGGACATGGTATACCTGAATTATCTGGCGCCTGCATGGTTGATCCGAACGTTGTTGCCTCTGTTGCAAAAGGCTTCCCGGCCACATGTGGTCAACATTGGCAGTATGGGTGGATTTCAGGGTAGCTCGAAATATAAGGGACTTTCGTGGTATAGCAGCAGTAAAGCCGCACTGGCCAGCTTGACCGAGTGCCTGGCAGTTGAACTTGAACCGTTGCACATTGCAGTCAATTGTCTTGCGCTTGGAGCTGTCGATACCGAAATGTTGCACGAAGCTTTCCCGGGTTATCAGGCACCTGTTACCCCCTCACAAATGGCTGCTTTTATTGCCAACTTTGCCCAATCGGCTCATTATGTAATGAACGGAAAAATTGTCCCTGTGGCGCTCTCAAACCCATAAATAAAAAAGCGCTTAGTTGTTAACTAAGCGCTTGATTGGTGTGGGAAAATTTATCCGGAATTATCTTTATGCAAAAAGAATGGAATAAACACGCCGAAGGACGAGTTTAGCTCACTTTTTTTTTCCGGAGAGGATCATTTTCCGGCTATCGGCAAACGATCCGGCCTTCATGGTGTATATGTATGTCCCCGGGGCTAAATTTTTTGTGGAAAAATTGATAGCGTGTTTTCCGGATGTATATTTTTTGCCGGCAAGTTCTGCAATTTCTTGCCCCCGGCCATTGAAAATTTTCAGAGAAACATACTCGTCCCTTGGAATTTCAAAATGAATGATGGTACTTTGGCTATTGACCGGATTGGGGATGTTTTGATACAGCTTATATCCGGTAGATTGTTTTTCTTGGATACTTGTAGGGGTAAAGTTGGGAGTACAAATGACGGAGGCTTCTTCTCCGGCGCTGACGGGAGTAATTTCGCTGTTTTTTATGCAAATTTTATCGAGTAATATTTCGTTTTGGGCTGCACTGAGAATAATGTTGTGTTGACCTGCCGATAGTCGTAGTTTTTTAATTTCGTGCCACTCCCAAGCAGTATTTGCATTGATATTGAATAATTCAAAGTTTCCATTATCAATTTTTATCCAGCAGGCATTATTATCGATAGAATCTTTTTTGAAGCGGCCATATAAATAGTAGGTGGTGTCGTTATTGATCGTGATATTCCATTCTACCCATTCGTCTGGGTTTGATGGGGGAGTTACTGTGTCGTTGGTGGTGGCTGTAATGTTGAGGTAAGCCCCATTCGATGCGCTTTTATCGGATAGTATTTTCCAGTTTTTCCCAATATTTCCACATTCGGCTTCGGTATAGTTGGCTTCATATCCCATCAAAGAGAGCATTTTAACCGCATAACGTCGGCCAAGTATTCGGTAACCCTCAGAAGAAAAATGGGCGATGTCTTGTCCCGGGCAACCTTCAGAAGAAATGACATAAGCTGTCGGGATGGTATCGGGTAATCGTCGGATAATGGTGTTCATGCTGGCACAACAGCTTCCTGAGGTGGCCAGAACTTCGCCGGCCAGAATAGGAACATCGTTGGCATTGAGCGACAGGTCGGCCAGCATATCGTTGTAAATCTTTTTTACGTATGAAGGCCACTTGGGATCGCCCGTGTTGGTCTCGCCCTGATGTAAAAGAATGCCCTTAATAACCCCATCCTGTTGGGCAAGTTTGGCCAGATCTATCAAATATTGATAGGGATTTCCGCCATAGGCCTTTATCTTGTCGAGAAACCAACTCTCTGTGTAGGTGGAATCGTAATTCATGTAAATGTCTTTGTCAAACAGGCGGATGTCGCATCCTCCAACCGATACGTTGATGATACCAACAGTAATGCTGTCGGGAAGATTGGCAACCATTGTCCGACCAAAGTAATCGGCAGGAGAAAGGCCTGAATAACATTGACAGGTAGGAGGTACTGCCGTATACCATGTGGCTTTTGTTCTTCCTAAATTCGGACAGTCAAGCGCCTGAAATACTTTGAAACGGCTATCCACATTACGATCCGGTCGGGTTATTCCTCCCTGACCCTCCATATTCGATTGTCCAAAGCATAAATAAATGTAAAAGTTGGGATCCTGGGCAAAAAGATTGGTCGATAATAGCAGCCAGGATAAAATCCATAAAGTTTTTGTTTTCATCCGAAAATAAATTTTATTAATTAACTTACTATCAATTTGTTACATACATATTCCTATCTCTGACTCGGCCCCACCCTGAAATTTTCATTTTGTTTGTTGTGAGGCAACGCATCATGGGGGTTTCATCCGTAAATATTTTTTAAGTTACTGACTACCTTTTAGTTATACATTAATTCTTTTATTCGCCACTCGGCCGGATGGAACTCGCATGTTTAAAATATTTTCAGCCGGGATTTGATTCCAATAACCCACTTCCTTTTGGATTCACTTTTGAGATTAAAATAACCCATCGGCCGGCTGGAACTCACAAGTTCGTTTCATCGGTTTGTAGTGTTTACTGCATCAACATGCTCGTTTCATCGTAAATAATTTATAAGTTACTGACTTTCATTTGATTATGCTTACCTTCTTTTATTAGCCTCTCGGCCGGCTGGAACTCGCAATATTCCCTCATCTCTGTGTATCTCTGTGTTCGCCGTGGTGAAATATTTTTTTATCACAGAGGTTCACAGAGGTTTTTGTTTTTCAACCTTTAGCTCGGCGAGGTCTGTGACTTCGCCGCATGTAAATGGTGGTCCCGTCACCCCCGTAGCAGATAAATCTTGCCAATACCTTCCAATACTCAATCTTGTCAGTCGTGGTCCTTACATTTTTCCTTTGCGTTCTTTGCGCCATTTCTTAGCGGCCTCCGCGGTTTATTTGAAAGGAAAGGTATATCTAATTAGGTTGCTGATTTTATTTTTTGTAACCCCAAAGAACGCCTCCAACGGCAAAACGAACCCCAAGCGAAAACTTTTTGCGGCCTTTGGCCAGTATAGTCTTTATGAGCGAGGATCGTTTCAACGTGATAAAATTACCGATAAAATGAAATTAATTTGAGGATTTATGTAAAGACTATGGCTTTTAAATGTAAAAAATACGTATAATAAATGTTGCTTCACTGCAAAAAAGTCTTTTTGGCTTCAACACAGCGGAAAGGGGTTCGGATACAACCATTTGCAGCGGTTAATTATCCTGTTACCATACAATTTCAATCCGGATTGGCTTGATCAGTAGTTCGTTGGGTAGTGTTGCCATGTTCCCTGAAAATTATGTAATGGCTAATTTCTCTCCCAATAACGGCAAATAGTGTAAAATTTCCTACTGTACCTTTAATTTAGTCCAATAAGACATGCCCAAAGATTGAAATGGGTAAAAATATGATTGTATGATTTAAATTTTTCTGTATATTGCCTTGATGTTAAAATAACTCTATGCGTAAATGTTTTTTGCTGATAACAGGAATATATGCTAATGTATGGTGCGGTATGGCCTATACGTATTTTATGCAGGGAATTACGACCGATGCTATGGCAGGATATCGGTCAACAACTATGGATATTTGGCAGGTATCGGGCAATCAGGCTGGTATTGCTGAAATAAGCATGCCAATGCTGTCGGCTTATTACCGGCAGCGATTTATGTTGGCCGATCTGGCAGATAAGTCTATTGCATTTGTTTTTCCTACGGCTGTTGTACATTCGGGTTTTTCGTGTCAGGTATTTGGTAATAACAGTTACAGGGAAACAAGGCTAAGTCTGGGAGCCGCACGGAAATTCGGGCAAAATTTTTCGGCAGGCCTGCGGTTCAACCGCTACAGTACGCACGTGAATAATAAAGGCATTAGCCAGCATGTTTTGTACAATGTTGATGCGGGTATTATAAGCAACATGGGCGAAAATTTAAGATGGGGATGCTATGTGCTATCGATTGTTCCGGAACGGGTTGTCGGAGGGCAGGTCAGCAGTCTGCCAACCCTCATGGGGGTGGGGGTGTCGTACCTTTTGTATTCAAAAGTACAGGTTATGACTGAGATCAGGTTGACCAGCGTTTCATATTATTCATGGACAGGGGCCGTGCAAATCCAACCCTCTGACCGTCTGCTTTTATTAACAGGCTTGCAAATCGATAACGACAACGCCTATATGTTTTCCTTTGGGTTTGCTTACCAGTTGAGTAACTATGGAATCGGGCTGGCACTGGTTCAACATCAACGGCTGGGTATTACCCCTTCGTTCCAAATCAGTTATCGTTTTGGTCGCAAGTAAGGTGAAATATATCATATGCTTCATGATCTTGTTTGTGGGCATGCCCGGCAAGGCTCAGGATACGGATACAATTCCCGATATCCAGTCTCAGCCAGCGATCGAAGAAGCATACGAAAATATACTGGAGAATGCAGACATGCAAGGTAACGGTGAAATTACGGTCGATATTTCGTTTAAAAAAATTGATATCAATGCGGCAAGCTATGATGATTGGGCAAGTCTGGGAATTTTAACTCCCTCGCAGATAACTGCTATTCTGCAACATCGCGGGAAACATGGAGATTTCCTATCTGTGTATGAGTTAGGGGCAGTCGACGGAATTTCTCAAGCGACCCTGCAACAGCTGCTGCCTTTTTTGTATGTGAGAACATCGGTAGTGGCTGGTAAAATTGATTCCCCCAAACATGAGTTTCTGAGCTACTGGAAAAACAGCTTGGATAATGATTCGGTCGATGCGTATGCGGGAGAAAATTATAAGGTCAGGAGTAGTTACAGTTTTGAATCTTTGCGCTTATCGGCCCGTATGCAGGCTGAGAAGGATGAGGGAGAACCCTGCTTTTCAAGGCAAATCAGCACCTTCGACTATCTTTCGGCGGCCATTGAGTATCGGCCGCAATCGTGGATCAAAAAAATTATCGTAGGCGATTATACCTGTCAGTTTGGGCAGGGACTGGTATTGTGGAACCGGTTGGATTTTTCGCAAAACATTTATACCGCCAATCTATGTCGGATAAAAAGTGGCGCAAGGATGCACCGGACTTTTGAGGAAAACAATTTTTTCAGGGGAGTTTCAGTAACTGCCGGAGGGAACGGATGGGAGCTGACCTGCTGGGGTAGTACAAAATTCAGGGATGCTACTGTAAGTCGTACCGATTCTGCGGGAACGGTGGTAGCGATAAGCAGTTTTCAGAACAGCGGTATACATGCTACTGCCGGTCAGCTGGCTGGCAGGCACAGCGTCCGCGAGGATGTTTTGGGTGCAGATATGCATTGGGAATGGAAAAATGTAGTGTGGGGATTTTGTGGCTATCATACGTATTTGTCAGCAGATTATGTGCCTCGATCTTTGCCGTATCTTTCCCAACGTTTTACCGGCAATCGATTTTGGGCAACAAGTAGTTATGCCCGTTTGCATATGCGCGAAGCTATTTTCTATGCCGAAAATGCCGTTGCCAACTCATTGCAGAATTTTGCATTTATCGGTGGGGTATGCTATATGCCTCAGTCGGGCCTCACGTTCAACTGGCTATATCGCTATTATCCATCGGGGTATTTTGCTCCTTATGCTAATGCATATAGCGTCAATACCTCGGTTAGCAATGAGAAGGGATTTTGTGTGGTGGCCAATTATCAGTTTGCCGAAAAGTTTGTAACGCTGGTTCAGTTCGACTTTGCCGATTTTTTGTGGTTGCGTTACGGCGAAAAAGCTCCGACGGATAAAAACAGGTTGATGGTACAGCAGGAATATATCACAGAACCAATAAGACTCTTATTTAGATACCGCTACGACTGGGGTGGGGGCGACCTGTCGGGGGAGGGTAAACCTGTTTTTAAAAAGCAGCATTATGTAACATTTCAGGTATGGCAACAGGTGCAGGAGAATCTTATGTTGCATCATCGCTTCGATGCAACCTTGAGTCGATCACCCTATAGGTCCAAGGGAATGATGATAGCGCAGGATGTGGATTGGAAGGTGCTGCGGCGACTTACTCTTTCGGGACGCTATGCGCTTTTTACTACCGACGACTGGAATAGTCGCCTCTACGCCTACGAAAAAAACATCTGGCAGATTTATTCGTATGGGGTGTATAACGGAAACGGCGTGCGGGCAAGTTTTATGGTAAAGTGGGATATCTCACGACATTTCAGGTGGTGGTTGAGGTATGGATTGACGGTTTATAGCAATAAAAATACTGCCACATCAGGGACATTGCCCGATAAAGCCGATGTGGCTATGCAAATATATTGGCGATGGTAAATAAATTGTATTCAACGTTTGTCCTCCCCGATACATGGGAAGTGGGCATCATTGGATACAATATTTTGTTTTGTTTTCTATGTTTGCGAATCAGCTAACCCTTGGACAACGTTTAAACTCTTTGGTGCGGTCGAAAAGGTAACGATAGGTAATGTGAATTTTTGCGGGGGTACAACCTACTTCCTCCACCAGGTGCATCATGGCTGGATTAAAATCGCCAATCCAGTTCAGTTCCAGATCGGTATAGGGGAAATCGGGTTTGAGGGCTTCGGCGGCATAGGCCATAATCAAGGCGCCTTCTACTCCCTTGCGCTGATATTCAGGAACTACTCCAAATACAAATCCAAAGGATTTTTTGCATACCCCGCGCCATTTGTAATACATAAATTTGATCTTCCCCCACAGATTGAAGTTGCCATTTAAATGCCTTACTATGGCGTTGATTTCAGGAATCATTAGAAAGCAGGCAATAGGATCATCATCGTAATATCCAAACCATATAAGCCTTTCGTCCATAATGGGTTTAATAGCTTTGAACATGGCCTTTACCTGCAGTTCATTCAGGGGTTTTACGCCGGGGAATTTGGCCCAGGCCCTGTTGTATATCGACAAAAAGTCTTTTACGTATTTATCGTCGTTTCCTTTACGGATATGTTCAAAGCGATAGTGCGGATTAGCCGATATGCGCCGGGCTTTCTCACGTATCACTGGATTGAGTCGGCTATCGTCGATAGGTACATGATAGGTAATCTGCCGGAAATAATCCTGAAAACCATAGGCTTCAAACAGTCGGCGGTAGTATGGAAAATTGTAATTATTACAGTAGTTGGGAGGAGTAAAACCTTCGATCAGACAACCCCACCAGCGATCCCTTTCGCCAAAGTTGATAGGTCCGTCCATGGCTTCCATTCCTCTGGCTTCCAGCCATTTTTTGCAGGCATCGAAAAGCGTGAAAGCTGCTTCCTCGTCGTCGATGCAGTCGAAAAAACCCATGCCTCCTGTGGGTTGTTCGTTCTTAACTGCGCTTTTATGATCGACAAAGGCGGCTACCCTTCCCACCGTATTTCCTTGTTCGTCCTTTAATATCCAGCGAATGCATTCACCCTGCCGGAATAGCTTATTTTGTTTGGGATCAAATACCTTTTCTACGTCTACATCAAGCGGACGGATGTAATTAGGATCGTTTTTGTACAGTCTTACAGGAAACAGAATAAATTCTCTGGCTGATTTTTTGTCGTTGACTTCTATTAGCGTGTATTTCATGAAGCTGAAGTTTATTCGGTACCGTACACCATGGCTTTCATCGTAATGGAGGGGAATGAACCATATTCTCGGGTGATATTTTTGCTGGTGACTTTAATTACGCTTCCCCCCATGGAAGCAGCTTTTTTCCGCAGAAGTATTATTCCGTTGCGTTCGAGTTCGGAATTACTCATATTCATCCGTGTGGCATCGTAACGGACTTCTATTTCACCTTTTTCGGTAAATCCGCTCAGGTCGCTGCCTTCGTTAGCTACCAATACGTCGGTCCAGTCTTTACCCTTTTTCTTTCCTTGCATCTGTTCCTTGCTCATCTGGCCGGTTTTGGCCTCGACTATTTCTATAGTTCCGTTGCCGTAGCGAATCTCCTTTATTACACTGTTGTTGACGCGCTGTAAATCTTTTGAACCCGGTATGCGTACCAGCACCTCAAATTGGGTTTTACCTTCAACCCTACCCACAATAGGTACTCCAGATTTTTTTATGATTGTATCCGGGGCAACGGCTTGATCGGATTGAGCAGACATTACATCCGTTGCCAGAGCTAAATAAAACAATACGATTACCGTAATTACCCTTTGCATTTTTGTCGGTTGAAATTCTTTTGTGCAAATATAGCTATCGTTTTGGAGAAGTATCATTTTTTTTGAAGACAATTCATTATTTAACCATAATAAAAAATCAGGAGGCTTTACTTGTTTCTGATCCTCCAAATGCCGGCCAGCAGGCTGCCTATGATGCTATGAACGGCGCTGGATATGGCGGCCGGGATGGCTGTTGCTGGATGCGGAAAGTTGTTCCTTGCCAATACTACGCCCAGTCCCGAGTTTTGCATGCCAACTTCAATGGAGATGGTTTGCCGTGCGCGTACATCATTAACGGTTATCATCGCCAAAAGATAACCGATCAGAAATCCGCCGGCATGAAGCCCAATGACAGCAAAAAGCAACCTCCAGCCACAACTGAGGATGATCGCTTTACCCGATCCGATGATGCTCGAAACTATAAGCACGATCGTAAAGGTGGCAGCTACGGGAGCATAGGGTAAAACAGCACGGGAAAAACGAGGCAGGTACTTGTTCATGACGACACCGGCAGCTACTGGGAGCAATATCACTTTCAGGGTGTCGAAAAACAGTCCCCATCCGTTTACCTCAACCTTACTGCCAATGATAAAAGTGCACAGTAAGGGGGTTAGGACAATGGCCATCAAGGTCGACAAGCTGGTCATGGTGACCGACAGGGGTACATTGGCTCGAGCCAAATACGATACTACATTGGATGCCGTGCCGCCAGGACAGCATGCCACAACAATTAAACCTGCGGCAAAATAGGACGGCAAACCAAATACCCAAGACATCAACCAGCCCAGAGCCGGCATTACTGTGTACTGAAGAACAATTCCCGTCATTACCCATCGGGGCATCCTTAGTACATTGGCAAAATCCTCCGCCCGGATGGTCATACCCATGCCCAGCATGATTACCCCCAGTCCATAGGTGATCAGATTGCCCGAAAACCATGTAAACAGTGAGGGTTCAATGAGCGTAAGGATTACCCCCAGAATCACCCACAAAGGGAAAGCCATTACAATGAACGATGCATACTTTGACATAGCAGTTATTTCAATGTTGATGCAAATGAACAAAAATACCGGCAAAATATTATCATCCAAACAAAATTTGTTTTTGATTCCACTTTCAGTCTTTCAGTAAAATGAACTGTTTGAATTTTTAAGTAATCATCCTATAATTCCATCCAAAAGATCGTATGATTTTATACATTTGTATGTTACATGATTCAATTATTAACAACGTGATAAGCAGGAATAAAGTTTGAGTTCGAAAGTTTGTCATCGTATTTATTTTGCGATAGCATGTTGTTGCTCAAACCTGATGAGTTGGTAGCAATGGTTGTCAACAAAAAAATATATAACCATGTTTGGCAATACATATTATTTTTTGATGAAGGTTTGCATTTTTAGCGTGGTTACTGTATTATTGTCGCTTAATTTGATAGCTATGAATGTACCACGCAGAATTCCATTAGAAGATTTTTTCCGTAATCCCGAAAAAGCAAATTTTCAGCTCTCCCCACAGGGAGATTACATATCGTACACTGCTCCATACAAGGGACGAATGAACATTTTCGTACGTCCGGCCGAGGCCGATACGCCGGTGCAGATTACTTTTGAAACCGACCGCGATATCAGGGCATACTTCTGGGCCAACAACCGACGCATTTTGTTCCTGAAAGACAACGGCGGTGATGAGAACTACAAGCTATACGGGGTCAACATCGATGGCAGCGATTTTAAATGTCTTACCGACTTCGATGGCGTTCGCACCGAAATTATTGACGATCTGGAGGATATTGAGGATGAGGTTATTATTGGACTCAATCGCAGAAATAAAGAGATTTTTGATCCCTACCGGCTGAATATTGTTACCGGCGAGATGACCTTACTGGCAGAAAACCCGGGCAACATACAGGACTGGATGACCGACCACGATGGTAAACTTCGCCTAGCCATGGCTGTCGATGGGACCAACGAGAGCCTTTTATACCGCGACAACGAGCAGGAGGCTTTTCGGACCATACTTACTGCCGATTTCCGCGAATCTATCGACCCGCTTATGTTTACCTTCGATAATCGTGCACTGTATGCGGCTTCCAATATCGGACGCGATAAAAAAGCAATTGTCCGTATCGACCTGGCATCGGCTAAGGAAACAGAAGTATTGTTCGAAGATCCCAATTACGATGTTACGGGACTGGGCTATTCCAAAAAAAGAAAAACAATTACCGTCATTGCCTATCATACATGGAAGCGCAGGCTGGTTTTTCTGGATCGTGAGGTAGAGCGTCTGTACCATCAGCTTCAGCAACATCTGGGTACAAAGTACGAAATATCCCTTACTGCCTCAAACAAGGATGAGAATAAATTTATAGTGCGAACATACAGCGATCGTTCACTGGGCTCGTATTACTATTATGATTTTGATCGCAATTATATTGAAAAAATTACCGATCTGAGTCCATGGCTTAACGAGAACGAGTTGGCCGAAATGCAGCCGATAGAATTTCAATCGCGCGATGGTTTGACTATACATGGTTACCTTACTTTACCGGTAGGTCGCGAACCACGAAATTTACCGGTAGTAGTTAATCCTCATGGGGGGCCATGGGTAAGGGACGTTTGGGGCTATGATGCCGAGGTGCAGTTTTTGGCTAATCGTGGCTATGCCGTGCTACAAATCAATTTTCGTGGTTCAACGGGCTATGGACGAAAATTTTGGGAAGCTTCGTTCAAGCAATGGGGTCGTAAAATGCAGGACGATATTACCGATGGCGTTAACTGGCTGATAAAGCAGGGCATTGCCGACCCCAAACGCATTGCAATATACGGGGGTAGTTACGGTGGATATGCAGTGCTGGCAGGATTATGCTTTACTCCCGACCTATACTGTTGTGGAATCGATTATGTGGGAGTATCAAATATTTTTACTCTGCTACAGACTATTCCTCCTTACTGGCGACCTGTACTTGATATGATGTACGAAAAGATAGGTCATCCCGAGAAAGATAAAGAACTGCTCATGCAGATTTCTCCGGTATTCCATGCCGATAAAATCAAGGCCCCCTTACTCATTGCTCAGGGTGCCAACGATCCACGCGTTAATAAAAACGAAAGCGACCAGATGGTGGAGGCCCTCAAAAAACGTGGAGTTGAGGTAGAGTATATTGTAAAAGACAATGAAGGGCATGGTTTTCAAAATGAAGAAAACCGGTTTGAATTTTACCGTGCTATGGAAAAATTTCTTGAAAAACACATGCAATAAACCCATTCATCCATGAAGGTCGATGTACGACAGGTGCTTAGGGATAAAAATCCTGCATTAGCCCGTTGGGTACCGGGTATACTGCTTCGCTGGCTCGAACGCATTATTCATCAGGACGAAATCAACGACTTTCTCGGCAAATATGGCCACTTGTCGGGGATTGATTTTTGCAATGAGGTGATAACTTATTTCAACGTAAAAACCAACATCCATTTTCTTGAACCTATCTCTACAGGAGGACGATATGTTTTTGTATCGAACCATCCCCTTGGGGGATTCGATGGAATTATCCTGATGAAGCTGATAGCCGAAAATTTTGGATCGGTGAGGGTACCTGTCAACGATATACTGATGAATATCCCCCAGTTGCGAGAACTATTTATCCCCATCAACAAACACGGCCACCAGAGTAAGACGGCTGCTATGACCATGGACGAAACGTTCCGTTCGGATATCCCTATTCTTACCTTCCCGGCCGGTCTTTGTTCCCGAAAAATTGAAGGACAAATACGAGATCTTGAATGGAAAAAAAACTTTGTAGTTAAAGCCATTGAAAGTAAGCGAGATATTGTACCCATATATTTTGAGGGCAGAAACAGTAATTTCTTTTATAATCTATCTACCCTGCGGAAAAAACTTGGAATCAAGGCCAATATCGAGATGATTTTTCTGGTAGATGAGATGTTTCGGCATCGAAACAAAACTTTTGAGGTATATGTCGGAAAAATTATTCCCCATACAAGCCTTGACAAAACTAAAACTCCACAGGAATGGGCACAGGAAATACGTAAACATATTTACAACATACCGTTAAGTTTTTCTGAAATTTGATAATTTTGTTGGTAGAAAAGCATCATCTATGTCATTCAAGGAAATTATACCACCTGTTTCGCCCGAGCTTATTGAACAGGAGTTGACGGAAGACAAGTTTGTCCGTAAAACCAATTATGGGGGGAATTTATTGTATATAGTAACAGCGCATGATTCGCCCAATACGATGCGAGAGATAGCGAGGCTGCGCGAAATTTCGTTCCGGGCTGCAGGTGGAGGAACCGGTGCCGATATGGATATCGACGAGTTCGATACTTCCGACGATCCCTATCATCAGCTTATTGTTTGGGATCCTCAACACCGGGAGATCCTTGGAGGTTACAGGTTTTATGTACCCAACAAAAACGATGCAGGACACAATATTGTCAGGCGACTTTCGACCTCTCATCTGTTCCATTTTTCCGAAAAATTTATCAATGAATATCTGCCCTATACCATAGAATTGGGGCGTTCGTTTGTACAACCAGCGTATCAAAGTACCAACCGGATGCGTAAAGGTATTTATGCCCTCGATAACCTATGGGACGGATTAGGCGCTTTGCTGGTACACAACCCCGATAAAAAATACTTCTTCGGTAAGGTAACCATGTATACCCATTTTAACAAAATGGCCCGGAACCTTATCCTGTATTTTCTGAAAAAACATTTTGGCGATAAGGAAAAGCTGGTTACCCCGCTCGAGCATCTGGAATTAAAAATCGACTGGAACGAAGAGGAGATGGAAAAAATCTTCAACGGATCCAATTATAAGGAAAATTATAAGATTCTTTCACGCATGGTGCGATCCCACCACGAAAATATACCTCCGCTCATCAACGCCTATATGAATTTGTCTCCCTCGATGCGTACCTTTGGGACAGTGATCAATCACTATTTTGGTGGAGTGGAGGAAACGGGCATCCTAATTACTATTGCCGACCTTTATCCCGAAAAAGTTCAGCGGCATGTTTCGACGTACAAACGGGTTCGCTATTTTTTGCGAAAAGATAAAATGTTTTAATATTTTGGGGTAACCAGCATGCCCTGAGTTAACTTTTATACATAATCCTGCAGGGTGTGTTGTTGCATGTAGTTTTTGAAACTTTGCGAAAGATCATATACAATATTGTTCAGAAAGCACTGCCCGAAATTACATACGGGTTTTCCCATAGGGCATTTACTTTCGGTGATCTTTCCCTCAATAGCCTCGTAAATTTCCAGCAAAGTAATTTCTTCGGGCTTTCGAAGTAAGTAAAAACCGCCGCTTGGGCCACGTAACGAGCCTACAAAACCTTCCTTTGCCAATCGTTGCATTACTTTGGCAATATGGTGCCGCGACGAGGTGGTAGCCTCGGCTATTTGATCTACATTGATATTTTCGTCCTTGTGCCGGGCTATTAAAATCATAGCATGTAGGGCAATTGAAGCTGCTTCCGATAGTGATACAATCCTTGCCATAAACATATAAGTATTTCGATACCAAAATTATTATTTTTCTGACATAAAACACGCAACAAAATCATAGTATTTTTTTAACAAAAATGTGCAATAAACCCCATAACCCTGCCATCTTACCTTCGTATCAACAGTAAAAGAGCTATCGTACCTAACCTGTCAAGGGTTTCTTTGCAGAAATAAAGTAAGGTGAGGATTGTGGAAGTTATCTATAAAATTGTGGTTATGAGACGGATGCAACAGATGAGAGCAAGCGTGGGCGAAGAGGAGATTATACAGCAAGGGATGTTTTACTGTCCCTATGGCCGACAGCACTATCGTTGTTTTTTTCTGTGGCTGCAAAAGCGAACTACGCAGGAGAAGAGGGAATGGTACAGTAAGCTTACCGCAAACGATAAGCGGGAACTGTTACAATGTCATCGCAATTGTATGGAAGGAGAACCCATGCCAATCGATCGACTAAATCGGGTTCAGCATAATTAGTTGACCCTTAGCAAAGAACAGGTGATTGATGGTAAGAATTAATTGCAATCGTAAATAATCTGATTTTAACAAGCTGCCAGCCGTCGATATAGCTAAGAAAATGACGTAAAGACCGCAAAGGAAAAATGTAAAGACCACGGTTTGAGAATTGGAAAGTATCTTCAAAATTTATCCGCTATGCGGATGTCGATACCACAATTTATATGTGGCGAAGTCAAAGACCCCGCCGAGAAAAAGCCTTTCTTATGTTAAAAAATATCTTATTCTAAGGAAAGCAGAGTTTGCGTAGAATTTGTTGCCACATTATATCAAATGTACATTTTCTAAAAGTTATATCTATTTTTTTAAGTGCCTGATTCAATTAATTTTTAGTCCAACATACAACTTTTCCCCATATTTATCCCCCTTTAAGGTTGAAATTTAGCACCTACAATACCATACAGGTACAAGCACTATTTTTTTAAAATTTGCAGGTTTGACCTGAATCGTTTTGATTGAACGATAGCTTATTTTTCTGTATTTTTTTAGAGGTGAAAAATCCGGGTGGATTATCAAGTAGCAATCGGGTTGATTCTGATTATACCATAGTTATATCATTAGGCTAAATTTCAGAATCGTTCTAAATTAGCCAATGGGGTTAATTTCAGGTTTGAGGTATAATTGAAATGCATAAATTTGCACTTTTTAAAAACAAAAACCAAATTCCATGAGTTGGCTGTTTTATAGTTTGTTTCTGATACCTTTGGTTGTAAGCGGATTGATCCTCATTTTGCCCAAAAAGGTGAATCAGGCGCTTATCATTGTAACTGTCTCTGTACTTTCTGCTATTTCCTTGTATTTGTTTAGCAGTACCACGCAGGTAGTAACGCTTCATGTTCCTGATATCGTTAATCAGCTGATAGCAGGAGTAGATTTATTATTATTGTTGTATTTTGGCTATGTTGCTATCAGGCATCGTCATGTGCTTGTTGGCATACTCAGTGTCTTACAACTGGCGGGGGCTATTTATGTATTGACTATAGCACCTCATCACAGCGAGGCTCAATTTTATATTGATCGCCTCAGCTTGCTGATGTTTTTGCTTATCAACATAGTCAGCGGTATTATTGCAGTGTTTGCTATTCGGTACATCGATGAGGAAAATTGCAGTGAATATCGGAAGAAATTTTTCCTTTCGGTCATCATGTGGTTTATCGGCGTGATGAACATGATAGTATCGGCCGATAATCTTGAATATTTTTTTCTGTTTTTCGAGCTTACTACCTTGGCTTCGTTTTTGCTCATTGGATTTCGCAAGGACGAAATATCGGTACGCAATGCGTTGACGGCATTATGGATGAATCAGATAGGGGGGCTGGCTATTCTGGGTGCTATCATCTATGCAATTTTTACTCCCGAATATCAGCAACTTACATTCAGTGGTTTGTTAGGGAATGTAGGTACAGCAGGTTTGTTGCTGCCCTTTGCCTTGTTGGCTGTTGCGGCCTTAATCAAGGGGGCTCAGATGCCTTTCAGTGGTTGGCTTTTGGGAGCTATGGTTGCTCCTACACCCGTTAGCGCACTGCTTCACTCATCGACCATGGTTAAGATTGCGCCTTTTGTCATTTTGCGAATTTCGCCTGCCATCAAAGATACTCAGGTAGCCACCGTAATCATGTTACTGACGGCTTTTGTTTTTCTGGTAGCTGCCATCAGTGCTTTGTCGCAGGATACCTTTAAGCGTATACTGGCATATTCAACCATATCCTTGCTGGGGCTGATGTGTTTATTGGCTGCTGCCGGCAGCGAAACGGCCATTACCGCCGCCCTGATGCTTATCATTTTCCATGGTATCTCTAAATGCATGCTCTTCCTTAATGCAGGTATTATCGAACATGTTTATCATTATAAGGAAACCAGCCAGATGGACCGATTGGGCGAATTAGGTCCTTTCACGGCCTTGGCAGTTGCTATTGGTTTTATGTCGCTTCTGCTCCCTCCCTTCGGAGGTTTTATTGGCAAATGGTTTACTATCGAAAGTATTGGTTCTGCCTTGCCAGCGCTAAAACTCACCGGGGCTTTTATAATTTCTGCCATAGCTATAGGAGGTGCCGTAATGGCCTTGCTGTACTTTAAGGTGACAGGAGTTCTTTTTGCCCGCAGCGGGGAACAGGAAACCATCCGGTTCGAACAAACACACCCCCTGTATCGTGTAAGCATTTATCTGCTGCTTTTCCTCGTCATTGGCGGTATGTTGGCTTTACCGGTGTTATTGCCTCAGCTCTTTGTACCGGTAGCTTCGGCTATTACGAAGTTGGAAATTATTAGCGAGTTTCGGGGAGGAATGTTGTACATCAATCAGTTGGCTCTGCCGTTAATACCTATGCTGATTGCCTTCCTGGTTCTTCCGTTCACGATAATTGTTTCCTTATTTATCCATTTCCGTAAGGTTGATCGTGTGAAGGAATATACCTGCGGTGAAAAAGTGGATTACCGTTTTTCTTCGCTATATTTCTCAACCGATAAAGCTATGCCTTATTACATTGTAATTGGTGGCATCTTCTTTATTGCTTTGATTTTTGTTGGAGGTATGTTATAATATCAACTTTATAAGGTCATACATATGAACGTAACGCTTATAGCTGTCATTTTTGTAGTATTGGCTCCCGTGATCGGAGGCTTGATCTATGGGATAGAGAGAAAGATTAAGGCGCGCATGCAGCAACGTATTGGTCCGCCTATTTTGCAGCCTTTTTATGATTTCTTTAAGCTGGCCCAAAAACGCACTTTCATTGTGCACTCAACCCATGCATTTCTGGGAGTAATGCATTTTGTGTCGTTGTGGTTTGCTTTAGCTGTGCTGGTTTTTGGGGGTGATTTTATTCTGGTAGTGTATCTCCATCTGTTGTCGACGGCACTGTTGATCATTGCCGGATATAGCACCCGATCGGTATTCAGTCACCTGGGGTCAAACCGTCTGGCTATTTCGGCACTGGCTTACGAGCCCGTACTTATTTTAATCGCCGTTTCATTATATATGGTTACCGGTAGTTTCAATATTTCTTCCATCGCTACTCTCGAAGAGCCCCTGCTGGTTAAGATGCCATTGGCTTTTGTGGCACTATTGCTGGTATTGCCTATAAAACTCAAAAAATCGCCTTTCGATGTAGCTGAAGCCCATCAGGAAATAACCGGAGGTGCGGAAATTGAATATTCGGGAATCTTTTACGAATTTCTTTACACCGCCAAATGGCTCGACTACATTTTTGCCTATGCGCTTGTGTATCTTTTTGTTTCATCGAACATTTTTCTGGCAATTACCGTATTAATCCTTACATTTTTGTTGGTTAACGCAGTGGATAATTCGACTGCCCGTGTCGATTACAAGCAGATGTTGAAATTCACCTTCTGGACAGCATTGCCGGCTGCATTAATCAACCTGTTGTGGGTAACTTTATAATTCAATACTATGGAACTGAAGTTGTACCGAAAAAAATCCCCATGGATACTCCACTACAATGCAGGGAGTTGCAATGGTTGTGATATTGAAATACTGGCCTGTTTGTCTCCCAAATACGATGTTGAACGATTTGGGATGATAAACACAGGCAATCCCAAGCAATCGGATATTCTGCTGATTACTGGTCCTGTTACCAAGCGATCGCGTGAAAGGCTGGTTGAGATATATGCACAGATGCCCGAGCCCAAGGTGGTAATCTGTTGTGGTTCGTGTGCTTCGACCGGTGGGGTATTTCGCGAGATGTACAACATTGAGGGAGGAGTAGATCAGGTTATCCCTGTCGATGTATATGTGCCGGGATGTGCCTGTCGTCCCGAACAGATTATTGATGGTGTAGTAGCTGCGCTCGAAATTCTGGAGAAGAAGACCAAAGAAATAGAAAAGCCGCTGCGCTACGCCAACGAGGTTCAGGAAGAAGATCAGCAGGTGAATCGCCGGGCTATGCCTGGTACTGTTCTGAAAAAATAGGAATTTAGCATTACGCGGATAAAATAAAAAAGCATGCCATGAAAAGGATTGACCTTCCCCTGGATAGGGTTGTTGATGAAATAGGCAAATTTTACCAGTTCGACCGTCATCATTTTATTGTGATGAATGCGGTAGATCTGGGTGATTCGATAGAATTGCAGTGGTTCTTTAGCGACTATGCTGCACCGGGTGAAGTAACCATGTTTGCAGCCAAAACGGACGCATCGCATATTATTCCCAGCATTACCCGTGTGGTGCCTTCGGCATGGGTAGCTGAGGCAGAATTGGTAGACCTTATGGGCATTAATATTGAAAATGCCAAAAAAGGTTTTGTTCTTGAAGAAGATTTTGAAGGCGCACCTTTAAGAAAGAAACAATAACTATGGCAACCTATTATGACATACCCGTCGGAGCTCAGCATATATCTTTGCTGGAGCCTCTGCATTTTAAACTTACCACCGATAACGAAAAGATTGTTGACGTTGAAGCCAACGTTGGCTATGTGCACAGGGGCATTGAAAAGGCCTGTACCACCAAGTTTAAATTCAGGCAGGTAAGTTTTGTGGTTGGTCGTATATGTGGTTTATGTTCCGTTTCGCATACAACCGCCTATTCGCAGCTAGCTGAAAAGTTACTGAATCTTGAGATTCCGCTGCGGGCCAAATATCTGAGGATACTGGTGTTGGAACTCGACCGTATTCACTCGCACATGCTTTGTCTTTCGCATGTGGCAGAGAATTCGGGATTTGAAGCACTTTTCATGCGTACCATGAAGGACCGTGAAATATCGATGGAACTGCTTGAGGCCGTATGCGGTAACCGTGTACAATACGATTATTCGATTGTAGGGGGAGTAGCACGTGATCTGCGTCCCGAGGTAGCCCAGATGGTTCTCAAACGGCTGAAAGAACTGCGCCCCAAAGTCGATGATCTGATAGATATTTTTCAGAACAACTGGAGTCTCTCGCTCAAGAACAAAGGGATAGGAGCTATTTCGCGTGAGGATGCCATGAGGCTTAATGCTGTAGGTCCCCTGGCAAGAGCCGCCGGTGTCCCGGTCGACGTACGTAACGATACCGAGGATTTGCTTCCATGGAAGCAGGTGGGTTTTGAAATGGTTCTGGAAAACGGTGGCGATGTTCACGCCCGTAACATGGTTCGTTTGAAAGAACTCCTGGTGTCGATGAAAATCATTGAAAATGTAATTCAGGGTTTGCCCGAGGGACCGGTAGTTGCCGAGACCAAGGCACTGCCCGAAGGCGAGGCTGTTGTAAGACTTGAGGCACCGCGTGGTGAATTGTTCCATTATGCCAAGGGTAATAAAACCCAGTACCTCGAACGTTTGAAGGTGAAGGCGCCAACTTTCTCGAACATTCCAGCTTTCGTCGAAATGTTCAAAGGAAATGAATATGCAAGTGCACCGGCTATCATAGCCTCGTACGACCCTTGTCTGAGTTGTACCGCCCGATAGGTTTTAATTTTTAAAAATGGATTACCATGAAAGCATTTTTTATTGCGATAGGTAACTTGTTTAAACGCCCAGCTACTATTCAGTATCCCTTTGCACCCACCTATAAGCCCGATGATTATCGTGGACTCATAGTACATAATCCCGAACTGTGCATCTGGTGTCGTCGGTGCGAGATGGCTTGTCCTCCGGGTGCCATTGTTTTCTCGCAGGCTATGGATGGGTCACAAACCTACCATTACAACCGTGCAGTGTGCATTTATTGCGGGGAATGTGTGCGTAATTGCCCCAAGCCCGGCGCTATTGTACAGACGGCTACCCCTGCTAGCCCCGCCTTACGCGATGAAAATATCAACAATAGCTGGGCCGAAACGGTAAAACAGGCCTTGGAAAGTCGTGCAGCATATATGGCTGAGAAAAAACGTCAGTCTGCTGCAAAACAGCAACAGGGCGGAGAAAATCCTTCCTGATCCCGGTTGACCGAATACCCTTTTCCCTCGATACGTCTGATTATCGGGGATGTAATAAAAATATGGCAGTCAGGAGACTGCCATTTTCGTTATGGCGAAGTGTTTATTTTTCCTGAAATAATTTCTGCCCTGTATTGCAGGTGGGTTGAGCGCTGGTTATTCGAAATGAAATGAAAGCATTAGGATCTGCGAATTGAGCTTACGTAGTGAATTAACATACTCGGCATGCACCTCGGGTGGGGTATGATTAAGAACATCCAAAAATCCAAGACACAGTTTTACCTCGGTTGAAAATTTAAAATAGGGCAGATAAAAATCAATGCCCAATCCAAACTCGCCGTATACATCGAACGGACGGAGTAAAATATACTCCTCGTCATCGATTTTATATTTCTTTTTGGCTGCCAGGTCATAGCGAAAGCTACTACCCACAATCAGGTAGGGACGATAATTGTTTATACGTTTGGCCTTGTATTTTATCTGTAAAGGTAAATCGAGCATGCTTGATTCGATTTTAAATACCCGTTGTTGCTGCATGCCATCCCTGCCTTTGTTGACAAAAAAAATAAGGTCGCGCTGCCCAAAATTATAGCTGGGTAAAACGCGAAAGTTAAAGTACTCCCCCAGACGAAAGTCGGCAATCATACCTACCTGAAAACCAATATTTAATTTTGTTAGGTCAGCGTACAGGGTATCGGTATTGGGATTACGCAGATAGTAACGTCCAAAAGAAAAGTCCATCAAGTTGATTCCAAGCGTATAACCAAAATGGATAGGCTTGTCGTCGTATTCGGGATTGTATTTTACTTTTTCCTTCTGGGAAAACAGAGGCACGGACAACAAACAGGTTGATAATATTATGCAACAGAATCTCTTCAAGGCCAGTTGTATTTGTAATACATAACGGGATTTGGGGCTAAATTATTACATTTTATAAATTTATCAAAACTGAGTTTTGGTCCCTACATAAATAGTGGCAATACCCAAAGTAAGCGGGAAATGCTTGCAGTCACTGAATCCGACATTGGTCAGACAATTGAGAAAATCATTTCCATAGGGAAAAGCAGCTACCGATTCGGGCAGATACGAGTAGGCCTTGTCGTCATGGGATACGGTTTTTCCTATGTGGGGGAGGATTTTATGAAAATAGAAATGATAGATTTGACGAAAAGGGAATAGGGTTGGTTGGGAGAATTCGAGAATAACTACTTTGCCGTGGGGTTTAAGAACCCTGAACATTTCGGCAAGGCCTTTCTCGAGGTTTTCGAAGTTTCTGACCCCAAAAGCTGATATTACTGCATCGAAAGAATTGTCGGCGAAAGGCATATTTTCGCTATCGGCCAGTTGCAGGGCAATGCGGTTGGATAGACCTTTGCGGCTGATTTTTTGCCTGCCGATTTCGAGCATTTTCTCTGAGATGTCAATTCCTATCACCGAGCAGTCGGGATATTGTTTAGCAGCCATTATGGCAACATCGGCAGTGCCAGTGGCTACATCGAGTACAGTCAACGGGCAATCATTTGACAACTGTCGTATGGTTTTTTTCCGCCAACGGTAGTCGATGCCTAAGGATAAAAAATGATTCAGAAAATCGTATTGGTGAGCAATAGCATTGAACATTCGTCGTACCCGGTCTTTTTTTGTTTCGTTACTCATCCCTGTTGGTTTTTTGCAAAGAAAAGAAATATTTTGGAAGAAGCGATAATGGCAAATGATATTCTGGTGGTTGTCAGCGAAAGTTGCGGAGTGGCTAATTTGACATTTATTGTCCGGCCGACCAGTGAATCTTTCGCATCCATTCCGAGCACACTATGGCAGTTGCCATGGCTACGTTGAGCGATTCGGCATGGACCTGTGAGGCATTGATGGATGGAATAGTAACCCTTTTTTCAATATGCTTGGCTAGTCCGTCCGATATTCCTTTGGATTCGTTGCCCATCACCAGGATGCCAGAGGCTGGCAGATGAGCGGTATACAGATTTTCGCCCTCGAGAAAGGTGCCCACTAAGGGTATATGCATTGTTCCTGTTTCTTTAAAGAATTGTTTTAGGTCGGTATAATGTACTTTTACCCTGAAGATGCTCCCCATGCTCGACTGGATAACCTTTGGATTAAAAGCTTCAACACTTTCGTGCGAGCAGACCACGTTTTCAATGCCAAACCAGTCGGCGATGCGGATAATGGTACCCAGGTTGCCAGGATCCTGTATGTTTTCCAGTGCAATAGTAATTTTGTGCTGTAAGCTTTGCACCTCCAGAGGATAGTTAGGGGTATGGACTACTGCCAGCATTGGTGGTGGGGTGACCATCAGACTAAGTTGTTTGATTTGCTGAGCGGTAGCAGTCAGACAGGTTATCCCTGCAATGTTTCGTGAGTGTTCTTGCCACCAGCTGTCCAAGACAATGATTGCTTTTACCGTCATATCCGAACGGATCGCTTCTTCGACTAACTTTTCCCCTTCTATCAGAAATAGTTTTTGTTGCGAACGATATTTTTTCATTTTCAGCGAAGCCAACTGCTTACATTCGTTATGGCTTAACCGTGCAACCATGGATTATTGTTATTAAATCGTAATAAAATATTTTACAAGGGAAATAATATTATCAAAACTTTGGTTCGCCACTTGAACCAGCTTGTGAATCGCAACAAAAGTACATTTTTTTGACAGCTTAATGAGCGATTGATTATCTTTTTTCGCTAAAATATTTGTATTCAGTATTCGTTTATGCTGTACATGAGTATTTTCTGGTTCGGAATCCCTGTATCTGTACCTTGAAAAACAATGTTTTTTTTTACCGGCTTGAATTATTTTTTTTAAAAGACTGTAAATGGATTAGTTTTGTTTAATAAATATCATTGGTGGAACTGAGAGATTAGGTAACCAGATATAAATTTTAGTCCAAGAACATAAATATGATCAAATAAACCTAAACACCTTATTTGTATGCAAAACTATAAATTTATTCGTACGCTGACAATGCTGTTGTCGATTGTGTTGTTTGTCAACCTGCAGGGTCAATCATCTGTCAGCGCCGATAGTACAAAAGTTTATAAGGTTGTACTTCAGGATGGTTCGGCATTTATTGGGAAAGTGCTGCAACAGGATACTGTGCAGGTAGTCATGCAAACTTCGATGTTTCCCCGAATTGAGATACCGTGGGCAAAGATTAAGGTTTTGGAAGAGGTTGATGCATCGGGTTTTAAGAAGGGTCGGTATTGGTTTAAAAATCCCCATGCCTCACGATATCTCTTTGGACCTTCGGCTTTCAATCTGCAGGAAAAGGAGGGATATTATCAGAATACTTGGATTTTTTTGAATTCTTTCAATGTGGGAATTACCAATTATTTTTCTATTGGTGGGGGGATAGAATTTTTATCTACTTTTACAAGTCTCACCCAGGGAGAGTTTAAGCCAATATATTTCCTTACGCCTAAGTTTAGCATTCCGGTGAATGATCGATTCAGGGTTGGAGCAGGAGTTTGGTATATACATGTGCCTGAAGCTGGTGCGGGAGGCATTGGTTATGGTATAGCCACCTATGGCAATACCGACGATAATATTACCGTAGGTGCAGGTTGGCTTATCAGTGAATGGGGTTCGGAACGTAAGCCAGTTATTACCTTGTCGGGGATGAAACGCTTGTCGCCCAAAATTGGCCTTATTTCTGAAAACTGGTTCATCCCTGTCGATGGTTATACTTCACTGTGGTCGTACGGCATAAGGTTCTTTGGTGAAAAAATAGCAATTGATCTTGCTTTTATCAATAATACCGAAATTGTCAATTACCTGTTCATAGGTATCCCCTATGTGGATTTTGTTGTAAAGTTTTGAATAAAAAGAGCATGTAAAATGATTAAAATGTCCATGTGTAATGAAAAGTTAATGGGAATTAGCCGGTCTTTATGAAGTTAAAATATATCTAAAAGCCACTTTTTCGATTGAATTACCTCCCGTTCTTCAGCCGCAAATAACAGATATTTGTACCTTCGTAAAAATAGTTTCAACAAGGATCTTAGGATTAAATGTTCAAATTGCATGAAGAATTTTCGATGGACTATCTGTGTGCTTGTGTTTTTTGCCACTACCATTAACTATCTCGACCGTCAGGTCATAGCAATACTCAAGCCTATACTGGAGAAAGAAATTGGATTGACAGAGATCGATTATGGGTACATAGTGATGGCCTTTCAGGTGGCCTATGCTGTTGGGATGATTTTTGCTGGGCGACTGATCGATGCGGTGGGGACACGGCTGGGTTATGCACTCTCTTTAATATTCTGGAGTATTGCGGCAATGTTGCATGCTTTTGCACGTGGTGCTTTTTCTTTTGGTGTGTTCAGGGCTATGTTAGGCTTGGCCGAATCGGGTAACTTTCCTGCGGCCATAAAAACTGTAGCCGAATGGTTTCCCAAGAAAGAACGGGCTTTGGCTGCCGGTATTTTTAATTCAGGAGCCAATGTAGGCGCTCTGCTTGCTCCTGTTGTAGTCCCATGGCTTGCGTATCATCTGGGTTGGCAAAGCGCCTTCTTCCTAGTCGGTGCCATCGGGTTTATTTGGCTTATCTTTTGGTTTATGTGGTATCAAATTCCCGAAAAAAGCAAGAAGCTTACGCCCGAAGAGCTGGCCTATATCAAAAGCGATAAAGACGAACAGCAAGACAACGAAGAAAAAGTGTCGTGGTGGAAGTTGCTCCGTTTTCCCCAAACATGGGCATTTGTTATTGGTAAATTTCTTACCGATCCGGTGTGGTGGTTTTATCTTTTCTGGATTCCCAGCTGGCTAGCCACGGTTCGGGGTACAGGCCTCGACCTGAAAAATTTCGGGTTGCCCATGGTGGTTATCTATACGGCTACAACCATTGGAAGTATTGGGGGCGGATGGTTTTCATCTTTTCTGATTTCAAAAGGCCTGCCCGTATATAAGAGCCGGAAAATTGCCATGCTGATATTTGCCCTGCTGGTGGTACCCATCGTATTTACCCAGTCGGAAGGGGTGGGCCTGTGGATGGCCATTTTGCTTATTAGTCTTGCTGCTGCCTCGCATCAGGCTTGGTCGGCCAATATCTTTACAACTGTGTCGGATATGTTTCCCAAAAAGGTCGTCAGTTCTGTTACTGGCCTAGGGGGTATGGCTGGTGCCGTTGGCGGTACGCTCGTTGCTTTTTTTGCAGGTCATTTACTCGAATTTTATAAAATCAAAGGACATATCGAAACCGGTTACACCATTATGTTTGTCATTGCTGGTTCGGCGTACCTGATTGCATGGCTGGTGTTTTATCTGCTGGCACCCCGTATGAAACGTGTTGAACTATAAAAGGGAAAACCATGAAAAAGTTTCTCGATGAAAACTTTCTCTTGCATTCGTCGACGGCTGAATACCTTTATCACGAACATGCAGCCCGAATGCCCATTATCGACTACCATTGTCATCTTAACCCGCAGGAAATAGCCAACGATATTAATTTTGAGAACATCACCCAGGCATGGCTGAGTGGTGATCATTACAAATGGCGCGCTATGCGTACCAATGGGGTTGAGGAGAAATATTGTACCGGCGACGCTTCGGACCAGGAAAAATTTATGAAGTGGGCCGAAACGGTTCCCTATACTATTCGCAATCCTTTGTTTCACTGGACGCATCTCGAACTGAAGCGTTATTTCGGCATCGAAAAATTGCTCAATCCTGCATCGGCGGAGGAGATATATGAGGCTACGTCGGCTATGTTGCGCCAGAAAGAATATTCGGTTCGAAATCTTTTACGTAAGATGAGGGTAGAGGTGGTCTGTACCACCGACGATCCGGCCGATACGCTCGAGCATCATCGAAAAATCGTGGCCGATGGTTTTGAAATCAGGGTTTTACCTGCATGGCGCCCCGATGCTGCAATGGCTGTCGAAAATCCCACAGCCTACAATGCCTATCTCGACCGGTTAAGTGATGCAGCAGGCATTGAAATCCGTACCTTCAATCATCTGATGGAGGCACTGCATATACGACACAACTTTTTCCACGAGAATGGTTGCCGGCTTTCGGATCATGGGGTAGAAACTTTTTACGCCGACGAGTATACGCCTGCCGAAATTGACTCAATCTTTAATAAGGTACGGGCTGGTCGACAGCTCCATCCCGAAGAAATATCAAAGTTTAAATCGGCCATGTGCTACGAATTTGGCCTTATGGACCATGCCAAGGGTTGGGTGCAGCAATGGCACGTGGGTCCATTACGTAACAACAATACCCGTATGTTCCAACTCCTAGGACCCGACAAAGGCTTCGACTCTATTGGTGATGCCCGCTATGGCAAAGCACTTGCCCAATTCCTCGACCGGCTCGACCAGACCAACCAGTTGGCTAAAACCATCCTCTACAATATTAACCCTGCTGATAACGAACTCATTGCTACTATGATTGGTAACTTTCAAGATGGCTCGGTTCCTGGCAAAATACAGATGGGTGCCGCATGGTGGTTCCTCGATCAGAAAGACGGTATCGAACGTCAACTCAACGCCCTGTCTCATATGGGGTTGCTGAGCCGTTTCGTGGGCATGCTCACCGACTCGCGCAGCTACCTGTCCTATCCCAGACACGAATATTTTCGCCGTATCCTGTGTAATATCCTCGGCAACGAGGTCGAAAAAGGCGAAATACCTCCCGACAAGGAGTGGCTGGGTAAAATAGTGGAGAATATCTGCTATTTCAATGCAGTAAACTATTTTGGTTTTTGAATTTTGGTAATTGACTCAGGCGCTTACTAAAGAAGGCTTTAAAACCGATCGTTACTAAAATTGCGTCATCAATGTTTTGTAATCTTTCTCAGTGGTAAAACTTTATATGACTACAAGGGAGCACCCCGATGAACACAAGGATTAGCTTATTGTCCTATTATTTTGTAAGCTTATATTACGCGCCTGATTCAACCCTGCACCTCGTTGCTGACAACCCTGCCGGAAGACTTTTGTTAGGTTATTAAAGTTTTACGAATTGCTGCGATAAATGATTTCCGTTCACGGCTATCTGTAATAGGTAGATCCCGGCAGTGAGATCGCCTACGTGTATTTGCGAAACAGGAGCCACGAGCTGTGACGTTTTCACCAGTTGCCCCTGCAGGGTAAAAATGTAGGCTTGCGAGTGTTGGCTGGTACACATATTGGCCGGCAGGGTAACCTGCAATTTTTCGCCGACCGGATTGGGAAATAGTTTCAATGCCTGTCGGGCCGGTAAACCAACATTTAGGGTACTGTCGTAATATACTTCAACCTCATTCAGCTGGTAACCATTGTTCGACGAACGCGTAAGGCAATTGATACGCAGGTATTTTGCTACAATGGTATTAAAAGTGTGGGTGTTGATGCCCGATTTGCCGTTGAGAATATTGGCTACGCTGGTCCAATTTTCACCATCATTGGATATTTCAAGATTATATTTCCGGGCATATTTATCGGACCAGTTGAGTACCACCTTGTTAAAATTCTGTGGTTTTTCAAACTCAACAACAATCCATGCTGTAGGGTTGTACGACCACCAGTTGGTTGCAGTTTTGCCATCGGTGGTTCTAAACGGGTAATAATTGTAAAATATATCCGATGCTGTTGTTTTTCGGTACAGGGCGAGATTGGCAGATGTGGTGTCGGACAGATAAATGTTAAACCATGTAACGGCAGTTTTCCCTTTTGGGTCAGTAGCTTCCAGTGTAATCAGTGCAATACCGGCCGTAGCGGTGCCGGGGGTGAAATTGAGCACCGAATCGTTGGTAAGGGTAGCCGCAACAAGAGCGGTATTGTTGTTGGTTATTTTCCAAGTAAAAACAGAATCGTCGGGGTCAGTAATGATTTGACGGAGGGGTAGTGCTACCGAAAACGATTGCCGGCGGGTCACTACGATATCGTTGGGGCGTTGCAGAAATTTAGGAGAGAAGTTGAACTTAGTAATATCGATTTGCAGGGTATCTGCATGTTGAGCGACGAGGTTTTCCATGGCAGGAGCAGCTTCTTTAAGTCCGCCATTGCCATCGTGTGCGGTCATAGTCCAAGAAAGGGCACCGGCATATCCGTTATTGTAGGCATAGTTGTAAGCTTCGATTGGTGGGATGGGCGTATATATTTGTCCGCCATACATTCCCATGGCCGGAAATTCTCCTATCAATAGAGGTTTGTCGAGGTTCCAGTATGATTTGGGGTGATGGAAGGGCGATTCGCCCGGGCCAAAGTGAACATTGTAGTAATGGACCATGTAAAAGTCGAGCGTACCGAGGGAATCTTTACCGGCAGCAATAAGTCGGTCGTCGCGGTAATAATTGTACATGCCGTTAACGTCAGTCAGTACTTTGATGTTCCACGAACCGTTCGAGACTTTAGCCTGTGGATCCAGCCGATGGATAGCACCTGCAATACGATTGGTCCAGGCTTGTATGGCAGCCATCGTGGTTCGTTGGGTTGACCAGCCAAATTCAGCCGACATACCTTCGGGTTCGTTGCATACCTCCCAACAGAGTATAGCAGGATGTCCTTTCAGGGCATTGACCATTGGGGTTAAGGCATTGCGGATGTAAGCAGCAGTTGCTGCCGAGTCTTCGATCAGCTTCTTGTTGCGTGCTATTCCACTTCCCGCATTCGATTGTAGCATATCAAATGACCACAGACATAGCACCAGATGAATGTTGTAACGTTGTGCTGTATCGAGTGCCCGTTTAAGATTATTTATTTCGGTCGATGTGATGCCACTTACGGTGTCGTTGGTAAATTGAGGGCTCGATGTTCCGTTGGTGTGCAGCCACCACCGGAGGGTATTACCTCCTGCTGCCGATAATTGCTTGCACTGTTGGGTAAATGTTGTGGCATTGAACGAGGTCAGGTCGTTGGCAAAACTCATCCATGCCAGGTTCATTCCGCTGGCAAAAAATGGTTTCCCGTTTACCTCCAGCAGATTACTCGTCGTTTGTCCCTCGACGGTCGATGTATATAAAATAATACCTGCACAAAGGCAAAATAATATCCGGGCAAATGCATTACCCGTCTTTTGGAGTTTGATTACATGTTCTAAATTCCGGATTTTTTCGGAAATGAAAGAATAATTTCTATAGTCTTCGTTTGAAAAAAATCTGCTTCTCATGGCTGTGTTATTTTACGGCCAAAGATAGTTCACCTTTATGCCATGGTGTTAGCATAAATGTAAACAAAAAGGGGGATTTTATAATTTTTGCAGTGCTTTTTCTATGCGCCTAAGGGTTGTTTCTTTGCCCAGTGTTTCGAGGATCACGGGTAAGTCGGGGCCGTACGATCCTCCCACCATGCATAGTCGTAAGGCGTTCATCACTGCTCCCATGTTGGCGTTGTTTTTTTCGACGAAGGTGTGCAGAAATTCTTTCAACTCTCCGGCATTAAAATTTTCCACCTGGGATAGTTCGTCTCTGAGCTGGCGGATAAGTTGCGGCACATTATCTTTCCAGCGTTTTTTCACCACGTCGGCATCGTAGGTCTCGGGGTCGGTAAAGAAGAAATGGGCCTGTTTCCAGAAGTCGGTAAGAAGAATTAGCCGTTCGCGTACCAGTTCGATGATTTTCAGTAGGTATTCATCGGTAGTGCTTATGCCTTGCTTGACGACGATAGGTTTGACAAGTTGAAGCAGATCGTGATTGCTTTTTTTTCGTAGATATTGCTGGTTGAACCATTTGGCTTTTTCGAAGTCGAATTTTGCTCCCGATTTGCTAATCCGGTCGAGCGAGAAGGCTTCGATGAGTTCGTCGAGGGAAAAAATTTCCTGGTCATTTCCCGGATGCCAGCCCAGCAGGGCAAGGAAGTTGACGAAGGCTTCGGGCAAAAAGCCATAATCGTCGTAGCCGAGACTTATTTCACCGCTGGCCGGGTCGACCCAGTGGAGGGGGAAAACGGGGAACCCCATACGGTCGCCGTCGCGTTTACTGAGTTTGCCTTTACCATCGGGCTTGAGCAAGAGGGGTAAATGGGCGAACTGCGGCATTACTGCTTCCCATCCAAATGCTTTGTAAAGCAATACATGCAGAGGCAGCGAGGGTAGCCATTCTTCGCCTCGGATAACGTGGCTGATTTGCATCAGATAATCGTCTACCACATTGGCCAGATGGTAGGTAGGGAGTCCATCGGCGCTTTTGAAAAGTACTTTATCATCGATCGTTGACGAGTTGACTACCACATCACCCCGGATAAGATCGTACATACGAATTTCCTGGTTTTCGGGTACCTTGAATCGTATGACCCACTTTTCACCCCGCGCTATGCGTTCTTCATAGTCGGCAAAACTCGGATTGAGCGAAGTTTTAAGTTGTGTACGCACCTGATAGTTGTAGGTAAAAGCACTTCCTTTTGATTCGGCTTCCTTACGTAAAGATTCCAGCTCCTCGGGAGTGTCGAAAGCATAATAGGCATGTCCGCTTTCGACCAGCTGACGGGCATATTTGAAGTAAATATCCTTGCGTTCGCTCTGGCGATAGGGAGCATGAGGCCCACCTTCTGCTACTCCCTCGTCGAATCGAATATTGCACCATGCCAGCGATTTGATGATATATTCCTCGGCACCCGGAACCCAACGGGTACTATCTGTGTCTTCGATACGCAGAATAAAATCGCCCTTGTGTTTACGGGCAAATAAATAATTGTAAAGAGCAGTACGTACTCCACCTATGTGCAATGGCCCTGTAGGACTGGGCGCAAACCGAACTCTGACTCGTCTTTCCATTTTGGCACAAATTTTGGCTCAAACCTACACGAAATTTATCAAAATTTCAAACATCACTTTATTCAACATTGTTATTTTTGCACGCTTATTTAAAGGTATTGTGCTATGGATAAGATGAGAGGACTTTATGCCATTGCGTTGCTTATTACTTCGAATGCATTTATGACATTGGCATGGTATGGACATTTAAAGTTTAAGCATATTAAAGGATTTTCTGCTTTACCGTTGGTGGCGGTAATTCTGATCAGTTGGGGAATAGCCTTGTTTGAATACTTCTTTCAGGTCCCTGCCAATCGAATAGGTTATAAAGAATACGGCGGGCCATTCTCTTTGCTCGAACTGAAAGTTATTCAGGAAGTAATCACACTTACGGTTTTTGTCATCTTTTCTCTGTTACTGTTTAAAAATGAGACTTTCCGTATCAATCACCTGATTGGTTTTATTTTTCTGGTTTTGGCTGTATACTTTATTTTTAAAAAATGAAATTCCCAAAAACGGGTTAAGACAATATTTTACATAAATAATTTTGGCATAATTAATTCGTCGATACCATTTGATATTTCAAGTTTATATAACAATATATGGATTTTAATGCAATAATTTGTTTATCTTCATCCATGAGCATTTTATAAGTTGCTGAATTGCATTTGGTTATACCTACCTTCTTTTATTCTCGGCCGGATGGAACTCGCATGTTGCTTATAATTTTAATTCGTTTGTTGTGTTTACAGCATCAACATGCTCGTTTCAGACAATTTTTAACTTTAACTATCCAGCAATAAATTTTTCCTTCCCTATTGTGGAAAGAAGATTATTTATTTTCTTTACAGCATAATCACTGAAGGGAAGTTTCGCATGAGAGTAAAGCTGGTTGTGTTTAGTGTTTTGTTGTACGTTAGTATGTTGGTTAGTGGTCAGTCATTGCTGCACATGCGGTCCGATTTGAGTGCTCCTTTGGCTATCCCCTTGTCCATATCGGGTAACTATGGCGATGTACGGGCTTCTTCATTTCATTTTGGGATCGACTATACTACCAATGGCCAGCAGGGTTTTCCGGTTTTTTCCATTGATTCGGGTTATGTTAGCCGCATAAAGGTAGAAGCGGGTGGATATGGAAAGGCCTTGTATATTTCACATCCCTATGGCATTACTTCTGTTTATGCACATCTCGATTCATTTTCCTGTGAAATTGCAAGTTTTGTCAGAGAAAAGCAGTATGCAACCCAATCTTTTGCTCAGGATATTCTCCTTGATAGCAACCTGTTCCGTATAAAAAAGGGGGATTTAATAGGTTATAGCGGCAACAGTGGTCAGTCCACTGGCCCCCATTTACATTTTGAATTGCGAAAAACAGAAAATCAGAATACCATTCACCCCTTCATTTTTGCATTCCATCAGGCCGATACCATTCCGCCAGTAATAGAAAAGGTGTTGTTGTATCCCATGTTTCAATATCTTTCGAAAGAGCCTCTACCTGCTTTGAATATTGCATTAAATAACTTTTCGGCCGTTACCTATTCGAGTAATAATTGTCGAACACGGGAATATGTTACATCTGATACGGTTTGGCTAACACCTTCGCCTTTTTTTATGGGTATTGCAGCGTATGACTTTTTGGAAAACAATGGCAGGCAAGTATCATTTTATACTTCACGTGTCTGGTCCGACAGTACATTGGTTTACGAAATAGTCATGGATGAACTGTCTTTTAACGAGGTGGGGTGGGTAAACGGAATCATTGACTACCAACGTAAAAGATTACAGAAAGAAAATATTTACCTTCAATATCAATATCCCGGTTTTTCGCTTACCCCGGTGAAAAGATCTGTTAAAAATGGATTAATCCATTTATCAGACACGCTTGTTCATTGGATCACGGTCGAAGTCACAGATTTTACGGGCAATAATACCATTTTTAAGTTTAGGGTAAAGCGATCGGCCGAGTCGAAAAAGAATGTTGTAGCCGCACAGGATCAGGGAAATATTATCCCTGCTGGAAAACTACATAAGATTCACCGACCCGGCGTTGATGTTATATTTTCCCCCAATTCTCTCTATGCCAGCAGCGAAATTGGCGTCCGAAAACTTCGTCGTGGGTCGCTTTATACGGGTTACTATCTCGAGGTCGGAGACGAGGCTGTTCCTCTCAAGGGACCGGTTACCCTCGAATTTTCGCTTATGAATATTCCGCATCGATACTGGCAAAAGTTAAGAGTCGTCCGGTTAAATGGTAAAACAACGGAAAGTATCGGTGGAGAAATTGAAGGCCATGTTATCAGGGCAAAAACCAAATTACTGGGTGCTTTTTCACTTGCAGTGGATACTATTCCTCCATCTATAGAATTTTTAAATGTCAAGGAAAATTCAAGAGTCTCCAAATTTATTCAGGTACGTGTGCGCGATAATTTGGCAGGTATTAAATCCTGGGCAGGATACATCGATGGCCAATGGGTGTTATTCGAATACGACCGGAAAAATGATGAATTGCGATATACATTCGACGATAAGTGTATCCCCACAGGGCGCCTGCGTCGTCTCGAACTGCGCGTCGAAGATCATTGCGGAAACACAAGGACGAAAACCTTGAATTTTATCTATTAAAGCTAAACGAATTACCGTATATCGGGTTTCAATATATTTATGTATCTTTACCAAAATTACTGCTTGCATGAAAGCTTCCGATTTTTTTACTGAGGATGATAAACGGCTAATCGTTGATGCCATTCGTAGGGCAGAAGAAAAAACGTCCGGTGAAATTCGTGTACATGTTGAATTATCCTGTGATAAAGAAGATGTAAGGGATTGTGCAGCAGCGGCATTTGCACGCCTGGGTATGCACAAAACCCAACTGCGCAATGGTGTACTCATTTATTTGTCAATCAATGACAGGCGTTTTGCAATTCTCGGCGATGCAGGAATCAATGCTGTAGTACCTCCGGGTTTCTGGGAGGATGTTAAGGAACTGATGAGTAGCTATTTCAAGCAGCAACGATTTACAGAAGGTTTAGTGGAAGGTATCAAAAGGGTAGGGGACAAGCTGAAAGAGTTTTTCCCTATATCTGTCGACGACATTAATGAATTGAGCAATGAAATATCATTTGGAAAATAAGATCTGGCGATTGGGATCACGGTTGTTTGTATTGGTTACAGGCCTGATGATTAGTTTGGCGCAGATGGCAGGCCAGGAGGTTCCCCGACCGATGAATCCTCCCCGACTGGTGAATGATTTCGCGGGATTACTTGACGCTAATCAGGCCGCCACGATCGAAAAAGATTTGGTTGCATATAACGATTCTACTTCTACCCAGATTGTTGTTGTGATAGTGAATTCCCTGCAAGGTATGGATGCTAATTATTTTGCCTATAAAATTGGAGAAACATGGGGGGTAGGACAGAAGGGAAGAAATAATGGGGTAGTATTGCTGGTCAAGCCTAAAACCCCAGAATCGCGGGGACAGGTGGCAATAAGCGTGGGATACGGCCTTGAGGCAGTGCTTACCGATGCTCTTTCGAAAAGAATCATTGAACAGGAGATTATCCCATTTTTTCGAAATAATCAGTATTTTGAGGGCATACAGTCGGGCGTAAAAGCAATTATGCTGGCAAGCAGGGGGCAATATAAGGCTATGCCGCGTAAAAACGGGGATTTTGAGGGAAGTCCATGGTTTGCCATTGGTATACTGGGTTTTATGTTGTTTTGGTTTTTTGTTTCCCTGGCACAATCGCGCCGGAAAAGATATACCATTATTGGTCGTAATGTTAGCAACGATATCCCTTTCTGGATTTTTTGGGGGAGCATGATGGGCGGTTCGGGTCGTTCGCGGGATAATGACTGGCGAAATTTTTCTTCAGGATCAGGTGGTTTTGGAGGCTTTGGCGGAGGATCCTTCGGCGGAGGCGGTGCCAGTGGTAGCTGGTAGTTACGATTTTAACAGGGCATCGGTCGATAGCATACCGCAGGCTGCCCAGATATCCTGACCACGTGATGCCCGTATTGTCGTTACTATGCCTTTATCCTTGAGCTGTTTTTGAAAAGACAGAATAGTGGCATCGTCCGACGTCTGCCACTCCTCACCAGGGATGGCATGGTAGCGGATAAGATTGATGCGGCAATTCAGCCCATTGAGAAGTCGTACCAATCCCTTTACATGACGTGGCGTATCATTGATGCCCTTCAGCATGATGTATTCGAATGATAAACGTCGTTGCTGCGAAAAATCAAATTTTTTAAGTTCTTTCACCACCCGTTCAATAGGGTAGGCTTTTTCTACTGGCATAATTCGCATCCGTTCCTCGTGAAAAGGCGAATGAAGACTTATGGCCAGATGACACTTACTTTCGTTGAGAAAACGAATCATCGTCGGAATAACCCCAACGGTCGAAACCGTAATGCGTCGGGGCGACCATCCCAAACCCCAGGCCGAGGTTAAAATATCGAGACTTTTTTTAACCTCTTCGTAATTATCGAGAGGCTCACCCATGCCCATGAAAACAATATTGGTCAGCCGATCGGATTCGGGAATGCTGCGTACCTGATTGATAATATCGGTTGCAGTAAGATGGCCATTGAACCCCTGCTTACCGGTGAGGCAGAATCGGCACCCCATACGGCAACCCGCCTGCGACGAAACACAAAGCGTAGCACGGTCGTCGTCGGGAATGAAGACCGATTCAATAAAACGATTGGCTCCCGCTTTGAACAAATACTTTCGTGTGCCATCAGCCGAAGCGGCAACCTCGATCGGAAGATATGCCCCAATTTCGCAATGTTCCGATAGCCATTGCCGGTTTACGGCCGAAATATCGGTCATCCCCGCTATATCATTTGCCCGCTTGTGGTAAATCCATCGGGCAATTTGCTGCGCAGTATACGAGGGAAGCTGCCATTGTTTTACCTGTGCATTCAGCTCCTCTAAGGTATGTCCCAGTAATTTTATTTTTTCCATAGTTTTCTTTCGCTGCAAAGTTAATTCATACTTTTTTCAAAAGGGCATGTTTTTGGGTCAACTCATCAACCTACAGAAGCGAAAGTGTCCGCTCGAAAAGAAAATCAAATTACACGCGGCTAAGTTTGTGACTTCGCCGAACAAAAGGTTCCATCAGGCCGACAAGCTAAAAAAAAGGCGGGTATAACCAAATGTAATACAGTAAATTTACGGATAAAAACAATAAACATTTTAAACTGTGGATATGTTTATCGAAGCGCAAATGCTAAAAGGGCAGGCTAACAGGTTCTATTCCACGGAATATTAAGGCAAAAGTTTTTTCATCATCATTGGCATAAAAATCTGATTAAAAATGTGTAACTTTGCGCACTCAAAAATGCGGATGTGTCGTAATTGGTAGCCGAGCCAGACTTAGGATCTGGTGCCGAAAGGCGTGGGGGTTCGAGTCCCTTCATCCGCACTATAATGAAACGAGCATGTTGATGCAGTAAACACAACAAACCAAAGGAAAAAATTTAACATGCGGGTTCTATTCGGCCGAGTGGCTAATAAAAGAAACCAAGTATAACCAAGTGGAAATCAGTAACTTATAAATTTTTTACGGATGAATATTACACGTCAAAGTACTGGAACCTTAACTGAAAAGATTATCCTGCAGCTTGCTAAAGAAGATTATGCGGCTAATGTTGAAAAAACCCTGAAAGATTACAGGCGGAAGGCCAATATTCCGGGATTTCGCCCCGGTAAGGTGCCCATGCAACTTATTGAACGCATGTATGGAAAGGCTATTTTGCTTGATGAACTGGATAAGCTTATCAATAAACATTTGGATGAATACATAAAGGCAGAACAATTGAGATTGCTCGGTGAGCCTATAGTTGCGGCCGATTCTCCGGAGCTCGATATAGATAAATCCGAAGTTTTTGAGTTTGTCTTTGAGGTGGGGTTACAACCTCAGATTTCTATCGAATGGCCTAAAAAGGAAAAATTGCTGCAGTACGAAATCATCGTTACCGACGAAACGGTGAATGATGAGATAGAAATATACCGCCGTCGCTTTGCTACGAGGCTTGAAGTGGATAAGGTCGAAGAAAATTCAAGACTGGTGGCCGAAATAGTAGAATGTAACGAAAACGGTCAGCCCAAGGAAAAAGGTTTGAATAAAAAAGGCTTCTACATCGATTTGTCGGTGGCTAAAGATGGCGAGGAAAAAAGCAAACTCATCGGCGCTGAAAAAGGGGCTACCCTGCATGTTAATCTCAAAAATCTAATTGCTTCGGAAGATGAGTTGTTATATAGCCTTGCGGCCGAAGGCAAAAACATTGGCGATATTTCTGATGATTTTGAGCTAAAAATTACCTCTGTGATCAGGTTAGAAAACCCTCCCATAAATCAGGAATTATTCGATAAAATTTTTGGCGAAGGTAAAGTTACGTCGGAAGAAATGTTCCGCGATAAAATGCGGGAAGAAGTTAGCTTTATGTATGATCGTGATGTCACTGCCATAAATCTCAGGGAGGCAAAGAAATATCTGTTAGCAACCCAGAAAGTTGATCTGCCTTCAGAGTTTCTGAAAAGATGGCTCAAAAGCACGCAGAAAGAGAAAAACGAAGAGGAACTTGAAAAACAATTTCCCGCCATTGAGGAGGAATTTAAATGGCAGTTGCTGAAAAATCAAATCCTTACGGAAAATAAAATTGAAGTAACTGAAGACGAAATCCTCGATTTTGCAGGTAGTTTGATGCGTTGGCAAATGAAATATTACTACGGCATTATCGGAATGCCGGCCGATGAGCTGAGAGAGTACGGAAAGACGCTTCTTAAAAAAGAAGAAGATGTACGGCGTATGGTTTCTGATATACTCGATCGTAAAGTGCTGGAGGTTGTGAAAAACAATGTAAAGGTCGATCTGAAAAAGTTAACTCCTGAAGAATTTTACGAACAGATTAAAGAATAATATATCGCAATTGTCCAACAAATAGGCTTTAGCATTGTTTCTATTTTTGTAAAAGCGACAAAAGAAGCTTTCGCAGCAATGTTATTTATTCAAAAATGCTAAAGAAAAGCTAATTTTGTGCGTATTAATTTCCAAAATAAAAGAAAATGGACTACGGAAAAGAATTTGAAAAATTCGCCCGGGGCAAGATGGGGGTAAGCAGTCTTACCCTTCACCGGATAAAATCGGTTTACGACAGCTACATTTCGCCTACTATAATAGAGGAACGCCAGTTGAATGTTGCCACGATGGACGTATTTTCGCGTCTGATGATGGACCGGATCATTTTTCTGGGTTTACCCATCGACGATTATGTTGCCAATGTCATTGAGGCACAGCTGTTGTTTCTCGATTCAGTCGATCCACACAAGGATATACAGATCTACTTTAACTCACCGGGAGGTTTAGTGCATGCGGGTCTGGGCATATACGACACCATGCAGTTTATCAACAGCGATGTAGCTACCATATGTACGGGCATGGCTGCTTCGATGAGTGCCGTATTGCTGTGTGCTGGTACGCCCGGTAAACGGTCGGCACTTAAACATTCGCGCATTATGATACACCAGCCCATGGGTGGTGCTCAAGGACCTGCTTCCGATATCGAAATTGCCGCCCGGGAAATACAAAAACTCAAAAAAGAACTCTACGAAATTATTGCCTTACATTCCGGTAACCCCATAAAGCGAATCGAAAAAGATGCCGAACGTGACTACTGGATGACGGCTAATGAGGCCAAAGAATACGGTATGGTTGACGAGGTGCTGGAAAGAAAGAAAATAATACCCCGAAATGAAGGAATCTAATCACAACAATTGCTCGTTTTGCGGGCGTAGTATCAAGCAGGTCAACATGATGTTTAATGGCATGAATGCCAAAATATGTGACCTGTGTATTATCAATGGATATGAAATGATCAACGAGAACGTGACCTCGCGTTCGTCGTTTGATATCTCTAAAATTACCCTGCACAAGCCTGCTGAAATTAAGGCTTTTCTCGACCAGTACGTTATCGGACAGGAAGAGGCCAAAAAATTTCTGTCGGTTGCGGTTTACAACCACTACAAAAGACTTATTCATGCCAGTAAGTCCAAAAAAAATACTAATGATGTAGAGATCGAAAAATCTAACATCTTGTTGGTGGGGGAAACCGGAACCGGAAAAACACTGCTGGCACGCACTATCGCTAAAATGCTGCATGTGCCGTTTACTATTGTCGATGCAACCGTCTTTACACAGGCCGGCTACGTTGGCGAAGACGTTGAAAGTATCCTGTCCCGGTTGCTGCAGGTGGCTGATTATAATGTCGAAGCTGCCGAAAAAGGGATAGTATTTATCGATGAAATAGATAAAATAGCCCGCAAGGGTGATAATCCCTCCATAACCCGCGATGTTTCAGGCGAAGGGGTTCAACAGGCTTTACTGAAACTGCTCGAGGGGAGTATTGTTAACGTTCCTCCACAGGGAGGACGCAAACACCCCGAACAAAAGTTTATTGCCGTCGATACCCGAAATATACTGTTTATCTGTGGAGGTGCTTTCGAGGGTATTGAACGAAAGATTGCCCTGCGCCTTAATACCCGAACCGTCGGTTTCAATGCCGCTAAAAAGAAGGATCAGGTCGATCGAAACAATTTGCTTCAGTACATTACTCCGCACGACCTGCGTGCTTATGGCCTGATTCCTGAAATTATAGGCCGTTTACCCATCGTTACCCATTTAAATCCACTCGACCGGGATTCGCTCCGCAGAATCCTCATCGAACCTAAGGATGCCATTGTAAAACAGTACATCAAGCTGTTTGAAATGGACGGAATTAAGCTCAAATTTAACGACGATACGCTCGACTACATTGTCGATAAAGCTATCGAATTTCGTCTGGGTGCTCGGGGATTACGTTCTATCTGCGAAGTGATTATGATCGATGCCATGTTTGAACTCCCCGGACAGGAGACTAAAGAATTTACGGTTACGGTCGACTATGCGAAGGAAAAACTCGAAAAAGCTGATCTGAGTCGCCTGAAAGCCGCCTAATAGCGAAGATAATAGTGACTTTTGGCGGTATTCATCCGGTAAAAAATAATTCCGAAATCAAAAAAGTCGAGGCAGAATGTGCTTTTGGGATGAAGGCATATCTCGTGCCAGGCTTTTTCCATTTCTGCCGACCAATGTATGTCGTCGATGATAATGCACGAACGGGTATCGATCCAAGTGGCAAAGGCATTGAAGTAATTTACCGTGGCCTGATAACGGTGGTTGCCATCGATAAATGTCAGAAACGGTGAGGTGATCTGAGAGGTGATTTCGGGCAACCAATCCTCAAAGGCACCTATACGTAAATCGATAGACGTAACCCCCAACTTTCGGAAATTATCTTCAGCTTCACGGGCAAGTGAGGGAGATCCTTCGACGGTGATAATCCGGGCACTGGGGCACGCTTTGGCAAAGGTTAAAGCCGATAAGCCCAGCGAGGTCCCGAGCTCAATTACTTTCTCAGGCCGCACATAGTGGGCAATCTTAAACAATGCACGAAGTTTCCTGGGCGAGCTTACCGACCTTTTGATAAGGTCTTTGATGCGTGGATGGTGGTTCCAGTGGCCGGCCCCAAGGTCATGAAGCTCGACAGTCCGATTATCACCGGCCAGCTGTTGGCGGAGTTGTTCAATTTTTTCGAGTTCAGTTACATGGGGCGGGTTACTGCCGAGAACTTCGGTAACCAGGTGAAAAACAAACGGAGAATGGATACCATATCCCTTCCGACTTTTGGCATGCAACTGAAAATACAAAAACGAAAGCAGTCGATGTCCTTGCTGCTTAATTGTTCCCATTGTTTTGTTTCTGTCTTATTTTGGCGCTTCCGGTAATATTCTGTTTTACAATGGGAGTACCCGTATAAAATATCTTCCCAAACCCCGAAATGTTGATGTTCAGCAATTTGGTAACATTGACCAGCATGTGGCCATATCCCGATATTTCGATGTTGGAGGTGTCGGTAACAAAATCTGCAGCGTCAATCTTACCAATACCGGTAATGCTACTGTTAAAATAATTGGCACTTCCCTGTAAAACTATCTCTGCACCGCCGCTGATGTTTATATTCAGGGTGTTTACATTAAGTTTTAACGATAATTTGCCTGTGCCGGATATACTTATGTTCGTTTGTGCCGAACGCATCAGGGTATCGGTTGTTATTTCGGATGCTCCCGACAGGATTAATGAACGTAACTCGGGACATCCAATATAAAGCTTCAATTCCTTGGATCTTACAATATTTTTACGAGGTGCTATTTCAAGTGCACTATCACTCACCTCAACCTCTATTTCCGGAATCAGGTTGTTATCGGCTACCACTTTTGCGGTAAAGCTATCGGAAGGGAAAAGATGTACCTCATATGCCCCCTTGATCGAAAGCGTATGAAATCCTTCCAGATGATAGTTTTTTTCACCAACAACACCATTGCCACCAATGGTCTGATTCTGGCAGGAGGTAAAAAAAATCCCACTGCCTAAACCAAGTAAAATTAAAATCTTGAGTTTGCGCATATATTGTTTTTGGGTAAAAATAATAAATGTTCGTTTACTAGGGAAAAAAAGTCTGGCAAGATTGTGAGAAATGTACTAACTTTAAAAATCATAGTTCCAAGTCATTCGGGCTTAAATATCCGAAAGGGAATTGAGAAACTGTTTTATGTGTTGGCCGATGAGAATAATTATCTGGTTTATCATTTTTTGGTTATATCCCTTATCGTCTTTGGCAGTATCTGAGTTTGCAGTACCCGATTCATTTCGTTTCGAGGGTCGCACGGTAAGCAACGAATCACCTGTGCCTGCAGTCATAATCAACATTTATCTCGACGGCAAAAGGATAAAGCAATTGTTAACTTCGAGGCAGGGAACCTTTGTGCTATACTTGCGATATAACAAAGAATACACCCTTGAACTGGTAAAAAAGGGTTTTTTTATTGAACAAGTTGTCATCGATACAAAGGTCAGTGATAAGCTTGTCAAAGAAGGGGGTATAGATATAGCCATAGATAACGATATTCCGGTTTTTGAGATTTATCCTGAAATTAAGGCCGAAACTTTCGACAAGCCTATACTGTATTACGTTTATAATGAACGTAACTACTATTTTGAGGTTGATCGTCGGCGGTCCAAGCCAGTGAGTGGACTGGCCGGGCAAATCAAAGGCATCAAAAACCGTTCTGCTAATGCTGAGTATAAACAGGCCTTAAACCTGATAAAAGTAAAGAATCTTGTAGAGGCATATATTTCGCTGAAAAAGGTTCTCGAGCTTTCCCCTTCGCATGCTCAGGCAATAGCTAAGTTGAAGGAGGTGGAAAATCAACTAAAAGGCACCGATTCTCTTGATCGTGCTTATGAGAATTTTATACGTAAAGCGGATGAACTTCGCAAATCAGGGAAAAACTATCAGGCGCAGATGCTGTACAAGCGGGCGGCAATGATAAATAGTAAAGATGCCTATGCTGCGTCGTATGTACATCGTATCGATTCTATGTTATCCTATCAGTATAGTGAAAGAAAGGATGAGTTTGACCGTTTGCGTGCCATAGGCGATGCTGCTTTCAAAAGCGGCAAACTCGATGAAGCGCTTGATTATTACACAAAGTCTTTAGAGATTATCCCCGAGGATGTGTATGTTAACCGTCAGATAGCAGCTGTCAGAAAAGCTGTTGAAAATGAGAAGAAAAAGAAAGAACAGGAAGAAAAACAGCGCATAGCCGTATATAATCAGCTGCTGAGCGAGGCTTTAGCTTTGAGACAAAAAAAAGATTATCAACATGCTATTGACAAGTACCGGCAGGCATTGGCTCTGGAATACAATAATTCCGAGGTCAACCGGTTGATGACCGAGACTGCTGCGGCAATGCAACAAGAAAAAATGGAAAGAGATTACGCCGACACCATACGCCTTGCCGACGAAGCTCTCGCTAACAAACAATATGCTGCTGCTGCACAATTATATCAGGCTGCCGCAAAAATCAAACCCGGCGAAAGATATCCTTTGCAGCAACTGGAGATAATTAATCGGGAGGAAGGCCAAAAGTCGAAAAAGAAAGAAGGGCTAAAACATGAAAGTTTTTCCGCTACGCACAAAAAAACAACTCCTCCCGCCGACCTGAACCTACTATTAAAATCGTATCGATCGGCAAAAGGAATCGAAAAATATTCACTGGCCCAGAAAATTGCAGCAGAGTATGTTAGGGCAGGGAAAACCGACAGTGCAAAAATATTTCTGGAAGAGGCATTGGCCAGTGCCCGTAAAAACAACCAGTTGACATATGTGGTAAGTCTTCTTGAAGATCGGGCTATGATGTTTTTTAGTGAGGGGGATTTCTCGTCGGCAATAGCTGCTTTTGATGAAGCCATTGCAACATCGTTAAAAATGGCGGATACCCTGACCGCGATTCGTTTGATGGAAATACAATCCCAGAATCTTGTGAATACCTACCAGTACGATCGGGCTTTGGCATACATAGATCGGACAATCGAACTGGCATGGAAGTTACGGGATACCAGTCGGGTTACCGAATTTACCACCGATAAGGGCGATATTTATCATGTCCAGAATCAGTATCAACAGGCAATGGAATATTACCGCAACGCTTTAAGTCTTGCCGAAAAGACCGGAGATCGAAAGATGCAAAGCCTGCTGCGTAACAATCTGGGGGTATTGTATTTTAAGATGGGAAAACTCGATGCTGCCCTTAACGAGTTTAACCGGGCTGTTAGGATTGGACACAACCATAGTAAAGAGGTGGCTTTTTCCTATAACAATATTGGGAATATCCATTATGCCCACAGGGAGTATGGTCAGGCCATTGATTATTACAATAAGTCAGTAAAAATTAAAGAGGAATTGGAATTTCAGGCAGGTATTGGGGTTACCCTATACAACATTGCTACTGCTTATCTTGAACTCAAAAAACTGGCCGAGGCCGATACCTTACTGAAAAGAAGCATCAGCATTGCAAAATCATATCAGTTTATTGAGTTAATGCAACAGTCGTACCTGACCCTTGCCCGGGTATACGAACTGGCCAATGATTTTCGGGGTGCAGTTCAGGTATATAAGGATTATGCTGCAATTGCAATAGCCCCCGTGTCTATCCAAAGTCCTGTACTCGAGACCGGTTTTTTGTATGGAAAAGATAAAAATGTAAATTTCAATTATCTGCGGAAGGAACTTTACCGGCAAAAGATTCTGGCCGACAATCGGGCTTTGATCAATAAGCAGAAAGAACAGGAACTCATGATTAAAGACATGGAACTGCAACAACAACGATCCAAAGTAGTCCGTTTCCGTTCGCTGTTCCTTTTTTCTATACTGTCGGTTATTTTGCTTACCATACTTAGTTTACAGATTTTCAAACGTTACCGCGAAAAGAGAATGTTGAACGAAATGATTAGTTTTCAGAATCGCCAGCTGACCGATAGTATTACCTATGCCAGTCGAATTCAGCAGGCTGTTATGCCTCCCGAGGAAGTGGTAGCAGGCTATTTTTCCGATTATTTTATCCTCAATTTGCCCAAGGATATTGTTACCGGTGATTATTTCTTTGTGGCCGAGGTAGAGGGGAAAATATACGTTGCCGTTGCCGATTGTACCGGTCATGGGGTGCCGGGAGCCTTTATGAGTATTCTGGGAATTTCGCTTACCAAAGAAATCATCCTAATGCAGCAACGTGCGCTTCATGCCAACGAAGTGCTTAACCAGTTAAGATTGGCCCTCATTAATGCCTTGCATCAGCAGGGCAGGGAAGATGAGGCAAAGGACGGTATCGATATTGCTCTTTGTGTCATCGACCGCGAAAAGCATACCCTTGAGTATTCGGGGGCTAACAATCCGGCATATATTATTCGCAAGGGAGAACTGATTGAACTTAAAGCCGACAGAATGCCCATCGGTATCCATCCCATTCTTAAAGATTTTGATGCGCATGTAGTCGAAATCCTCGACAACGATACTATCTATCTGTTTTCCGATGGTTACCGCGACCAGATTGGCGAGGAAACGCTAAAGAAATTCCGCAGGGATGAATTTGCCCGTTTATTGGTCGATATTCATTCTTTACCCATGTCCGAGCAGAAGGAAAAATTATACCAGCGACATCTTCAATGGAGGGGTTCCCTTGAACAGACCGACGATATACTCATTATGGGATTGAGGGTATAGCTTTCCGCCCCGGAAAAAGAGGAAAAGATTAACCTTTCTTTTTCTGAAAATCAGATCGGAGAAATTATTTGCTTTTTCCCATGATTTCTCTGGTAAGAAAAATGAACAGAGCTGCAATGGTTATAAAATATACCACATCGCGTGTATCCACAATCCCCCGGCTGATTGATTGATAGTGTTCCCTGATTCCTAAATAGGCAATCCATTGTTCGTAGCCCGAAAAAATGGGTAAGGCAGCAATAATGTCAAAGCCCATGAACATGATGAGACACATAACAGTGCCCAGAATAAATGCTACTACCTGATTATCGGTGAGTGATGAGGAAAATGTGCCTATGGCCACATATATGGCCCCTAAAAAAAAGAGTCCCAGATACGAACCCCATGTCCCTCCTGTGTCGAGGTTGCCTTGTGGATTGCCAAGCAGATATACCGATATATAAAAAATAAGGGTTGGCAGCAGGGATAGGACTACCAGTACAAAGGAAGCAAAGTATTTAGCCAGAATAATCTGCAATTCGCTTAATGGCCGGGTAAGCAGTAACTCTAATGTCCCCTGCCGTTTTTCCTCAGCAAATGACCGCATGGTAATAGCCGGTACCAGAAACAGAAATACCCATGGCGAAATCTCAAAAAGCGGAGAAAGAGTGGCATACCCCGAATCCAGAATATTGTATTCGCCGGGAATGATCCATAGCAACAGGCTGTTGATAAGCAGAAATACGATGATTACCAGATAACCCGTAATGTTGCTGAAAAAACCCGATATCTCTTTAATGAATAAACTCCACATCCTTGATTTTCATTGCTTGGCTGCCAAAGGTACAATTTTTTGCCGCTAAATTCAAAATCCCTTTGCACGCTTTTCTATTTTTAACCCCGACAGATTTTTAATGTTGCTTATTGGTTTGTTTTATGCAGCAAGCAAAAAATGTAAGTCAACAAAATCGAAAGATATTTTTTGGATTAAAAAAAAACATATAAATTTGCCAACCCAAAAAGAGAAATTTTACAGAAAATGAAAAAAGATATTCATCCAAAGAATTACAGACTGGTGGCATTCAAGGATATGTCGAATGATTTCACATTTATTTGCCGGTCGACTGCTCCTGCAAAAGATACTATTACCATCGATGGGGTTGAGTACCCGCTGGTGAAACTTGAAATTTCGAGCACTTCACATCCGTTCTATACGGGTAAGATGAAATTAGTTGACACTGCAGGTCGTGTGGATAAGTTTATGAACCGCTACAAACAGCACTACGACAAAAAAGCTAAAAAATAAGCGAGCCTCAGAAAAAAACAGTTACAACAATAATTAACTCCGGTTATAAAACAGCCGGAGTTTTTTGTTATGCCACTTTGAATTCAGACCTTTATTGCCGCAATGACAATGCTGCGCTCATGAAAGTGAGTTAAACCGTGAACAATTAGCAGGGATAGGGATAAACGCAGCTGACGTGCCGGTATGTTTGTAAAACCTGCCGGATGATATTGTGCTTTTGTCTTTAACTTTAACCGCATTTTTACAAGCGGTAATAAATAATTATTTAAATTTGAACAATATTTGAGTAAAAGATGAAGAAGGTTGCGCTATTTCTGTTGCTCTTGGCCCCTGTTTTATTATCTGCTCAGACTGTGGTCAAGGAGGTTCATTGGTATACGTTGGAGGAAGCTGAAAAATTGAACAGGGTCACTCCCAAAAAATTTTTGATTGATGTATATACTGACTGGTGTGGCTGGTGCAAGAAAATGGATCAGACTACCTTTTCGCACCCGGTAATAGCAGAGTTGTTGAACAAGTATTTTTACACGGTAAAATTCAATGCCGAAACAACAGATACCATTCAATTCAATGGGGCCAAATATATCAACCTTGTTCGGGGTCAGCGAAGTACGCATCCGTTGGCGCTCTCGTTGCTCAATTGGCGCCCTTCCTATCCCTCCATCGTGTATTTTACCGAACGTCTCGAATACCTTGGGGTAATCCCCGGCTACAAAACTCCGGAACAAATGGAGGTAATACTGAACTACATTGCACAGGAAAAATACCGTACCCTCTCGCTGGAAGAATTCCAGAAGTCCTTTAAAGGAACAATTAATCCTGCTCCGTCGGCCCAGTAATTTAGTTTTCGGCTTTCTGCCGGGGTTTTTTCATGATGGCATAGAGGACAAAAACATAACCGGCCAAAACCACAATCGGAGCTAAGGTAATACGTCGAAAGCTAAAAATTTCGTTCTCATTGAAAACATTGGGATCGGTTGATTTTCCCCCCGACATCAGTATGTAGCCAATCAAAATAATTACGCAGCCAATTACCATTAATTTGAAATTCTCGCTCTCAAGAGCAAAATTCTTCGATGGCTGGGTTGGTGCTTTCTTCTTCATCCGTAAATAATTTTATAAGTTACTGGTTTTATTGTCTTTCAACCGCAAAGAAAGCAAAAAAAGGTGCAAAGTTCGCCAATCGAAATTAATTTAGTGTTCTCTGCGTCAGTCATAGCGTCCTTTGCGGTTAATGCTGTTTTCCTTCTGCTCTGCGAGGTCTGTGACTTCACTGCATCTAAATGGCAGTCTCCTGACTGCCTCTATTTTTTTTATTACCTCCCGACCGTTGTTTTTTTATTGCATCTACACGTTTATATTAAAATCGGTACAAACTATCGGTACTCAGCCTCAGATAGCGATTCAGTGCAAAAAATGTACAAATCCAGTTGATAAGGATCCCGGTCACAATGATCCCCGTAAAAAGATAAAGCAGCAGATCGTAACTAAGGAAGAGATTAATTTCCTTTAATTCTTTGTTGACCAGGTATATGATTCCCAAAATAAGGCCATTGGCAAGTATTCCTGCAACCAATCCTTGCAGGATGCTTTTGTAGAGAAAAGGTCTACGAATGAACCCCCGTGTAGCTCCCACCAATTGCATGGTACGGATGATGAATCGTTTGGAATACACGAGCAATCTCACATTATTGTTAATAAGCGATATTGCAATCAAAAAAAGCAGGGCAGAAAAGCCGAGGATGACCATGCTGATATTGCGGATATTCTGGTTGACCATGTGAATGAGCGACTTTTCGTATATCACCTCTTTGACCAGGGGATTTTTCCTGAGTTTTGATTCGATGAGTTGAATAAAAGGAGTGCTGGCGTATTGGGCATGCAGTGTGATTTCGATGCTTGGCAGCAAGGGGTTATAGCCAATCAGGCTTACAAAATCTTCGCCTACCTGTTTTGAAAATTCCTCAGCGGCCTGATCTTTTGAAATGAAACGAAAAGTCTTGATATATTTCATCGAACGGATTTCGTCTTGTAGTAAAGCAAGGTCATCTGTACTTATTTCATCGTGCAGCACCACTGTAAAAGTAATATGTTCCTTTACGGTATCGGATAATTTTTTCGAATTGAGCACCAGCCAGCCTACACTGCCCAGCAAAAAGAGCACAAGTGTAAGGCTGATGGTAGTAAGAATATACGCACTCGTAATGCTTCGCCGTGAGATGTTATTATTACGCGACATAAAGCTTTATTTACGATTGCATTGATTTATAAATCAATAATTCTTGTCCAGCCGAAGCGGTCGGGGATTTCGCCAAACTGGATAGCAGTTAGTTGTTCATACAGTCGGGTACATACTGGCCCCGGTTTATCATCCTTGCAATAGACATAAATTTTTTGTGTGTCGGGGTCGACTATCGATTTGATAGGAGAGATAACTGCGGCAGTGCCACATGCGCCGGCTTCCTCAAATTCTCCCAGTTCTTCCAGCGGGACAGGACGTCGTTCGACCTTCATGCCTAAGTCCTGTGCTAGCTCCATCAGACTCTTGTTGGTAATTGAGGGCAATATCGACCGCGAAGCAGGAGTTATGTAAGTATTATTTTTTATTCCGAAGAAATTAGCCGGCCCACTTTCGTCTATATATTTTTTTTCTTTTGGATCGAGGTAAATGGCTGCTGCAAATCCTTTTTCGTGAGCTATTTTTGACGAAAGAAGACTGGCAGCATAGTTTCCTCCTACTTTGACATGACCGGTACCCTGAGGGGCTGCCCGGTCAAATTCCCGGCATATCATCATATTTACCGGCTTAAATCCTTCCTTGAAATAGGCACCTACTGGCGTGACAAATACCATAAACAGGTACTCTTTTGAAGGACGAACCCCAACTTCGGGGCCAACTCCGATAAGCAATGGCCGGATGTATAACGTTGCTCCCGTGCCGTAAGGAGGGATATATTTGGCATTGAGTTTTACTGCTTTTATTACTGCTTCAATGAAGAGTTCTTCAGGAACTTCAGGCATTAAAATATAACGAGCCGTATCCACCATGCGACGGGCATTTTCTTCTATTCTGAACAATCGTACTTTCCCGTCCTTGCCGGTATAGGCTTTCAGACCTTCAAAGGCTTCCTGACCATAATGCAGGGAGGTTGCTGCCATGTGCATAACAATATATTCCGAACTGCTGACTTCGAGTTCGCCCCATTTGCCATTACGCCAGTAACAACGTACATTGTAATCAGTCTTAAAATAATTAAATGGCAAATTTTTCCAATCGATGGTATCCATTTCGTGTATACTTATTAATAAGTTGCTTCCGTCAAAGGTAATAGTTTAGCTTCAGAAAATGTAATTTTTTTTTAAGGAGAATTTTTAATATTTCCTAAAAGGAGTTCAATTTGTTTTTCGGGACCTACGTCGCGCAATACATTAGCTACGTGGGTGTAGAAACGGTGGTTAGAGAGAATGACTATTTGCATTTTAGCCCATTCGTCCCATGAATTTACCTTCTGGTGTTCATACATTTCACGGAAGTAGAGTTCGTTGAGCGTTTCAAAATCGGCTCTGCCCAGATAGCTCATTTCGGCATCGATCAAAATTTCTTCCATTTTATTCTCCGGCTTACGCATGCCTCGGGTTGCCTCAATCAGGTTGACAATGCTTTGAATTTGTTGATCGCTGTATCGGTATTGAGGCAGGGTTTCTCTGGCAAATCGGATGCTTTCGCTTTCATGTTCATCGTACGACCAAATGTAGCCGACATCCATCAGTAATGCTGCAGTGCGTACCAGAAGCGTTTCTTCCAGGGTTAATTCCTCTGCACGGCTATACAAATCAACCAGATAATATATCTCTTCCTGCCATTTGGCTGAGTGAAAATAAATATTCGGGGGTAAGTTTTGCCGCAGCAGGCCAAAAACATGCTCTTCCACATCCTGCAAACGTAACAATTGCAGCTTAAGGAAAAATTTTTCATTGGGTACGTAAGGACTGTCGCCTGCTAGGTCGGGGTGGATGCCTTTGACAAAATACATATCAATTTCGCCTTTGTATTTAACCGGCATTTTACCTCGGTATTCGCAAATGAAAAAGTCTTTAACCAGTTCGTAGGTTTGTCCCGATATGTTTATCTTGCCTGCTTCTCCCGAAGATTCCATACGGCTTGCGGTATTTACCGTGTCGCCCCAGATATCGTACGATAATTTTTTATGACCTACAACCCCGGCAATCACTGATCCGGTGTGGATACCTATTCTCAGATCCCAGATATTGGAGTTGGTGGCTTTCAGGTTTTCCATGTACTGTACCATCTCGAGGGCAGCCAGTACTACCTCTACCGGGTTGGTGATGTTTTTATTGGGCAGTCCCCCTGCACACATGTAGGCATCGCCTATGGTTTTGATTTTTTCAATGTTGTATTTCTCTATCACACTATCGAAATGAAAGAAGAAGGAGTCTAACTGGTCGATGAGGGCCTCGGGATTCATTTGTTCGGCTATTTTTGTGAAGCCCTGGATGTCGGAGAATAATACAGTTACCATCGAAAACTTCTGGCTCGAAGCTTTGCCGGTTTGCTTTAATTCATCAGCTGTGCTCTTAGGTAGCAGATTGGCAATTAATTGCTCACTTTTTTCTTTTTCCCTGAGAATCTCGGCAGTACGTTTCTGCACCAGTTCGTCGAGTTCCTCTTTCTTTTTCAGAAAACGCCAGGTACGGTAGCGTAAAAATACAAATACAGCAAATAAGAAAATGAGAACATAGAGGATGTAGGCCGGTAAAGTCCGGTAAAATGGAGGTAGAACGTAAAAATTCAGTTCCGTCGATTCCGATAATGTACCATCGAGGTCAAGCGCTCTGACCTGAAAAGTATAGGGTCCCGGAGGTAGTTTTCTGAAGGTAAAAGTGGTTTGTTGGGTCCAGTCCGACCAATCGTTTTGATAACCCATCAGACGGTACTGATAGCGTATGAATGGTTCTGATTCAAAATGCGTGGACGCTACCTCAAATTTGATGTTATGGTAACGATAACTGATTTCCGGATCTTCGAGTTCAATGCGCAACACAGAGTCATTGCCAATGACCATTCTTTTAATGATGGTAACAAAATTTCTTTTGGCAGTAAATTGCGAGGTGAGCTTGTAGCAGAACAATCTTTCCTTACCCCCGATCCATACATATGGCGTGTCAACAAACAACGGGCTGAATGCAGATCCAGTCCGGAAAAAGTATGAACTAACCCCATCGCGGGTTTGATTATTCCCCAGGACCAATATGCCTTTCTGGTTGGCAATTTTCCCGGCTACTCCATACCATCTCCTTTGATTGTCAGTTAGCAAATCAACAACGAATGGTACTTCCTCGAGAGTCATGGGTAAAGTTGCAGGTTGGGAAATTAGTTTGTTTTTCTTTTCGTCATAACCGTAAACATGGGTATTGTAGCAGAAGCGAAGCCCATCGGACGATTGAATGATGTTCAGGGGAGTGTTTTCCTTAGCAGGCTCCGCGATGAAAAAGGGACTACAGCTACGGTCAATTTTTTGTCGGCGGGCGTTTATTTTACCTAGTTGTTTGTTGGTAGTTTCGAACCATAGCTGTTGATTAGACCACTCAAGCTGACGGATGGGAATACCCCGCAAAAGGGTATCGGTAAAGGTTATAGTATTGTTGCCAAACTGTCCAATCACAATACCTTCATTACCGGCGATGAATACTTGATTTCCGGAAGTGTTTACTGCCACATCACGGATAAAGGCGGGGATAAAATTCTGGGGTTGTTCGTCGTAGCAGAACAGGAAAATGCCCGTCGGGGTGAATACATGCAGATGCTTGCCCGAAACATCAAGTTTTATGCATTTCTGAATGATTTCCTTTACTTTTTTAAAGGTTAATTGCAGCGACGACTCGTTTCTTATGGGGGAATGTTCAACGAATAGGCCATCGGAAGTAGCTATCCAAAGTTTTTGCCCGAATTTTTTAATATCCATCACCTCACCCTGCAGACCGCTTTCACGGCCTAAAACGGAAATATTGTTCTGGCCTTCGATACAACTGATGCCTTTGGGGTGAAAAGCCCATAGGGCACTTCCCCAATCGGTATGAAGCGAAAGGACCGTATTATCGAGAAGGCCATCGGATACTCCTATACGTCGTACCAAACGGCTGGACGGATTATAAAAGAAAATACCTGCTGATATTGTAGCTATAACAAAAGTGTTGTCGGGCAGAATTAGCATGTCATTGATCCCAGTTTTTTGTAGGGTGGGTTCAAAACCAAGGGTGATGGGGTTTGCTAGTAAATCTTTGATGAAAATAAACTTATCCTCTCCAACAGGTTTAACAAGCCATCCACCCTTGTAAGCGATGACAAGCTGCAGCCGATTGTTGCAACGAAACCCCTTTATGGGTATGGGGATGCATTTTTCATTTTCAATCCGGCAAAATCCGATTTCTGGCTTAAATACTAAAAGGGTATCGGCTACCCGGAAAAGTTGAAGAAAAAATCTGCTGCTGTCAATGGCTTTGATGTCATTGTCTTCATTGACAACGAAAAGTTTCCGGTCGGTGTTAAAATATAGATTGTTGCTCTGGAGAAAAACCTTATAAATTTGTCCGAAGTTTATTTTGGTACGTTCGGCATTGAACAGCGGAATAAGTTGAGGCTGACTGTTTTTGTAAAATTTAATTATCCCCATCTCGTTGTATCCGCTATATAGCACCGATTGCTGGTTGGCAATAACGTGTACCTGCCCTTTGACCGGTAAACGCACGAATTCATTTCCATAAAATAATACAAGATGTCCTTTTGTCCCAAGCAGAAAATATCCCTGAGGATCTTCAAATACCGAAATGGTATCGGCCGGCTGATAAGAATCGGGAAAGGGGAAAGTCTGAATTATAGGGGATCCGGGAACATATTGCGCATTACCCTGCTTGACCTGCAAAAGGTTTATTAATAAAAAAATAGCTATGACATAGTGTTTTTTCTTTAAAAAATACATAACTTAGGCCTGTATTTAAAGATTATTGTTTTTGTCAAACAAAATAATTTTTATCAAAAATAAGGAAAATTCTTTATAAGCGAGCATAAATTGCTAATTTATATTGTATGGAAAATACCAATAAAACCATTTTAGTATTGTGGGACTTTAGTCCTAAAGCCGAATGTGCTTTTGCTCATGCTGTTAATTTTGCCCAGGCAACAGGGGTAGATATTACATTGCTGCATGTGGTTAAGGGAGACAAAGATGTTGAACCGGCCGAAAAAAAACTGGGTGAAATTGCGGAAAAATTGTCGGCACAGGCAAATATTCCCGTTCATGTAGAGGTTATTAAGGGTAGTATATTTAAAAGTATAAGCAGTTATGCGTCGCACAGCCATGTCGAAATGGTAGTAATGGCAACTCATGGGGTTAAAGGAATTCAGCGATTTACGGGTAGTTGGGCTATTAAGGTTATCCGGGGGAGCAAAGTGCCTTTTTTGGTGGTACAGAATATGCCACAGGGCAAAAAGTATGATAATATCCTTTTCCCTGTAGATTTTAAAAAGGAAAATATTGAAAAAATAAAATGGGCTCATTTCCTGTATAACCTCTATAAAGGACGGATATACATTGTTCATCCCCGGGTGTCGGATCAGTCGTTTAAAAAACGTATTTATTCCAATATGGTATTTACAAAAAAATATTTCGACAATACCGATATACCCTATACCATTGATACCATTGGCAAGGATCTGGCCAAGGATACGGTTGAATACGCTAAAAAAGTTCAGGCCAATCTCATACTGATAGCCCTTTCCAAGACACTTACCTTTGCCGATTACCTGATGCGACCGGCCGAACAGGACATCATTGCCAATGAGGCCAAAATACCGGTCATGGTGATTAGCCCCAAGCCCAAACAATTATCGGGTGGATTTAGCGCTACGGGTAACTGAACCGGCTTATCCTTAATCATCCGTCTTAAAACACCAGACCTTCCGGTGCCAAAGGGTCGTGTTTCTGAAAGAGATTCAGAAAGAGGGATAGCTATTAAGTTTTACAAACGCATACACGGGGCGGAAGATAGACAGAAATTTTTTCTACGTCTGTAACCCCCATGATAAGTTGCATCTATGCAAACCATTGAAAAATAATACCCGGAGGTCTTAAATATACGTAGACGTCAGTGTACTGGTGGAGAAAATGAAATTGATTGGATAAAAACAGCCCAGAAGGGGTTGAATTGGCAATAAAGGTTATCATTTGGGACTGGCATTGAAAAAGTATCCTTCAATAATTGAGAACTAATATTAACTGCAAAGTACGCAAAAGACTTTCTTTGCAACCTCTTCAGTTTTTTTTATAATTAATAGATAATCAGAAACTTGTAAATTGTTTTCGAATAAAATAAACAGAAAGGAGTGTGTATCATTCATCATGTGCTTAATTCAAAAAAAATATTTATAAGATAAATTTGTGCTAAATAACACAAAACATTTTCGTAAGAAAATTTTAGTTTTGACACCTTAATTTTCGAAACTATGTCGGGGAAAAAGTATGTACCATTTGTATCATCAGATACCTCACTGCCCGAGATGACCGTTCGTGCTTTTGTGATAGGTATCATTCTGAATGTTGTTCTTGGGGCTGCCAATGCATATCTTGGATTGAAAGCGGGGATGACCATAGCTGCTACCTATCCGGCGGCTGTGATTAGTCTGGCTATATTGAAGGCTTTGCGGGGCAATATACTCGAGGAAAATTTTGCTCGAACGGTAGGTTCTATCGGAGAGTCAGTGGCTGCGGGTGCTATTTTTACGCTGCCGGCATTTTATATTGCTGGGCTTTGGGTACCATTTTTTTCTCCCAATAATTATATCACTGCCAGTGTTATTCTGATTGCAGGGGGTATTCTCGGGATTCTTTTCGTTGCAATCTTACGGCGCATCATGGTCGAAGACAGTGAGCTTCCTTTTCCCGAATCCATTGCTGCAGCCGAGATTCACAAGGCAGGGCGCAGTGATGCTAAGAACTCGAAATATCTTTTCCTGGCAATGGGTATGGGAGCACTGGTTAAGTTGCTGGGCGAACTTAAATTATTTGCCGTATACTGGGAAAAGTTTGTAGTATTTGCCAAGCAAACCATATCGGGTACTCAGTTTTCTGCCAAGGGGGGGATGCTGATCGGTTCGCCCGAAATTAGTCCTGCCTATCTGGGGGTAGGCTATATCATTGGTCCTCGTCTGGGGGCGCTCAACTTTAGTGGTGGGATTTTGGCATGGGGGATACTGATACCCATGATTCTATATTTTATGTTGCCTTCCATCGATATGGCATCGCTTCAGGCTGCCCTTATGGCTGCTAACCCTGGCATGTCGGCCGATGAGGCAGCAAAGGGGGCAACGCTTTCTATCATCAATCAGATTGCCCGATATATTGTAAAACCCATTGCCATTGGGGGAATGCTGGTCAGCGCTTTTTATACCTTGTACCGAATGCGGAAGAATCTGTTTGCCGGAATTATCCGGTCGGTCAATGATGTGAAAAAATCGATGCAGGGACATCAGGTGCATGTGCCTCGTACCGAGAAGGATTTGAGTCTGCGGGTCATTTTACTGGGTATACTCGGAGTTGCTGTACTTACCTTTTTCATAACCTTTTACTTTTTCAACACAACCCTGACGGTGGCTATAGTGTCGGCGACCGTTCTGATTGTTCTGGCTTTTTTCTTTGCGGCGATTTCGGGGTATCTGGTAGGTATCATGGGATCGAGCAATAATCCTATCAGCGGACTTACGTTGACGGGATTGGTGGTTACGGCATTGATTATGGTGCTAATTGGCGTGCGGGGCACCGAAGGGATAGCCTCGGTATTAGGTGTAGCTGCAATTGTATGTGTGGCTGCGGCTGTGGCCGGTGAAATGCTGCAGGACCTCAAGGCCGGACATATTTTAGGCGGAACGCCATGGAAAATGCAGGTAGGGGATATGATTGGCGTATTTACTGCCTCGCTGGTGATGTTTGGGGTTTTGGTTATGCTCAATAATGGAGATATAGCTCAGGGAGTCAGAGAAGGATATCAGGGCGGTTTTGGAAGTAAAAATTTGCCCGCACCCCAGGCTGGCCTGATGGCTTTACTATCGAAGGGAATAGTCGGCGGCGATATGGCCTGGCCACTGATTGTTGCCGGCATGTTGATGGCTACCGCACTAATCCTTATGCAGGTAAAAAGCCCCATGCTTATTTGTGTAGGTATTTATCTGCCGCTGCAGACTACCTTTGCTATCTTTATCGGTGGTTTGCTGAAGGGAATTACCGACTGGTGGATCAATCGGCAAAACTATTCCGATGCCCAAAAAAATAAAGTTGAAAATGTCGGCATACTGGTTGCCTCGGGATTGATTGCCGGCGAAGCATTAATGGGACTCGTGCTGGCGGGTTTCCGGGGTTTCAATATTTTTCTTACCGATTACTTTTACTTTTTCCGTAATCCCGGTTTTGTAATCAGCCTTATTGTATTAGCCCTACTGGCGCTGATTATGATCTGGTGGCCTGCTGTAATTGGGAAAAAAGAAGATTAGAACAGCGGACTCATCAGTCGGGCAAATGATTCTCTAAAGTTCAACCACCATGGGCGATTGTTCCACTGGTCCAAGGTATAGGTATAGCAATCTTCGATGTCGGTAAGGAACTGGCTTTCGAGATACTGCGTAATTTCCTCATCGTAAAGGATAGCATTTACTTCAAAATTCTGGTCGAAGCTGCGTATATCCATGTTGGCTGTTCCGATAGAAGCAAAGATGCCGTCGACGAGCATAAGTTTTGCATGATTGAATCCCGCATGATAAAAGTAAATCTGAACGCCGGCTTCAAGTAGTTCGCCCACAAACGAAAGGGTGCTCCAGTATACCAGACGTGAATCGGACTGGTAAGGAAGCATTATTTTTACATCAACACCCCCTAAGGCAGCTGTTTTGAGGGCGGTGAGAATACTTTCGTTGGGGATAAAATAAGGGGTGGCAATGTAAATATGGTCGGTGGCCGTAGCAATAGCGGCAAAATAGGCCTGCATTATGCTGGCCCAATCGGAATCGGGACCACTGGTGATTATCTGCACCAAATGTACGTCGTTCACCTGCGGCGGGGGAAAATATTTGTCGTCGTTGAGTGCCTGATTTGATACAAAATACCAGTCGGTCAGAAAAATAACCTGAAGCGAATGTACGGCTTCTCCCTCAATCCGTAGTTGCATATCTTTCCACTGTCCTATTCCCTCTACTCCATCGATATAGCGGTCGGCAATGTTCATGCCTCCTACATGGGCAATGACGCCGTCAACCACAACAATCTTACGGTGATTGCGGTAGTTGATTTTATTGGTAAGGTAGGGAAAACGTACCGGTAAAAACGGATATATTTCTACTCCTGCTTCAATGAGGGGGTCAATGTATTTTCTGGATAGTTGCCAACTGCCTACATCATCGTATATCACCCGTACTTCTACACCTTCGCGTGCTTTCTGAATCAGCAGGTCGCGTACTTTACGGCCAATGTTGTCATCTTCAATAATATAATATTCGAGATGAATATGATGCCGAGCCGAGGCTATATCTTTCAAAATGTGTTCAAAAGCTTCTTTCCCTGCAGTAAAAATCTGCAGTTGGTTTCGTTCCGACAGTAACGATTTGCTGTTGTTGATCAGCAGGGTGATGATATGCTGTTTGCTTTTGATTTTCGGATTTTTTAAAAAGCTTTTTTCGGGCAGTTCCTGGATTTGCAGGTGGCTGAAATCGCGCATGCGTTCCATGTCGCTCAGCCCTTTACGGTTGAAAATCTTTTGCCGCCTGTAATTCTGCCCAAAATAAAAGTACAGAATAATTCCTACAATTGGAATCAGCAGCAATACCAATGACCAAGTAATGGTTTTTAACGGGTCACCTTTTTGCTGGACAATAAGCACAATGATAAACAGGACGGTGATCAGATAAATTATACCAAACCAATAATAATCGCCTGAAAAAAGGGTTCTCCACATTAGTTAGCGAAATTTTCAATTCGGTACGACAACATGGGTATTTTAAGGTAATGGGTGATTTTTTCGGCCTTGGAGGCTTCGAATAACGATTTAAAGAAGCCTTCGTGTTCTTTGAGCATCAGCAATAAGTCGGCACCGGCAGTTTGTTCTATTATCCCTTGTACCACATTTTTGTGGTTTTTTAATCGGAAATCAAAGTTGTGATAATGGGTTTTTTCTGTAACGAGTTGTTTCATGCCGGCCATTTTCAATTCGGTTCTGAAATCAACAGGTCTGTTGGTTACATGTAAAATAGTAATTTGAGGATTAAAAACATTAAAACTGTTCAGGAAATTTGCGATCATATCGAGTTCCTCTTTTTGGAAGTCGCTTGCCATAACCACCTGCTTCATGGGACGGAATGCAAAGTTCGATGGTACTACCATTACAGGGCATTGCGCTTCGGAGAGAATAGCAGAGATGGTATTATGTGTAAAACGGGTCATTAAATCCTGGCTGCCCGAAACGGCCAGAATAATCAGATCGATGCCCGGTAAAGCCGATTGTACAACCATTTCATTGACCAGATGCCCGGTGATTACGTTGGTTTGATAGGGTACCGTAGTAGACACCCGGGGTAAAATATCGGATAAAAAATTATCGAAAGACTTGCGGGCTGTATCTTCCATCTCCTGAATATTTTCGGCCGGAAGGATAGTCGAAATCAGTTCTGCCTCGGATGTTCCGGCAGCAAACTTATATATTTCAAGTACATGTACCAGCTTTATTTCTGCGCCTATGTTCTGTGCCAGTTGAAATCCATATGCCACAGCATTCTTTGAAATGTCCGAAAAGTCTGTGGGAATCAATATTGTTTTCATTTTGTGTATTTTTATGTTGTTGAATTTCTATAAGTTAAATCAAGGCACAAGGGTAGTTTCTTTTTGCCTCCTTTGCGCATATTTTGCGTTCTTTGCGGTTGGTGTCTTCACTTTGTTTTGTTATGCAATTTTAATCATTTTTTCATAGAACGGGCAACTGCTTCCCGAAGTTAGGCATTTTTTTCCATATATTGGTAAAGGTTGAATTAAATGTTGACCGGATTGAGCTAAAATTTGTAATCGTATTTCTGCATGTCTAAATTTGTAAAAACACATCAGGGGGACGCAACCGTTTTATTAAAATGCATCTTTAAAATAAAAACTTTTGACCGACCGGGTTGAAGAAATAATTGCAGGTTGCCGCAAGGGTGATTCAAGGGCGCAGGAAAAGCTATACCACATGTTTGCCAACAGAATGTGGGTGGTATGCCGGCGCTATGCCCCGGATATTGAACAGGCCAGAGATATTTTACAGGAAGGATTTATCGTCGTTTTTGAGAAAATTCATCAATATAGGGGTAATGGTTCTTTCGAAGGCTGGATGCGTCGTATTTTTATCAATATGGCACTGGCTGAATACCGGAAAAAACGCTTGTTATACTGCGAAACCAATGAATTACAGTTATATTCCCGAAAAGAGTCTTTTGAGCACGAGGAGGAGGATACGTATGAATTTTCGGAAGCTGAACTTTTGGAAATGATTGCTTCGTTGCCGCCGCAGTATCGGCTGGTGTTTAATCTGTATGCTATTGAGGAAATGAGTCATAAGGATATAGCCCAAATGCTTGGAATATCGGAGGGTACCTCAAAATCCAATCTGTTTAGAGCACGGGAATGGCTAAAAAAGAAACTTGCGGAGAAACATGCTGGGATACAAAAAGCATTAAAAGTAAAATGGTAAATATGATGGGATTGGAATATTTATCGGCTAAATCAATGGGAAGCAGTATCGTTTCGTTGGCGTTCAGTAAAGTAATTTAAAAATATGATTGATTCGAGGGATGAAATAGATCGGTTGTTCAGGGATAAGCTTTCCGATTATGGGGAAGAGGCCCCCCCATACATGTGGGAAAAGATTGAGGACAGGCTGAGGCAGAAACGCAGGATTAGGATGGTAAGGATATGGGTTGCCCTGGCCGCTTCTATTGCTTTGATTGTGTCGATGGGCGTAGGATATTATTTCGGACAATATCGGGCCAAACAGCAGGTTGCAGATAAATATACCTATCCCGAAAGCATTATGGCTGTGGGTTCTGAACAATCTAGTGCCGAAACCGGCCAATTGTCGAAGATGACAAAGGATGGGGAAGTTGCTGTGCAGCAGGTTGCCCATGAACCGGTGAACCGTGTAACGAACTATCAACCTGTCGCTTTGGCTTCGCCGGCAGAACCGGTTGATTCGGGTGCTCCTGTGAAAGAGATTACGACTTCCGCTTCTTTCCCGGGCTATATGAATAGCCGGCAGGGTTTGTGCCAACAGAATAGTCTTTATCATACGCTTTTGGCTGAGAGAATGATTGTCGAACCTGAGGAAAAGCCCAAAGACAGTGCTCATGGTCAGGTATTTCTGGCATTTACTGCAGCTCCTTTATATGCGTACAGGGTTGTCAATGGTGCCCAAGCGGCTACACTCGATGAGTTTGAAAAGCCGGCAGTAACATTTTCGGCGGGGATGCATGCCATCTATGCTTCCCGGAGGTTTCAGCTGTCCATGGGGTTGTATTTCACCCGCATGGCGCTGCGTATTGATAAGGTAGTGCTACGGGAAGTTGCACAAACCTATGACTCGTATGGTATTAATACCGATCAACAGTCTGCTGCCCTGTTGAATTCATCGGGTACCATCCAGCCTACTACCCGTGAGTTGATAGTGTCCAATACGGAATTAGTTGTTGCATACCAATACCCCGACCAGACGCTGAGCCAGCATGGGGTTGATAATTTTAAGGCATCCTTAATGGGTGAAAATCTGCGAAATATGCCAGGCGAATTAACTTCTCTTACGCAGCAATTTAATTACCTTGAGATTCCCCTGAATTTTCAGTATAATTTTTACCAGCGGCGCATTACCGTTGGCCTTCAGACAGGTATTAATGCTAATCTGCTTGCATCAAACTCTACGTATGCAGAAATAGAAGATCAACAAACCAAAATAGGCCAAACACACCATCTGAGGACATTCAATCTTGCCGCTGTGATGGGTATTTCGGTAGCCATACCGTTTACACAACGTCTGAGTTTTTTGGTTGAGCCGCGTTTCAGGTATTACCTTTTGTCGGTCAACAGGAATATGCCCCTCGACACCCATCCATACTCATACGGCATCTATACCGGTATCAGGGTCAGGTATTAATGCTTGAAATGCCTGATCCCGGTAAATACCATAGCCATATTGTGATTATCGCAGAAATCTATGGAATCTTTATCGCGGATGGAACCTCCGGGCTGAATTACTGCAGTAATACCGGCCTGATGGGCTATTTCCACGCTATCGGGGAATGGGAAGAAGGCGTCGGAGGCCATGACTGCTCCCTTCAGACCAAAACCAAAGCTTCCGGCCTTTGCAATAGCCTGTTTGAGCGCATCGACCCTTGAAGTCTGACCTACGCCGCTGGCTAACATTTGTTTGTTTTTGGCCAGAACAATAGCATTGGATTTGGTATGTTTAACTATTTTATTGGCAAAAAGCATGTCTTCTACTTCTTCGGGAGTGGGGGCACGCTTGGTCACCTGACGCATATCGTTTTCGTCTTCAACTTTTGTATCGCGGTCCTGAAACAGTACGCCGTTTAATATTGACCGGAATTGCGTATGCGGAAAATCAAACTTTTTCTGGAGTAAAATGATACGGTTTTTCTTCGACATTAAAATTTCGAGTGCATCGTCATCGTAGCTGGGGGCAATAACCACCTCAAAAAATATTTTGTTCATTTCCTCAGCGGTGTTTTTGTCGATGGTGGCATTGGTAACAATAATTCCCCCAAAAGCCGACACAGGGTCGGCCGCCAGAGCATCTTTCCATGCATCAATCAGTGTACTTCGGGAGGCTACCCCACAGGCATTGTTATGCTTTAAAATAGCGCAGGTGGTTTCCTGAAAGTCACCTATGAGATTTACGGCAGCATCGATATCGAGCAGGTTGTTGTACGAAATTTCTTTTCCCGATAACTGGTCAAATACCTCGTCGAAATTGCCAAAGTAAATTCCTATCTGATGGGGATTTTCACCGTATCGGAGTGTTTTTGATTCCTGAATACTATATTTGAATACTGGAGAATTAAAATCCCGGTTAAAATAATTGAAAATAGCAGTATCGTAATGCGATGAGACATTGAAAGCTTCGGCGGCAAACATTTTCCGATCGCTGATCGAAGATTGTCCATCTTTGCGTTCGAGTAAGTCAATCAGATCCTTGTATTGAGCCCTTGATGCCACAATAAGCACGTCGGCATAATTTTTGGCGGCAGCTCTTATAAGCGAGATACCTCCAATATCTATTTTTTCAATGATTTCTTCCTCGGATGCACCCGAAGCTACTGTTTCCTCAAAAGGATAAAGATCCACAATTACCAGATCTATTTCGGGTATTTCGTATTGTTGCAGTTGTTCAGTATCAGTGATGTTTGACCGGCGGGCCAGTATGCCTCCAAAAATTTTTGGGTGCAGTGTTTTGACCCTCCCTCCCAGTATGGAAGGGTAACCGGTAAGGTGTTCTACAGCTGTTACCTCTACCCCCAGTTGTTTTATATAGTCGTAAGTACCTCCCGTGGAGTACAGCTTGACTCCCAGACTTTTTAACTTCAACACAATTTCGTCGAGATGATCCTTGTGATAAACAGAAATGAGAGCCGAACGAATTTTTCGCAATCCAGTCATAATTTTCTTTTTTGCAAAATTAGAAAAATAATCCCAATAAACAGGTAACTTTACGCTCATTCTAATGAACAAAAACAGGCAGGATGAATGCTGTGCGTCACAAGGGAGTAGTGTTTGCCAACCTGATGTTAGAAAGTTTATCGATGGCATGGCAATCGATACAGGTCAACCGTTTGCGTGCTGTGCTTACCTTGTTTGGATTAAGTATCGGTATATTTTCTATTGTTGCGGTATTTACGGCCGTCGATGCGTTGGAGTCGGGTATCCGACGTAATGTTGCCAGTCTGGGCAGCGATGTGCTTTATGTTCAGAAATGGCCGTGGACCTTCGAAAACGACTACCGGTGGTGGGAATATATTAAACGACCGGTACCTACCTACAGCGATTACGAAGCTATTGAACGGAAAATATCTTCAGCCGAATTGGCCGCTTTTTCTGTTAGCACTGTCAGGCCGGTGAAGTACGGCAAAAAAGTTTACGAGCAGGGGGGGATCTGGGCAAATACTTACAATTTTATTTATCTGCGGAACCTTGAAATTGAAATGGGACGATACTTTTCTCCGGCCGAATATCAATCAGGGAAGAATATTTGCCTTGTGGGAGCTGATGTGGTTAAGCATCTTTTTGGTCAGGAAGATCCGCTGGATAAGTATATTGTTATCGAGGGACAGAAAATCCGGGTGGTAGGGGTATTGAAAAAGGAAGGAGCAGGGCTGGTAGGCGGCAGTCTCGATAACTTGGTATTACTGCCCATGACATTTGCCCGCAATGTGTTTGATATCCGCAGCGATAATCTCAACCCGTTTATCATGGTAAAAGCCCGTGATGGCGTATCTGTTGATCAACTCAGGGAAGAACTCAGAAATTTCCTGCGTAAACGACATGGATTGAAAGCCGGACAAAAAGACGATTTTTCCATCAATCAGTCGAGTATGATTATCGAGGGGATTAATCGGATTTTTGCGATAATTCATTTGGCCGGCTGGTTTATCGGGGGATTTTCCCTGTTGGTAGGTGGATTTGGTATTGCCAATATTATGTTTGTCAGTGTTAAGGAACGTACCAATCAGATTGGGATTCAGAAAGCCTTGGGTGCAAAAAAGATTTTTATTTTGCTCCAGTTTATGTTTGAAGGTGTCATTTTGGCTTTATTGGGAGGGCTGGCAGGTATTTTGCTCGTATTTCTGCTGGTACAGTTGGTGCGGGCAGCATTCGATTTCCCTTTGGCTTTTACGCTGGACAATGTAATGTTTGGACTGGTGGTTTCGATGCTGGTGGGAATTATTGCCGCCCTGTGGCCGGCTAATACTGCAGCCCGACTTAATCCGGTGGAGGCTATCAACACAACATTCTGAAATGATTACACAAAAATATAGTTTGCAGCAATGAGCGTACAGAGGTTTTTTCTTCACGATGGTAAACCTTTTGAACAAGACAATTTTAATCTTCCTTTACATTTTGATGCCTGTATTTACGAGGTGGTACGGGTAACTGAGGGAGTGATTCTCTTTGCCGAGGATCATGTGGACCGGCTCTTTGGATCATTCGGGAAAAAGGGGATGACATTGTCCCTCGACAGGGATCAGGTACTTGACGAGCTGTATCAGGTGGTACGATTAAACAATAATGCTGAGGGAAATATCCGGTACGATGTATATGTCAGCAATGGTCATATGCAGCGATGGGCATACTATGTACCTCATGTTTATCCACCCCTTTCCCTGTATCAGCATGGGGTTAAACTGGTGACCCTAAGAGCCGAACGATCTGAACCTGCTGTGAAAATTCTGTATTTTGACTTGCGTAAGCAGGCTGAGGAACTTATGCGGCAATCAGGATCCTATGAGGTTGTCCTTGTTAATGATAACCAGTATATTACCGAAGGAAGTAAGTCCAATTTGTTTTTTATCCGCAATAATAAAATTTACACGGCTCCCGATGAATTAGTGCTTTCGGGGATTACCCGTAAAAAGGTTATCGAAATTATTACACGACTTTCCTTACCGCTTATCTATGATCCGGTAAAATACTCCGAACTGTCGCAATACGAGGCTGCTTTTCTTACCGGAACATCCCCTAAGGTGCTTCCCGTAAGAAAAATAGATATGAATGAATTTGCGGTGAACCATCCTCTTACATTACAACTGATGCGGGAATACGATGGAATGATCAGAAATTACATTGATGCACATAAAAGTTGATGGATATTGAATAATCAGCAAACGATAAACTAATGAGTCAGGTACTTGTTGAACAGTTTTATATCTATTTTGTCCTGATGCTGACAGGTTATGTGGCAGCCAAAACCAAAATTATTCATGACGATAATGCTTCTTTTCTTTCTGCCTTTATCCTTAAAATTACTTTCCCTTTACTGCTGATAACCACTATTCCACATTTGCCGTTCAGTACGGGCACCTTAAAAAATATCGGTATTGCTTTTGGGATAAGTTATATAGCTTTGTCGCTTCTGTTTCTGGCAGGATGGGCTACCCAATTGTTTTTTACGCTACCCGACAACGATAGGAAAGTATATTTTTTGCATTCGGTATTCGGGAACATTGTTTTTATCGGATTCCCTTTCATAGGTTCGTTGTTTCCCAATGGCGAAGGTTTGCTCTATGCAGCAGTATTTCAGATTGCATCCGATTCGCTGCTATGGACCTTGGGTATTGCCTCTCTGCAGCATTCGGTTTCTGGAAAGCTTAGCAGCTATTTAAAAAAACTGTTTAACGTCAACACATTGGCTTTTATCGTAGCTTTACTTCTATGGATATTTCAGATCAGAATTCCGGCGCATATTGAAAAGCCCTTTGCAGCTATAGGGGGTACAACTCTAACCCTTTCGCTGGTATATGTCGGGTATATTCTTTCGCAGGTTGCCATTGACAGGACAATCCGCAAGGGAAGCATCTATGTGCTGTCCTTTAATAAGTTGCTGTTTGTGCCGGTAGTGGTGCTTATGCTGCTGTGGCTTTTAATGCCTCATCTGCCCAAATCGTTGGTGTCGGCCATAGTATTGCAAACCGGTATGCCGGCCATGGCTACCATAGCTATACTGGCCCGGGAGTATCTTGGCGATGACTTACTGGCTTCAGAAAATATTCTCGTGTCTACCATTTTTAGTACAATTAGTTTACCTTTACTCTGGTATTTGATTAATATTTTATTTCAGTGAACGAAGGTTTAGTAATTAAAGCAGTTGGAAACGTATATACGGTTAGGGCGGCCGATGGCAGTGAGCTACCATGTGTTGCCAAGGGAAATCTGCGTATTCAGGGACTTAAAAGTACCAATCCCATTACCGTCGGTGATAGGGTGCTGTATACCCAGCTGTCGGTTGATCAAAAAGGGGTGATTCATAAAATTCTCGAAAGAAAAAATTATATCATCCGTCGGGCTACCAACTTATCAAAGCAATATCATATTATTGCTGCCAATATCGATCAGGCTTTACTGGTAGTTACACTTGCCGATCCCCCTACCAGCACCGAATTTATTGACCGTTATCTGGTAGGGTGTGAAGCCTATCGCATACCGGCTGTATTGATTTTCAACAAAATCGATACCTATAATGATGAACAGCTCCAGCAGTGCAGGGAACTTGAAGAAATATACAGCCAGATAGGTTATACCTGTCTGGAAACATCGGTTACCCAAAATATCAATATCGATCGTTTTAAAAATCTTGTTTCCGGTAAAATTTCCGTGCTTGGTGGTCATTCGGGGGTGGGCAAGTCGTCGTTGGTAAAAGCTGTAGCACCTGATCTGGAAATAAAAATAGGCGATATTTCCGAATATCATCGTACTGGTCGCCATATCACTTCGTTCTCGCAGATGTACGAAATTTTTAAAGATGCTTTTATTATCGATACGCCCGGAATTAAAGGATTTGGATTGGTAGATATTGAGAAGAATGAACTTTATCACTTTTTCCCGGAAATATTTGCTCGTTCGTCTGCCTGTAAGTACAATAACTGCACCCATATTCACGAGCCGGGCTGTGCAGTAGTGGACGCCGTTCGTGCCAATCTGATAGCCTATTCCCGTTACCAAAGCTATGTTAATATTTACTTTGATGAAAATGAAAAATATCGTAGCCCTTTTTAATCAAAAGGTCCAGGACATTATGACTTTTACTTTTAAAAATACCCGTCTTTTTGTAGGGGGGGTGGTTATTATCATGTTGATAGGCAATATCTTTCTTTTTCTTTATATTTTTTCGAAACAAAAAGATTATCAAACATTGCTAATGATAAAGCAGGCCGAGTCCTATACTTCGCATCTGGAACAGGAAGGGCTGGCTTTAGTCAACGATTTTAATCAGGTAGCTTATTTTTACCCTAACCAGAGGCAGTCGGAAAAATCAGGCGCAACCGACGGAGGAACGGCTATTTTTCTCGAAAAAATCAAGTTTTTCTATACAAAACATCAACCCCTGGTGGGTAACGTGTACGTTATCGATACTGCCATGCATGTGGTAAACGTCTATTGCGATCCGTCGGGAAACTTTCTGATCGATAGTTACGAATCCAAACAAGTAAATCCCCTTGAGGACAAGGAAAAACTTGTTGAAAGAAACGGTGAATATCTGTATGTTGTGCCCTTGTTTAAGGAGGGTAAACTGGCTGCCAATCTGGTTGCTTCACTCAATCTTAAGGCTTTTTTTAAAGTCCGACTTGAACCGGTTTATGTAGGGCAGTCGATTTTTCAGAGCATTTATACGCCGGCAGGTACATGGCTGACACTTCCTCTTATTAAGGTATCCTTCCAAAAGGAGCAGCAAAAAATACTGAATAAAGTTGTACAAACGAATAAACCTGTTGTATCGGTTAATGATATCACCATCGATGGAACTGCCCGAAAGTACCTGACCGTGTATTATCCCTTTAAATTTCTAAATATTCAGTTTGTGTACCTGTATCATTTTTACATTCAATATATTATGTTACAGGTGCTTTTGCATAGTTTGGGGCTTATTGGGTTTAACCTCATCCTGTTGTTTATCGTCATTTTCTATTATCTGCAAATGGTAAGAAACAAGAATCAGGAGGAGGAAAAGCTACGCGAGTCGGAAGAAGCTTTCAGGCAAATAATTGAATCGATGCCGATTGGGATTATCCTCACTACTAAAAATAACCAAATAATCAGTATTAACAAGACGGCAACGCGTATTTTGCAAATTAATGATTCGGGGGATCTGATAGGGAAAAACATCAGCCATAAGTTTTTGACTCCCAAATCACTTGCCTTCGATGATGAAATTGCTTCAGCGTTTGAGACCGACCACTTTATTCAGTACGAAAGTAATGGCAATGAGATAGTGCTGTATAAAAAAGATATTCCCTTGCGCCTGAGAGGAGAAGAGATTGTTGTGCAAAGCTTCATCGATGTTACCCCCATTGAAAAATCGCGCAAACGGGAGATTGCCGCTAATATGGCCAAGAGTGAGTTTCTTGCAAAAATGAGTCACGAAATCCGTACCCCCATGAATGGCATCGTGGGTATGGCCGATGCCCTGCTTGCTCAACCGCTTACAAAGGAACAGACGGAGTTTGTGACGATCATAAAAAAGTCGGCCGATACCCTTCTGAACATCCTCAACGATGTGCTGGATCTTTCGAAAATAGAAGCGGGCAAGATGGTTCTGGAGGAAATCCCCTTTGAACTTCGCAAGGAACTGTCGCTGGTAACGCATCTGTTCAAAGTCCCGGCTGAGGAGAAAAAGATTGCCCTTCAGGTTGAGGTAGATCCTACAGTGCCGGAAAAAGTTATCGGAGACCCCTTCCGCCTCCGACAAATTCTGACCAACCTTGTTAACAATGCCATTAAATTTACCCACGAGGGTAAAATTGTTATCTCTGTCAAGAAGATCGAAGATTACAATCGCAATTTGTTGCTGCAATTCAAAGTGGCCGACACAGGTATTGGTATTCCGCCGGACAAAATTTCACGGGTATTTCAATCATTTTCACAAGCCGATAACAGTACCACCCGCAAGTATGGGGGTACAGGGCTGGGAACCACTATTGCTAAGCAACTGGTTGAGCTGATGAATGGCGAAATTACGGTCGAAAGCCCTTCGGGTCTTTCCGATAAGCCCGAGTATCCCGGAACTTGTTTTACTTTTACCATCGAGCTGTTTTCCAATGAAAAATTACCCAAGAATATTGATACCGAAAAAATAACTTCTTTCCAGCAAATCAAAACATTGTTGATAAGCAATCATGCGCCTGATGATAATACTATTGCTGAAACTTTTGCCATGTTTAATGTTCCGCTTGAGATACACCCTTTTACCAAAAGTACCGTTGATAGTCTCAAAAAAAATGCAGTAACCGAAAATCCAGCAGAGAAGTATCAGCTGCTGGTTATCCGCGATACACCTAATTTCGATGGTTTTAAGCTTCTGGCTCGGTTGCAGGAAGCCCAGATCGTTAATGCCTACTTTATTCTCATTATCAGCAATAACGATCGGCAGGGAAATTTCCTGCGGGCTTTACGCATGGGGGCCGACCATTATATGATTATGCCTTACGAAACCTCTGAAATTTTCAATTTCCTCTGCGAAACCTTCGTAAATCTGAAACTTGAGGACGAGGTCGCCAAATTCAGAATCCTGCAGCTTCGGTCCGACCTGAAAATTTTAGTTGCTGAAGACAATCCCATTAATCAAAAAGTAGCATTTACCCTGTTTAAAAATATCGGCTATGAGGTTGATTTTGCCAAAAATGGCCTTGAGGTACTCGAAATGTTGAAAAAGCAACATTACGATATTATTTTTATGGATATCATGATGCCCGAAATGGATGGCATTCAGGCTACCCTCGAAATTCGTAAATCGGGCAATCGTATTCCTATTATCGCCATGACGGCCAATATTTCGAAGGATGAACGCCGGGAGGCCTTGAGTGCCGGCATGGATGATTATGTTACCAAGCCTGTTCGTATCGATACCGTGAAAAAGATTCTGATTAAACTGTTCTCTCAAGAGTCTAAATCCTGATTATCGTTTTTAATTTCCTTTTGAATCAGGCACTTGGCCAATGTTACCAATAACATGACATCTGGCTGTCTCTTTTTGTTCAACCTTTTGCTCGGCGAATAATCGGAAAGGTATATCTGTGCCTTATGTGTATCTTTCACCATGTGCCAATTTCAATTATCCTTTTATAACTTCTATTCTGTAACGCTTCGATTATGTTTCGGTTTTCCATAACGTAATCGTGCGTTATATTTAGCCTATGCGATTTTGTATAAAATTACCAATAGGGGTAAGTATATTTTGAATTGTTATTTAGTAAAAGAAACTATTTCAGGGCAAACATTTAAAAATCTGAGAAAATGAGAACACAGGCAGGGAAATTAAGGAAATGGGTAATCGGTGTATTACTCGTTCTTGCAGGCAATAATTTCATCAGTGTATGGGCAGCAAGAGACAGTATTGCAGTGTATCAGGGAAAAATCATCGATGCCGATAGCAGGTTGCCTATAATGTATGCATCCATATTTGTTGAGGGAACTAACGTTGGTACTGTAGCCAATGCTGAGGGAGAATTTATGTTGAAGGTGCCCTTGAACAACGGAGGCCGTATCGGCTTTTCACATCTGGGGTACAAGACAATATTCATTCCCCGTAATGAGATGAAAGCCAGTGGCAATGTCATTGCCTTAAAGCCGGAAATAGTATCGTTACAGGAGATAATTGTCCGTGTCGAGGATCCCGAGCTAATTATCAGGGGAGCGCTGGCAAATATTTCCAAAAACTATAGCCGTAAACCAGCTATGATCAATGGGTTTTATCGTGAAACAATTCAGCAAAACAGACGGTATGTTTCGGTTGCCGAAGCTGTGCTTGAGGCTTATAAATCACCTTACAACAATTACTTCCTTAACGACAAGGTGCGTGTACTCATTGGCCGTAAGAGTCAGGATGTAAAGAAAATGGATACGGTGGTAGTTAAATTTCAGGGAGGACCTGTTTTACCTTTCTTTATCGATATCGCCAAAAATCCCGAAAATATTATCAATGAAAGTTTTTTCAACCAATATACTTTAAAGCTTTCCGGTCAGGTTTCACTCGACGATATCCGTTGCTATGTGGTCGAATTCAAACAAAGGAAAGATGTGAATCAACCCTTGTATGAAGGGAAGTTTTATATCGATGTTAATAATCTTGCCTTTGCGGCTGCCGAATTTAGCGTTAGCGAATATGGACTGCCTTATGCCACTTCGACCTATATCAAGAAAAAACCTGCTACCATGAAAGTCGATATTCTTAGGGCCAACTACTACGTAAAATACAACAAAACAGGTGATGTGTGGCAACTGGCCTATACCCGATCCGAACTGGCCTTTAAATGTAAATGGGCCAAGAAACTCTTTAGCTCCAATTACGTTATTTCCACCGAAATGGCCGTTACCGATATCGATTACAACAACGTAGAAAAAATTAAAATGGCTGAGGCATTTAAATCTTCCGAGGTTTTTTCGGATAGGGTAGAGGATTTTCGTAACGATGATTTCTGGGGCAACTACAATATCATTGTCCCCGAAGAATCTGTACTGAATGCAATCAAAAAACTTAATCGTAAGTTGATGCGTCAACAGTAACATATTTTTTCATAGGTTCAGGGTTTTGGGTTAATTGGTTAGACTGCAGTCTGTTGAAGGCTGCAGTTTTTTTTTGTGCACTTCTGATGTACGATACCAGCTGAGCTAATTTTTAATGCACACTTTATTTGCTGACGAAATTGATGTTGTCCGATATCATAAGATCCTAATGTTAAATTTGAAAGATTATTTATAATAAATGAAATAAATTTTACATCTCATCACAAAATCATTCCGCAACTTTGAAGAAAAATCAGCACCTTCTATTCCAAAGGGGGGCGAATTTATAAATTGAATGATACAAATTATTTCCGAAAGGTGAAAAATAGAGTTTATGCGTTCAGGAGACCGCAATTGAGATTCGACTAAGTAACAGACCTCGCCGATCGAAGGGTACGGATGAAAATATATAACATGCGAGTTCCATCCGGTCGAAAGCTAATAAAAGGAGGCGAGTATAACCAAGTGTAAATCAGTAACTTATAAAATTATTTTCGGATGAAGATATGGTATTAACCGCAAAGAACGCAAAGGTATTCGCAGAGGGCGCAAAAGAATTTTTCTTTGCGGTCTTTGCGCTATTCCTCGGCGTCCTCCGCGGTTGTTAGACCATAAATTAAATTTATTTTCGGATAAAACCCCCATGATGCGTTGCCTCACAACAAACCAAATGAAAATTTCAGGGGGGGCCGAGTCAGAGATAGGAATATGTATGTAACAAATTGATAATAAATTAATTAATTAAATTTATTTTCGGATGAAAAAGTGTATTAGCTTATTTTTCTTTGTCTTAGGCTATGTTTCATTATTGGCTCAGCCATATCCCTTTCAGGATACCAGGCTTACTTTCGACGAGAGGGTGAAAGATTTGATTTCACGTTTGACCCTCGAAGAAAAGGTAGCCTTGATGTGCGACCAGTCCGATGCTATTCCGCGTTTGGGCATCCGAAAATTCAACTGGTGGAGTGAAGCGTTGCATGGGTATGCCAACAACGATAGCGTAACGGTGTTTCCACAGCCCATCGGAATGGCGGCGTCGTTCAATGATGAGTTGGTTTATCGGATTTTTTCAGCTGTTTCGGACGAGGCTCGTGCAAAGTATCACGAATATTTGCGCAGGGGAGGAGAAAACAGGCGTTTTTTGAGCTTATCGGTATGGACGCCTAATATCAACATTTTTCGCGATCCTCGATGGGGACGTGGCCAGGAGACCTACGGCGAAGATCCGTATTTGATGACCCGTATGGGTATTGCCGTGGTTAAGGGTTTGCAGGGTCCCGATACCTCTAAATATCGTAAGCTACTTGCCTGTGCCAAGCACTATGCAGTACACTCGGGACCGGAATGGAGCCGCCACGAAATTAATCTGAACAACATCGATCCACGGGACTTATATGAAACCTATTTGCCGGCATTCAGAGCCTTGGTTCAGCAAGCCCATGTCCGTCAGGTAATGTGCGCATATCACCGTCTGGACGATGAGCCCTGTTGTGGTAATCGCAGGCTGCTGCAGCGTATTCTCCGAGATGACTGGGGCTACAGATATATCGTGGTTTCTGATTGCGGCGCTGTTACCGACTTTTTTACCACCCACAAGGTGTCGTCGACTCCCGTGCATGCTGCTTCTAAAGCGGTACTGGCGGGAACCGATGTTGAGTGCGTGTGGGACAATTATCCTTATAAAACCCTCCCCAAAGCTGTAGAGAATGATCTGATCGAAGTTGAAGATATCGACAGAAGCCTTAAGCGCGTGCTTTATGGTCGCTTTGAACTGGGCGATTTTGACCCCGATTCGCTGGTGCCCTGGGCCAAAATTCCTTTCTCTGCCCTAAACAATGATCAACATCGACAGCTCGCCCTCGAAATGGCACGTCAGTCAATCGTCTTACTACAAAATAAAAACAACATACTGCCCCTGAAAAAAGCAAACCTTAAAAAAATTGCCGTACTTGGCCCCAATGCCAATGACGCAGTGATGCTTTGGGGTAATTACAATGGTACGCCTATACGCACCATCACCATCCTGGAGGGTATACAGTCGAAAATATCATCCGATAAAATACTTTACGACAAAGCCTGCGACCTTGTGGAAGATAAGGTTACTCAAAGCTATATCGCCCGTGCCCGTTTCGACGGAAAGTCGGGATTAAAGGCAACCTACTGGAATAACCGCGATCTTAGTGGCGAGATAGTGGCAACGCAGAATATCGTTAATCCCGTTAAATTAACAACAGCCGGTCAGCATGAATTTGCTCCCGGCGTGAAACTTGAAGGATTTTCGGCCAAATATGAAACAGAATATACTGCCGATAAAGACGAAGAAATTACCTTTAATTACGGTGCTACCGGCTATCTTGAGCTACTGGTTAATGGTGAATCGCTGGTGAAAACCTACAACTGGCGTACCTTACCTTCGAAGGTTCATTACAGGGTAGAGGCCGGCAAAAAGTACTCCATTGAAATTCGCTATGCACAACTTCATAATTGGCAGGCTAACCTTGAGTTTGATTTTGGCAGAGAGGTTAATATCGATTTTACCGGCCTGATAGATAAGCTAAAAGGTATTGATGTAGTAATATTTGTGGGGGGCTTATCAGGTAAGCTCGAAGGGGAGGAAATGCCAGTAAATTATCCGGGTTTCAAAGGAGGCGATCGTACCGACATAGAATTACCAGCGGTTCAGCGTAATTTGCTCAAAATGTTAAAACAGGCCGGCAAAAGAATAATTTTTGTCAATTGCTCGGGTTCGGCTATTGCCCTAACTCCCGAAACTCAGAGTTGTGATGCCATTGTTCAGGCATGGTACGCAGGCGAGTCGGGCGGACAAGCTGTTGCCGATGTGCTTTTTGGGGATTACAATCCATCGGGTAAGTTACCCATTACCTTTTATAAAAGTTCCGAACAGCTCCCCGATTTTGAAAATTATTCGATGAAGGGACGCACCTATCGGTTTATGAACGATGCTCTTTTCCCCTTTGGCTATGGACTAAGCTACACGACTTTTAGGATTGGTCAGGCCAGATTAACTAAAACACAGATAGCTGCTAATGAATCAGTCGATATTACTATACCCGTTGTCAACGTAGGCAAACGGGAGGGCACAGAAATCGTTCAGGTTTATGTACATAAAGTGAATGATCCCGATGGCCCCTTTAAAACGCTCAGGGGGTATCAGCGGGTAGCAGTTCCTGCCGGAAAGACGGTTAATGCTACCATTACTCTGCCTTACTCATCGTTTGAATTTTACGACCGTAAATCCGCAAAGATGACCGTAACACCCGGTGAATACGAAATTTTCTACGGAAATAGTTCGGCTGACAAGGATCTTAAAACTGTAAAAATTGTCATTCAGCAATAAAGTTATGCCCGTGAGTTCATATGGTGGGGTTGATATCAGGATGTTACAATCTATGCACTGACCATAAATTTAACTAACTACTGACACTAAATTTAAAATTCTTGACTATGAGATTTTATGTAAAATTCCTGCTTATAGTTTTAGGAGTTATAGCAGGTGTAGACAAAATGAAAGCCCAAATTGAAGATTTTACGGTAGGTAATACTACCCGTAAGATGCTTGTGTATGCACCATCGACCATTGTGCCGGGTCGTCCACTGCTTATTTCCATGCATGGATATAATCAGGATATCAACTATCAGAAAAATCAGACCAAATGGGAGGACGTTGCTAAGGAACATAATTTTGTTGTGGTGTATCCTGGTGGGATAAACAATGCATGGGACCTTTCCGGGAATAGGGATATTGATTTTATCCTTGCCATTATCGACGAAATGGTAAAGCGTTATGGTATCGACCGTGAAAGGGTTTACCTTTCAGGCTTCTCTATGGGGGGTATGATGACCTATTATGCGGCTACCAAAATTGCTGATAAAATTGCAGCTTTTGCTCCCGTAAGCGGTTACCTGATGGGCGGACCCAACACCAACAGCTCGAGACCCATACCCATTATTCATGTGCATGGTACCGCCGACGACGTGGTAGCTTACAGCGGGGTATCTACCTGTCTGAATGCATGGATTGCAAGGGATAGCTGTCCAACAACTGCTGTTGTAACAAAACCTTATCCTTCCGATAAGCCCTCCTCCAACTGTACCAAATACTATTGGGGACCAGGAACCGATTCTGTTGAAATTGTTTTGCTGAGCCTTAGCGGTGTTGGGCATTGGCACTCAATCGATCCTAATGGGGTAAATACCAGTCAGGAAATATGGAATTTTTGCAAAAAATTTTCGCTCGGTTTTGGGGTACCTAAATTTAAAGCTGCGTCAGTTTGGGATTTTAATCCAAGGCAAATAGTGGTTTCTTTTACCAAGCCCCTTAAGACTTTGTCGAATTATGAAGGTTTTAGCGTAAAAGTTGACGGAACTGAAGCGGATATTGACACCGTAGTTTGGATCGATTCTGTTCATCTGGCTATCAATCTTGTGCATGCAATTACCAAAACCAATGAGGTTACCTTGTCCTATAGCAATGGCAATGTAGTATCAGTATATCAAAAGGCTCTGGTTGCATTTATCGATACGGCAGTCGACAACCTGCTTTATGGTTCGGCACCTAAGTTAGTCGAACTGTATGTGAATGAAAATGGAGATAGTCTTGTGGCTAAATTTAATAAGAAGATGTTATTGCCAAACGACGTGTCTTCTTTAACACTGAAGGCTTCCTTCAACGGACAAAAAAATATTTCGCTGCTCAATTGCAGTTTCTTAAACAACGATTCTTCGACGCTGGTATTTCAACTCTCGGATACGGTTTATGCCGATTACCGGCTTACCCTTAGCTATACGGGTAGTAATATCCTGTCTGCTGATAGTGGACTGTTCAGGAATGATACAGCATACATTGTCAAGAACAAGGCTAAAGGATTACCTGCTCATATTATATCAGGAGTGGTTGAGGATAATGCCATGACTATCTCTCTGGAGTTTTCGAAACCCATGGCAATGATCGATGCCCAAATTCCCCAACTTACCCTCAAGGTAAATAGCAAAACCGTCGCCATCAAAGAAGTGTTTAATGTAAAAAATACGGTTAAGCTGAACCTTTACAGCAACTTATATTATGGCGATACTGTAATTATTACCTATACCCCGGGTAATATTCTTGCAGCCGATAAGGGGAGCTTGGAAGCATTTACCGATATTGTTGTTGAAAATCCGATTCCCGCACCTAATTATGTGCAAATTCCCGGTAAAGTTGAAGCCGAAAATTATACCCTGCAGTTTGGCACGGCTACGGAAACAACAAGTGATGCAGGTGGAGGATTAAATGTGGGTTGGACCGAAACAGGCGACTGGTTGGTCTATGCTATTGAAAATAATACCGACGATACCGAATTTCAAATTCTCTTCCGCCTTGCCGCTCAATCATCGGGCCCTAAGTTCGATTATTACCTCGATGATGTTAAAATAGGTGCTATTTCCGTTCCTTCTACTGGAGCATGGCAGAAATTTACTTCGGTAGTTAAGGATATTACTATCCCAAAAGGTAAACACTACTTCAAAATTGTAACCATAAACGGTGGTTTCAATATCAACTATTTCATAATTGGTAAAGATTTACTGGGAATTAAACAAAAAACTTTTGAAAATATCAGCATTTATCCCAATCCCGCATCAAAAGAAATCGTTATTAAATCGTCCGACTTCCGTTATAATCGTATCGAAATTAACGACATGGCCGGCAGGCTTGTTATGGCTAAAACGGTGCTTTATGCTCCTGAGTTGACCTTACCTGTAAAACTTAAACAGGGGGAGTATTTTTTACGACTGCTCAATGGCAATGCGTCTTATGCTCAAAAAATAAGCATAAGATAACCCACTGAATGATAGGTGGATTGGTTTTGGGTATAAAGGTAACTAATTGGGTAGATTAATAGGAGGGCACAGCATGATCACAGTAATTTGATGTACTGTGTTGAGCTGTGCCTTTTGGGTTGCGTTTAACCTTATAAACATTGGCGAATGCAGAATAAAATCTTTAGCTTTATCGTATTTATCAGTATTTTGTTATGTGAAACTAACGGAGTCATCGGGCAAAAAGCTACAAACCCCATAATCTTTGCCGATGTGCCCGATATGTCAATTATCAGGGTGGGCGATACCTATTACATGAGCAGTACTACCATGCACATGAACCCCGGTGTGCCCGTAATGAAATCGAAGGATTTGACCCATTGGCACATAATTGGCTATGCATATAATACCCTCGAAGATATTGACGCTACTCGTCTCGACAATGGCAAGAGCGATTATGGACGCGGTTCTTGGGCAAGTTGTCTGCGATTGCATAAAGGAGTTTATTACTTAAGCACTTTTTCGCACACGACTAATAAAACCTATATATTTAAAACAAAAGACATTGAAAAGGGTAACTGGGAAAAGCTTTCTTTCTCCCCTGCATTGCACGACCATTCTATTTTTTTCGACGATGATGGTAAAATCTATGTTATCTGGGGAACGGGAAAATTGCGTCTGGCCGAACTCAAAAAAGATTTTTCGGGCATCGTCGAAGGTACTGAACAGGTTATTATTGAAAATGCAAGTGATCCGGCAGGCAAAAATATTATGCTGCCTGCCGAAGGTTCACAGCTTTTCAAGGTTAAGGGGAAATACTATTTGTTCAATATCACCTGGCCATGGGGCGGTATGCGTACCGTAGTGGTGCATCGGGCTGCCAATATTCATGGCCCTTGGGAAGGACGTGTGGCATTGCAAGACAAAGGTGTGGCCCAGGGGGGAATAATCGATATGCCCGATGGCCGCTGGCTTGCTTATTTGTTTCGCGATTACGGTGCAGTCGGAAGAGTGCCCTATCTGGTCCCTGTTAAGTGGGAAAACGACTGGCCGGTGCTGGGGATAAATGGTAGAGTACCTGACACCTTAGATCTACCAGCGAATAATGGCGTAATCCCCGGAATTGTTTCCTCCGACGAATTTGACCGAAAAGAAGGCGATCCAGATTTACCCCTTGTTTGGCAATGGAATCATAATCCCGATAATCAGTTTTGGTCGCTTAAAGCAAGAAAAGGTTATTTAAGGCTTATAACTTCTAATATCACTGATAATTTTGAATTTGCACACAATACACTTACCCAGAGAACTTTTGGTCCGGCTTGCGAGGGAACTGTTAAGATGGATGTTTCTAATATGAAGGAGGGCGATTTTGCAGGACTGGCCTTACTTCAGAAAAACTATGGTTTAGTTGGCGTTAAAATCGAAAATGACATCAGAAAAGTGGTGATGGTAAATGCACACAAGGATAACAGCCCGGAAGAAATAGAAAGCATTCCTGTGGCCGAAAATATTTTGTTTTTTAAGGCTATATGCAACTTCGAAAACCATGCCGATACAGCGGTATTTTACTACAGTTTCGATGGAGAAAACTGGAAGCGGATTGGCAATACCCTGAAAATGCGATATAATCTTGCCCATTTTATGGGATACCGTTTTGGTTTATTTAATTATGCCACAAAAACTTCGGGCGGATATGTCGATATCGATTGGTTTAGGGTGGCCTATTATAAGCATGAGTAAGTTAAAGAAATAATCACTCCGGATTCGGCCACATAGGGCAGGGTCCGGATTTTTTAGTTATTATTATTGTGAGTCAAATTTTGATATCAGGTTTTACCCCGTTATTGGCTGTGCTTTAAGCGCTATAGCCATTTTGTCCAGAAATACATGGGAGGCTTGGTATCCTCAAATCCCAGCTTGCGATACAGATGTTGGGCCGGAAGATTGTCGTGGCGCACTTCAAGGGTAATTTTGCAGTAGTTACGCTGTCGAGCAATTTCTATCAGGCTCTCGAGCAATTGCCGGCCAATACCCTTGTCCCGGTATGCCGGTAATACAGCAATGTCGTGTACATTAAAGTACGGGCGTGCATAGAAAGTGGATATACCAATAAAAGCGGTGCAGATGCCTACGTAGGTATGATTGATTTTAGCCAGCAAAATCAGCCTGGCAGGATGATCTGCCAGCACCTTGGGGAGATTTAATCTTACGGTCTCGGGCATAGATTCTTCACCCCCCATAGGATCGGCCATGTATGCTGCCGTTAGATCCACTATGGCCTGCAGGTGACTCGGATCCTCAAAGTTACACTCCAAAATCTCAATCTTACTATGCGTGTCCATATTAACGATTTCTTAAAAAACCTTTTCTCTGTTTTATACGTAAGCAACAAATGTAAGACTATTTCGAATTTTTAATGCAAAATTACTATGGAAATAATCAGATGGAATCAGGGATTTAGTGTGGGGATTGAAAGTATTGACAAGCAACATCAATCCTTGTTTGATGCTATTAATGACTTTTACAGCAACATCAACCGTAAGGGCTCGCATGAATCCTTAATGTTGTTGCTAAATACATTAAAGGATTACACAGTCTATCATTTTCAGACCGAAGAGCAATTGATGCAGCGCTACAGTTTTTCAGGTTATGCCTCGCACAAAAAAGAGCATGATTCATTTATTGATAAAATTAATGACATTGAACAGCGGATTAAAACGGGCAAACTGGTGATTAGCATTGAGATAACCAATTTCCTTAAAGAATGGATCGAAAATCATATCCTAAAAACCGACAAATCCTATAGCGCATTTCTGCAATCCCGTGGCGTACATTAGACCTTGATATTTTTGTGCTTCATTATAAAAAGATCTATTTTTTGAATTCCGTTTCAAAACTTTGAACGATTTTTGTTGTTTTAATTTAAAACACAAACCGATATGAGCAACAAGATTTTACAGCTGGAATCAGAAATAGCGTCGGTGCTTAAGACCATATACGATCCGGAAATCCCGGTAAACATTTTTGACCTAGGTCTTATTTACGAAATCAATATTGATGAAGATTTTAATGTTGAGATAGTGATGACCATGACTGCACCTAACTGTCCCATGGCCGACGAGCTTGTTATTGAAGTGCATGAAAAAGTAAAAGCAATTGAAGGGGTAAAGGATGTTAAGGTTAATCTCACCTTTGATCCACCATGGAATAAGGATATGATGAGCGAAGAAGCCATGCTTGAGTTGGGATTGTTGTAATACACGTGGACGCTCAATCTGTTGCACAATTCATAAAAGCTAAAGCTATTGCTTTAGGTTTTGATGCTTGTGGTATTGCCAGAGCCGAAAAACTTAACGAAGAAGAGAGTCATCTCAAGGTATGGCTCAGTAAGGGGTACCATGCAGGTATGATGTGGATGAACAGAAATTCTGAACTTCGGGTCGATCCGCGTCTGCTTTTCGAGGGAACACGTTCCATTGTGGTGGTTCTAAAAAATTATGCTCCAGCTCATTATCCCTTTGCCGACAGAAAATATAAAATTGCCCGCTATGCCATGGGAAACGATTATCACCGGGTGGTTAAAAAGCAACTTTTAGCATTGCTTGACGAAATCCAGCAAGCCTTCGGCAAACAAATTCGCGGACGTTGTTTTGTCGACTCAGCTCCGGTATTGGAAAGAGTCTGGGCTCATAGGGCAGGCCTAGGTTGGATAGGGAAAAACAGTCTGCTGCTCAACCGACATCTGGGTTCCTATTTCTTTATCGGTGAGATTTTTTTAGATATCGAATTGGCTTACGATAAACCCATAAATAGCTTATGCGGTACCTGTACCTATTGTATCGACGCTTGCCCCACAGGAGCTATTGTTGCCCCAATGATGGTGGACGCCAATCGTTGTATTTCCTACCAAACTATCGAAAATAAATCGGAAATTGATGAACCGGTAAGGGATAAGCTTAAGGGTTGGATTTTTGGATGTGATATTTGTCAGGAAGTGTGTCCCTGGAATTTCCGTGTCAAACCCCATCAAGAACCCGCTTTTGAAATCTTACCTGCTTTACGCGATCTTACCGACAATCAAATAGAAAATCTCACCGAGGAAACCTATAATTCCGTTTTTGCTCGTTCGCCCGTGAAAAGAGCAAAGTATCCAAAACTGGTCCACAATATCAGAACCAATCAAAAATTTTTTCATTAGCCCGTAAACGTGGTTAAATTTGTGCAGAATCCGATATTTCGTTTGCGTATATATTTTTTCAAATGCGTTGTTCTGTAAAATGTTTTCCCTTACAGGTTGAACCGATGCAACCAGCATATCAGAAACCGTCAGAGCCTGAATATCTGATTAATTGGATAAAACTGATAATAAAGATTTTAACTGTAAAGAAAGTCAATGGATTATCCCCAGAGAGCATATGGAAGGCTGCTTTGCTATCATTTTCTCAGCGATATTTAGGTTGTATGCCATAAATCAGCAACTTTAAAATTATGCAAGGATGAAGACAGGCTTGTTTTTTGGTTCGTTTAATCCCATTCATGTTGGACATCTGGTTATTGCCAACTACATGGTTGAGTTTACCGATATTCAGCAGGTATGGTTTGTTGTGAGCCCGCAGAATCCTTTTAAAAAGAAAAGCACTCTTTTGGCCGATTACCACCGGATGGCATTGGTTCGTGAGGCCATCTACGACGATCGTCGGTTTCGTGCCTGTGATATAGAGATGAAAATGCCTCAGCCCTCTTATACCATCGACACCTTGGCGTATTTGCGTGACCAACATCCCGACCGCGAATTTGTTATCATCATGGGATCCGATGGTTTGCCAACTTTCAATCAGTGGAAAAACTACGAGGAAATTATCCGTACAACGACCCGCTACATCTATCCGCGTCCAGGTTTTGAATGTATCCCGCAGGACCATCCCAATTGTATCTTTGTCCCGGCGCCTATGATGGAAATATCTGCTTCTTTTATCCGCGAGTGTATAAAAAAGAAAAAAGATGTCCGCTATTTTTTACACCATCGTGTATATGAATATATCCGCGAAATGCATTTTTATGAATAGCAGAGTACTTCTTTTACGATTTCTGTAATTTCTTTAATGCCTGCAGGTTTGGTTAAAAATGCTTTTACTCCCATCGATTTTGCCCGTTTTTCGCTTTCATCGGTGGCATTCGCTGTCAACATGATAACGGGAATATTGGCTAACTCTGTTTGCTTTTTCATATCCGACAGCAAATCAAAGCCATCCATCCCGGGCATCATCAGATCCAGTATAATAAGGTCGGGCTTCTCCTTTTGTATGCTTTTCAGGGCATTTTTTGCCTGTTCGCACACTACCACTTCATATCCCTCATCACTCAGTATGCTCGCATACAAAAGATTGTTTGTCGAAGAATCGTCAATAAGCATAATTTTGGGGTGTGCCATGGTTGTATTTGTTTGTTCAAAAATAAAAAGTATAAAATTAATTAGCCAAAAATATTGGCGGAAAAATATATTGTCTCTGACAAAATTTCCACAGCAGACTTAAATTCAGAATTGTCAAAGGTTCATCCCTGTAATTGATTATTACTTCTTTGTAGGAATGGTTCATCGGCATTTGAAACGAAAAGGGATAACTTAATAAATCATCCAGAACGGCTAATTCACAAATTTCATCAAAGGTAATTCCGATAATTTCTTTTTTATTATCCTCAGTAATAATCTCGGTCAACATGATGTTTATCTTATCGGTTCGATTTTTTTGCATCAACTGATGCAAATTGATGGTAGAAACCGACATACCCCAGATGTTCATCTTACTGACTAAGTTTCCCCTATCTTCTATATCCTCTGAATGAACATTCTTTATGATGTTGACCAGCTGATTGGCTTTTATTGCCAATTTTACGCCATTTACTTTAAAAATAACATATTTCGTCATTCTCATATAGCAGTCATTTTAATATTATTCAAATTTATGCCTATCTTGGTTCGCTTGCGAGAAATCGGATATGAGAAATATTAGATTTTGATATGAAAAAAATCATACATTGAGGTATAGTGCACAAAATCAGGCTTTTTCAGATTTTCCATCCCCTTCGCTCGGCGAAGTCTGTGACTTCGTCAAATCTCAATTGCGGTCTCCTGTCCGCATAAAATTCTATTTTCGCCTTACGGAATTTGTAGCATTCAATTTTATAAAATAACTTTCGTTGCAGTGTAGGTATTGATCTGTCATGATAGCTGGTTTCCCGGGTGTTTGAGCCTCAGGGAATTAAACTTTTATGTTGCGTTGCAGAGCAATATGTGGGTTTTGTTCTGAGTTATGCTTGCAACATATTAATAGACAATAATTTGTATTTTCAACTACGTAGAAAAATAGTCACATTAAGTTCAGGCTAGTTCAAGGTTGGATAAAAATATTTGAGAATAAGACCTTAATGTCAAAAAAACAATTATTTTTTATAATATTGCAAAATGATTGTCTTTTTTTGTATTATTTTTTTATTACTTTTTCAGAAAACTATCGTAAAAGGATTTCAAATGATGTCGATAGATTTGTCAGTAAGGGAGAAAATAAAAATTGCATATTTGCTCTGATAAAAGTCTTGAGTTAAATTTAGAGCTTGGATAGCAACAAAATATAAACATAAAAATACTTTCAGATGAAGTGGAAAGATTTACGGATAGGCTATAAAATAGGTATAGCAGTAGGTATCATGATTTTTCTGGCTGCTATTATTGGTGGGGTATCGGTGCTTACCATGAAAAAAATTCAGCGTGAGGCAGTTAATCTTACCCAGAGGTATATCCCCACTGTCAATGAAACATTTTACATCGACAAATATTGGCACGAAGTGATTCAATTGCTTCAGGCGTATGATAATAGTGGTGACCCATACTATATCGATCGGGTAAAAACCAAAATTGAAAAGTTTAATGCATCGCTTGAGACCTTGATAAAGCTTTCTGCTGAGAATAAACAACTGGCCAATGTAATACAGGAGTATCAAAAGATTAAGCAGGATGTACAGGCGTTCTCCAATGATCTTGAGCAGTATGAGGAGCTTGTTAAGGAAAATACCCGCTCCATTGAAAATGTAAAGCGTGGCTATACCCTGTTGCATCGCTACAACGATGAAATATATCGGGGGCGTAATGGTAGGTTTAATGAGTTGCTCAACCGCGCAAATGATATCTCTGCTACAGTATTTTATGCGGTATATGCCCGTATGCCGGCTGAAATGTTGAAAGCTCAGGATAAATTTGAAAACTTCAGGGCATATGTAAATAACTACCGGCGACAGGAAAGATTGGCCAAAGATCTTGACTCTTCACTCGCTGCTTTTTCTGAGGCTGTAGTATCACTGGGTACGAAATTTCCCCAGGCCAAGCGGATGGAACTGTCTAATTTTGAAAAATCGTCCAATATCTTGTGGAATATTCGGGGAGTTTCGGATGTTGGTGTTGATCAGGTGAAGGAAATGGGCGAATCTACATACAACCTGATGCAAAGGAGTGTCATTGTATTGTTGCTTGAAGTTATTGGCATTATTCTGGCAGGAGGTATTATTGGCTATCTAATAACCATTTCAATCGTTGTTCCTATCGAGCGAGGTATTCAACTAGCCCATCGGATGGCCGAAGGTGATCTTACTCAGGTGATTGAAGTTCAACGTGAAGACGAAGTTGGAATACTTACCAATGCGCTTAATAGGCTAAATGAACAGTTCCGATCGATTATCTCCGAAATTGCACAAAATGCCGATAATATTGCTGAGACCAGTATCATTCTTTCTGCCAGTGCATCAGAGATAGCCGAAGGAGCCCGTCAGCAGGCCTCTGCTACCGAAGAAATTTCGGCTTCGGTCGAGGAAATGCATGCCAATATTCAGCAAACCAGTGAAAATGCTAAACAGACAGAAATTATTGCAAATAAGACGGTAACTGAGGTAAACAAAAACAAGGAATCGTTCCAAGTAGCTTCACAATCGCTCAAACAAATTGCTGAGAAAGTTAATATCATCGATGAAATTGCATTCCAGACCAATATCCTTGCTTTGAATGCTGCTGTAGAAGCTGCACGTGCCGGTGAACATGGAAAGGGTTTTGCAGTTGTGGCTGGAGAAGTTCGCAAACTGGCCGAAAAGAGCAAAACTGCTGCAGGAGATATCAACAGCGTGTCGAAGTCGACCCTGACCCTGTCGCTGAATGCTGAAAAAGAACTTCAGCTCCTTGCTCCCGAAATCGAAAAAACCTCAAATCTGGTTCGTGAAATTGCAGCTGCCAGCCTCGAACAGTCAAGTGGCATAGAACAGATCAATAATGCTATGCAGCAACTGAATGTGGTGGTACAGTCCAATGCCCAGCGTTCGGAAGAAATGAATGCTCATTCCATGAAGCTCTCCGAACAGGCAGAACGCTTGCGTAAATTGATAGATATTTTTAAGGTGTAAACCATAATTTTTACAAACGTACAACAAAAAAGCCCCAAGAACGGGGCTTTTTTTGTTATGTGTGACTGTTCACCAATTGGTTCTGAATCGCTGATTGTATATCTTGTAAGTTAATAGCTCACCCGTTATACTCCGGTACTGAATGCTGCCAGATAGCGTATTTTTTACGGAGGCGCTGCAGATTTTTTTATCAAGGGGTTGGTTAATGGTAAATGAAACATTGTATTCCCCTTTTCCTTTAACTTCGTATTTCAATCCTTCTATTACCACTGGCGGATAATTATCCCAGATGAGTGTGATTTTTTCAAGGGTAAGGGGACTGTTATATTTAGAGTATACGGTTATCGAACACTGTACGGGCGAGACTTGTTCCGCTGCAGGGTTGTCAGCAGTAAGTATAATATCCTCACGCAGCAAAATTTCGGCCTTATTGGCATTGATATCAAAGGCAAAATCCTTTCGAAGCGTGGGGCTGACAGTGTATGCAACCGTAATTTTATTCCCCGGATCGTCGTAACAGCCCGAATAGTCATAGCGGATAATCCACTCATTGCCTTCGTTACGGGTGTCGATAATCTTTGCACAATTCGATGTAACCCTTGGATTGCTTGCTGTGGTAATGGTGCGATCGTTGTATCGAAGGGTATATTTTATTTCCCCCGGCTTTTCTTCCAGAGAATAGATGGCAATCGAACGCAGCATCTCGTTGAGCTTATTGATGTATAATTCGGCTTTTTGTCTGCGTGTATCGATAAATGCTTTCGATAGTGTTTGCAACGAACGCATGTACTCTGTAATTTGTTCGATGCTGGTAATGTAAGGAATACTATCGATGATCGTGTTCATTTCCTCGGTCAGTTGCTTGTCGGCCATTTCAAAGTCTAACACCAACTTGGCCAATTGCTGTTCGCTAAAGGGATACTTGATATGGTAGTAGTATTTTATTTTCCCATCTTCGGAAACCTTTTCCCAGTAGTACTCTTCGGCCTTACTGAGCGATATCCCCTTGACAAATCCAATGTCCGCCGCTTTGGTTTTTGTAGAAGTTTCATAATTTTCAATGAAGTTGGTGACCCCATTGACCGTTTTTTCCCCACGATAGTACTCGCTACTGGTTTGGATGTTTTCGGCAATGGATGAGATTATACGTTCTTTGATCCGAAGCAGCGCATTCGATTGGGCGCTCTCAGCCGTTTCGCCCGAGGCACTTACAATGATGTAGTCCTTAACTATCCCATTTACCCATTCGGGTGGTTTTCGTGCACTTTTTTCCAAAACCTTCACTTTTTGGCTTATTCCTGATAAACACAATGATAAGCCGATTGTAAACAAAATTAATTTTTTCATCCGAAAATAATTTTTAAGTTACTGACTTCCTTTTGGTTATGCTTACCTTACTTTTATTAGCCTCTCGGCCGGATGGAACTCGCATGTTTATATATTTTCATCTGTTTGTTGTGTT
>Ga0078972_1001151_pt1 | contig 102516 bp, 104 predicted proteins | sample YelNatPaOPGAMG01_FD_67568 | JGI IMG/M metagenome (GOLD analysis project Ga0078972, IMG submission 67568) | Hot spring thermophilic microbial communities from Obsidian Pool, Yellowstone National Park, USA - OP-RAMG-01 (SPADES assembly) (version 2) | ecosystem: Environmental > Aquatic > Thermal... | reverse complement strand
GGCGCTAAAGTTATTACTGAGAATTTCGTCACCTATGACAAAGAAGCCCGGTGGTGTAGCGGCCAAGCATAGGGGCCTCTGGAGCCCTCGACGAGAGTTCGAATCTCTCCCGGGCTACCTTGCCCATATTGTAATTTATACCGTTTTTAGTGTGGCGTCGGTTGTTTCGGCGGTGATTTCTTGTTTAAGCTTCTGCTTCAAAGCTTTAAGCAACGTATCCATATGGTCTTGCTCATGGCTTGTTTTCACGCCCGCTGTCATCACGGTTCTGTGAGGCAACGCCAATGCTTTTTTCGTCAGGATTTCCTCAGGGTTTAAACCTAAAGCTCTGACCATCTCTTTCAGCATCTCCACCCTGCTGGGCTTCGTCTTAGGCTTAACGCACAGGCCTGAAGCAGCGTAAACGCCCCTCAGGAACTCAATGCCCTTCATCTGAATGTCATGATACGTGCTTATGGTGTGTCCCATCATGTACTCGATGTAGTCTGTTTGTACGCCTAAAGCTGCCATCTGCGTCCTGAAAAACTTCCTTATGCTATGCGGCCTCATGGTGTAGCGCCTTCCAACTCTACTGCCCAGCAGTCCCGCTTGAGCCATAAGCCTGTGCAGCACGTTATAGACCTGAGAAGGCGTCAGCGGCTTAACAACCTTAGAATGCTCGTCACGTATCAGCGGCGACTCGTCGTCGAATGTTTCAGGCGGGATCTTGTTGGGCAGTCCGCCGTTTCTCCGCGCCTCCAAATACGCTTTCAAGTAGTCAACAGCCTCTTTCCCTATGAAAGTGTCGTAGTCATGGTACTTCCCCTTGGTTATCGTGGCTTCTACGTGGATGTGGAGTGGCGCCGTGTCTCTTTCAAGGTCGTGTTTCACGTGCCTGTAGCGGAGTTTGCATAGGGTTCCGATTCTGAAGGCGCCCAGCGAGAGCATTGAAACGATGGCTTTTCCCCTCACGTTCGCCAAGTCTATGAGCTGGGCGATCTCTTCAGGCGTGGGTGCTCGGTCTCTGCTTACCACGTACTTGCGGAACTTGTAGGGCAGCGCTAGGCTTAAGCCGTTTACTCTGAAGAAGGTTTTAACGGCTTTAACGCAGTTGGCTATGTGGCCTGGGCTGTAGCCTTCGCTCTGCAACGCGCCAACGTAGTCGTCTAGTCTTCTGGCTTCAAGCAGCAGCGCCTTCTGGTTGGGCAGGCTATCTTCTGAGAAGCATTCGGTTATTAGCTGGTCTGGGTCTGCTCCGCACCATCGACAGTACTGGTGAACTGACCATGTGTAGAGGTAAGCGGTGGAGTGGGATTGGCTGCAGTGTCGTTTAAGGTATTTAACCATCGTAGCTACGGTGGGGCTTGTGGTGGCGAAGGGTATGAGGCTTGGCTTGCGTTTGGTTAGGGCTTCGCGGATGAACCTTTCCACGTCGGGCGGGCATGGCGAAGTTTGCTGGTACGCTGCCGCACTATGTGTCAGCGGATGGTGTTGCAGTTGCAGTGCTTTGTTTTGGTTAAGTGTTTCCACGGTTTCCTTTTTCCTCCGGCTTTTTTCGGGCTGAGTTTTTCGCTTCTCTTTCCGAAGCGCTTACTCGGCAATTAGATGTTAAGGCTGAGGACGTAAATAAAAGCCCGTTTAACATTTTTTGTAGGGGTAGCCGCCGCATTTCCACGATGTCGCTTTTCAACAGGACTAGGCCTGATTCCTTGGTTGGGTTTCTCTCGTGGGGAAGCGGCTTCACGCTTCTTTCCCAGAGAACCCATATGGCATCTAAAGTTTCGCAGTGCAGCCACCCGACGGTTTCGCGCAGCGCAGGCTTAAACAAGCCGGCGTCAGCGTTTCGGAAAAGCACGTGGTCCAAGTACTGCACGTAAACAATGGCGCCTACATTCTCCTGTTTGCTCTCAAGTTTCTGGCGCAAAGTCACTGCCGGGGCTCACCTCCGTTTTCCAAGAGGTAGACGACATGCTCGAGTTCCTGCTCTGTGATCTGCTGCCTGTGAAAGTAGAAGGTGTACTCGATAATGTTGCACAGGTGACGCTTCAGCTCCGCCTCTCCTACCAAGCTGTCCAACTGGTTCCAACGCTTTACGCTCTCAAGGGCTCTGAGAAAACGAGTCACCAACGTGGTTAAGTGCGAAGTCACGCGGCAACACCCCCAACATTGATGCTGACTGTGAAGCGCTGATTATTACGGAACACGTGTGTCCAATGGGCTTCAAACTTTCTCGGCTTACCCTCTCTTTCCTTGGTGTGTACATGAACTGATACAGCAGAGGCTTCGTCCCCAATGGTCTGATGAACCAGCCGAACCAGACAGCTATTCTCTACAAAGTCTTCACTCATGTTTGTTCAGCCTCTTCGAAAGTTTCTCCCCACAGACCCTGCAAAGCAACCCCCAAGAGCCGTCAGGTTTGTTAAGTTGAAATCTCATCTGCCCGCTAAATCCACACTGAACACACTTGCCCTGCCAATCCCCTTCTAGAGGCAAGAGCTCTCCAATTTCAGGCGTAACAACGTTTGAAGCTTTTCCGCTTACACTGCCTTTCTCTCCAAGATTTTTTAACGAACCTGCAGGCGTATTAACCCCGTTTTCAATTGCCCCGTCGGAAAAAGCAAGTGGATTAGAATTAGTTTCAGAAATTGGCTTTAAATCTGCTTCAGTTAGCATCTTACCAACTTGCCACTTTGCTATACAATATTTTTTTCCCAAGTTTTCAGGAATTTCAACAAAAAAATTATTACCGACGCCAGCATGGTAAGGTGGTAAGGTGTCATTTAAGAACGTTCTAAGCTCTTTTGGGTAAACCGCTTTATATTCGCTTACCATCTCTGAAAAGGCAAAAGGCTTAAGGCGCTTTTCCTCATTCTCATCAGGCAACTCATAAGAGTATGGCTTAGTGGTTTCAATTTCCTTAAGATAGCCATTCTTAGCAAGAGTTTTCAATATTCTTGCTGCTGTACGCGCTTCACAATGCAGCTTCTCAGCTAACTGATTCTTGTTTAGCTGCCCCTGCTGTTTCTCAAAAATTTCTAAGGCTTCTTTTTGCCGTTTCTCTATCCTTGTAACTGTTTCAACAATTGACTTTTCCAGAACCGCTAAAGCCGTCTCTACATCTTGCACATCAGCTACAACGTAGCTGTTTTCCTCTACGGTTAGCTTAATTCTTTGTTTTTGGTGGATTAAGGCTAAAATTTTGATGACGTTAAGTATTCTTTCGATCTGTGTTCTTAAGGCTACTTGCTGCTCTTTTTTCTGAGCTAAATCTATCAGGCTTAAGAGATTGCTTGGCGGAAAAACCACAACTTCCAGGTTTAAATCCAGTAGGGCAAAGGCGTTTCTAAAATCGTTTTCTGAATAAGGCATCTTCTTTTCAGGGAAAAGCTTTGGCCTTAGGCTTTCAGGTATGCTGCTGTCTCTCATTTTCTTAGCGATTACACGTTTAGTCAGGGCTAAGCTGTCGTTCATGCTGTTTTTGAAAACGCGTCTGTACAGGTCGGCTACAATGTCTATTCCGCTGTCGGTTGAAATGAAGTTTTTAGCGTTAGTTTGAGTCTCGCCAAGCGTCATTTTTCCAGTAGCTTCATCGCGCATTGGGTAAATTGTTTTTATTCCTTTGCCTTCACCTATTGACCTTAAGCCTAACGTGCCTGTTTCGCTGCGTATTCCCGCAAGCTCATAAATGATTATGGTTCCGCTGAAATCTTCAGGAATATACTTGATAGCTTCAGGTGTGCTAGTGGTAAACTCAAAGAACCAGTTTTCAGGGAATAATGGGCTAACGGCTCGTATGCTTTCGTTTTTTCCGCTTCCGCTGTACCCTGTGATAATCTCGCTTATTGGATAACGTGTTTGTCCACTAACTAGGAAAATGATGTTTTGCTTTAGTAGATCATCTTCTCCGATTAAGCGTTTCTTGCCTATAGCTAAGGCATAGTCTAATAGTTTCGGATCAGCTAGCAACTTTAACGCTTTGGCTTTTTCCTGCTCTGTGGCTTCTCTCATTTCCTTTTTGGCTAGTGGACATCCTTCACGTTTACATACCGCTTTCAGTATTGGGTCATTGCATCCGTAGACGTAGTTGCCTTGCAGAGCTGATTTAAGCAAAGATTCCAGTTCTTGCTTGTTTAAGGAGGGTTCGTTAAGTTTATTCCACGTTCTCAAAATTTTAAGGCAAACTTCGTTCTTATACTGCTTAAAGTTGCCATAGTAAGCTGCTAACCTTATGCCGTACTCGTTCCTCAGCCCTTCTTTTGCACCTTTTTCTATTTCCCTGATGCAATTCGGCTCTTTTCCCCTGTACGGCTGTCCAGCTGTTTCGTCGCGGTCAAACCATGTTGCGCTTTTCTTTTCAGCTTTAACGCCTACTTTGTATAATGCGTCATAGAGCAAATCTTCCAAGTCTTGCACAACGGTAGGCGTGTTATCGTTTAATCGCTTATACCCAAGGCTTGGCGCCATCGCACAGTAGCAATGCTCACCCAGCAATTCTATGGCGGCTTCATTGTGGTAGACTTTAACAGTTTTCGGCTTGTGATGTACGTAGTAAATCCAATGCTGCCCTTTACTAGGCGTTTCTTCGATTGCTGTGATTGGCAGCTCTTTTAGAACCTGTTTGCCTTTTTCTATGGCTTCCTGTGACACGTTCTTAACGTCAAAATCAACTACCGCTAAGTATAAGCCGTCTTTGTTTTGTGTTCCGCAAACTACGCCTAGACCATCCGCATCGGAAAAGTTTAGGCTGTCAAATTCTTGTTGATTCTGTCTCTCATGTTGCCACTTCTCCCACTTAGCTAGTGGCTGCTTTCCCCTTATAGCGAAGACGTTAAAGCCATTGTCAAAATAGGCTTCAGCGGCGGCTCGTAGCTCTGCACGGTCAAGTTGGTCGCTCATGGTTTGTCACTTGGCTCTTTAGAAACCTCTGCTCCTGTGTTCCACGGTGTATATCCAAGGGTGGCGTTGCCCACCCAGAAAACCCAGCTTTTCGACGTCTTCTGCCCCCTGATTTTTCCCTCAACAAACAGTTCCAGACAATGTTTTAGAGTGGTATTCCAGTTTCCAATTTTACACGCGACCCTTATCTTTTCTACATCCATCGGCGCCTTAGTCTTCATCAGAAAAGCAGGAATTCTTTCCTTGTATTTTTCAGTCATTTTTAGCTTCACGTGTAGAAAATCTTTAAGAAGTGCTTAAAACGAACTAAGTCCAGACAAGGTTCGAACCATGCCTGATAACGAGCAGATCATTTTAGCAACCCTCAAGGATGGGGAAAAGCGTTGGAAAGACTTGGAACGCCTTCTTGTTAAGTCTGGGAAAATGTCCAAGTCTACTCTGTCGCAAAACTTGTTAAAGTTGGAGAGAGATGGGAAAATAAAGCGGTTTGCGGACTACTCTAAGAAGCCGCCAGCTGTTCAGTACGCGCTTTCCTGTTTTGAGTCTCATTTAGAGCGGAAAGTAAGAGAGGCTGTTGAAGAGTTGAGACGCGAATTCAAGTTTTTCAGAGAGCCAACGGTGAAGGAGGTTGCTTTCAAGGTGGGCGAAACTCCTGAAACTGTGCGTTCGGTACTTTATGGGCTTGCTCCTAAAATTGGGTGGAGAGAGCAAGATAAGGAGGAAGCTGAGAAGGAGGCTGAAGAGGCTATTAACTTGGCTGGTTGGCTGATTTGGCTTCAGAGGGGTGAACAAGACGCTGAGCTGAATAAAATGGTTGAGGAGGCAAAACAAGCGGCTTCAAATGGAATTGTTGAAAGAGCCAGAAAAATTCTTGAAAATTGCCCTGAGCTCGCACCTGAGGCGAAGCCAGCCAGTCATGGGCCTCACTTTTTCTCCTCAGCGGGTCTCGAGCCATGGCCAGAGGAAACAGAAAGAGTTTGGATGCGAGTTTTCCTCAAAGAGCCTCCTTCGTCAGGAACGCGACAGCATGCTGCGTGGACATAACCAACAAAACCACATTAAAGCTATTCACTGATGCAGCTGTTGCAAAGAGAGCGCTTGAAGTTTAGACATTTTTTGGAAGCACGCCTGACAGAGATAACGACTGCTATTCTTAGCGCTTCCAAATGTTATCCTTGTGTCAATAGACCTTCATGTATGCTGGTAGAGTCTTAGGCTGCGTTGCCTTCCTCGTCATGGTAAATTTTCTTTAGTGACGCATCCAGACTTGCGAGAAACCTCTTTCCGTCTTCGTCGTCTGGGCTATCCAGCACGAGTTTGGCGGTGTTTTCAGGCGCGATTCTTCTGGCTAACAGCCAAAACTTCTTCAGGCTTCTAAGCGCTTCCTCGCTGTCTTTTCCTCCACGGAACTTAATCATGAACATCATCCAGTACAGCGTTTTGGTGGATGGCTCCTCTTTCCCTGCGAATTCACCGCCAAACTGCTTTATGGCTTCGCGGTAGAAGACGCGCCAGTTTTTGCGGTACTCTGGCGAGCACCAGTCGTGGTAGCCCTGCGCGTAAAGCCGCAGGATTTCCCGGGCTTCCCAGCAGAGCCCTGCAGCGTCGGCGCTGCCCAGTTTTTGCTTCAGCTTGGCGATGTCAGCTTTAGCTTTTTCCACTATTCGCCGCCGTCCTCTTCCATCTTACGCGCCTGCTCCTTCAGCGCCGCCAGCTCCCTCTTTATAAGCTCTAAGTCGTCCAGTTTTTTGGGCACGAAGCTCAGCGAAAGCAGCTTAGCGACCGCGCGCATCCACTTCAGCGCCTTGTCTGGGTCGCTGTCCATGAAGCTATGGGCGATGTCGTAGGCTTTTGCGGCTAAACTTTTGAGCAGCTGGTCTCTTTCAGGCCATGTTTCCGCGCGAAGAATTTGGTCTCGAATCCGCATTTTACTTGTTCTGCGGGTCGCCCTGTGCCTTTTTGCTATGGGCTTTTCCCTGAGTGTCTCTGTGATTTCGCTGAGGGTTTCATAAAAAATTTTTTCAAAATCAACTGTGGCTTTTTCAGTTTGATTTTTGCGTTTAGAGTTCGTTTCAAGCTTACTTTTGTGGTTCATCATGTACGCTCCAACATTGTTTCTGGCATACATGCATGCAGCATCATATACGTCAGACGCTTAGAAGCTCGATTTCTCTGTTTACTCCCCAGAGTTCACACTGCACCTTCTCATGGTCTCCGCGCAGAGCCCGCAGCTTCGCTTCAGCAGCTTTTATCTCGCCCTCCAACTCGCAAGCCCTCTTCTCCAAACTCGCCCGACGCTGCTTAAGAAACGGCACTTTTACGCTTTTGATTTTCCGAAGTCTAAGCGCCCAAGCGTAGATTCTGCGTTCCCGTTGCATCCACTCAAGCGCTGTTTTGTTCGCGTCCAGCCGCAGTTCAAGCGTGCCTAAATGAGACTTAGTGAGCGTTCGGTGCACATAGTCCAAGTAAGCGCTTGCGTTGCCTTCCCGCCTTATCTGCCTTATCCAGCGTTTAAACTGCGCGTTTTCATTTTTCAAATCGGCAATTTCCTCGTCTAAATCGTTCAGGCGTTTCTGAAGCTGGCTAGCCGTCATATGTGGGAGCTGCTGGCGTATGCTGAAGCGACGGCTTGTGTATGTCTTTTCAAGGTCGCCGCCATATCGCGCATAAGCTTTTTGCGCTGTTTCCTGAAGCGCTATTATTTTTCCTCCTTCTTCTTTTCGACGATTAGGTGACTGTTGTCTGTCCACATAAGCACCGTGTCGCCCTTCTTCAGGTCTAAGTGCTTGCAGACTTCTTTGGGGATGGTGACTTTGAGGCTTTTACCCACGAGGACTACGGATACTTCAAATTTCACTGGCAAGGCGTGCACACCAGTCACCAGTTATATCTCTAAGATATTCTTAAATATAAGCATATCCCCTTAATACTGTTAAGAATATCTCCAAGTTATTCCAAAGCATGGAAATCCTACTTCATAACATTTTACAAGCAAGCAGTTGGAATACGATGAGAGAGGGATTCATTGAAGCCGCATAATTCAAGATGCTTCAAAGCCTCATCGAGGAACAGCAGCAGGAAAGCCTTAAAAAACAGCTGCAGGTGAAGATGACAGACTATCTAAAAACCGAAGCTATCCTTTACGAAAAAGACGAAAAGGGGGCAATATCCGTTTTCCTTTCAACTGGGTTTTGGCGCGTTTTTCTCATTTTGGCTTTCTTCTAAGTCGGATGATAGCTCAACTCCCACAGCGCCCACTACAGAGCCGCCAAAGCCCAAAAGCAAAAACCCAATCGGTGGAAAAATCTGAGAACCCGCGAAAACGTTAACAGCCGTAGCTAAAAGGAACAAACCTATGCCGCCGAAAATGCCTATTGTGCTTCCTATGAAGATCGCCCGAATAACCCTAGCACCGATACTTACCATGCTCATCACCTCTTTTTCTTGTTTGTATCTTAAAGCGTTGATGTCTAAGTATGACAGCTCTGGAGACACTCTTGTTGTTGGGACCTCTTAAGGAAGACGAATAGTTTCGGCAACAGAGACACGATAGAAATGGAGTAGAACAATTGTCAGGCAAAGTTAGCTGGGTTTTCTTGTTTTGTTTTGTCGCAGTTCTTGCGGTTCTTTTTTTCGATCATTAGGCTGTTCAAGAGCAATTTCGTAGATATGCCGTTGCATGAGAGTGTAAATTCTTTTCAACAAACCCATAGAATTGCCCCCTGATTTAAGCAATTTTTCGGTTATTCTTTCATCTTTATCAGAAGCATCAAAAGAAAAGAGAGAACAGCCGCCTTTAACGAAACTTCTCAAGCATAAATGTATGCCGAAGTACCTGCGATGCCATCCACTATTGTGCTGTCTAAGATTTGGTCGCATAATACGCTAATCTTGCTCGATTCAGTTTGACAGCAGATTTACAGGCTGGAATAATATTCAATCTGCCTCCTAAGAAGACGCTGATTCTCTTTGCCGTGTTACTGGCGTTCATAAAGATCACTGTTGATATGTGTTATTTGGGGATGTTTCAGAAAACAAAGATGAGGTTGCAATTTCATGTTCACTGTCTTCGTGCAGTCTGTTAATGTTTTCTCCTTCAAGATTTGGACGGGATGGGGGGGAAGGCTTTATCGAGTATTTTTAGGGCTTGAAGTAACAGTTTTGTCTTTTCATTTTCTCGTTCAAGCGTTATCATACGCATTCGCCCATACCTATGTTCAGAGACGACTCCTTCTTTTTCTAAAGCAACCAAATGTGGGATCAATTGATTGTACGTGCTGTTTGTTCTTCGAGCAAGATCCATGATGTTTGTGCTTCCAATTTTCCATAACACCCTAATTATTCTACGCTTCACTTTTGAATTGAGCAGGTTATCTAAACTCATTTTTCACACGCTCCAATTGAACTAGTTTCTTTTTGTATGGTTTTAAGTGAGACGAATAGTTTCAGTAATGTAGAGGTGAGTTAAAGTGAAGCTGCGATGGTTTTCTTCATCTAGTTTCTGGTCGATCTTATAGACTCTTCACGGTATAGTTTTGCCTTTTTTCCTTTAAAAGCTTCATGTATGCCGACATAATTAAGATGTGGAGAGTTCAGTTAAAGTGAAAAATTTACAGGAAATCTGATCCTGATGCTTCACATCAGCCTAGAACGTTTTTTCTACAAGAATCAAGTTTTGAGATGCTGATGTACCAATAAGCCTATCATTTCCTGAGCTTTGGTTTGAATTTTCATTTTAACTTACCTCTCTTTCTGAAACTATTCGTCTTCCTTAAAGATGTTTTCCGATAAAGAGACGACTACGGGATAAAAAATGTTTGAACAAAAACCTATAACCCGAAAGTCTGTTGGAAACCATCGTGCCCCTTTTTGGGCATTAAATCCGACGAGGCAACCTTTGCATTCGAAAATAAAGCACAAATCAAGGGAGGTGAAAACTAAATGACGATTACAAGAGTTCAAGGCAATGTTAGAGGCACTTCCACCAGTTCTTCCATTTCTGTTACAATGCCATTTACCCCCACTATTAACAATATGCTAGTTGCTGCAATAGATGCATCCTCGTGGGCAGGATTTGTAAGCGTTTCAGGCATATCGCAAGAGGGAGTGAACTGGAGCCAACAAGTATATAGTCAATATAATGATGGTGCCTCTGACTATCTAAGAGCAGAAATTTGGGTAGGCAAAGTAACAGCTACATGCGCCAGCCAAACCTTAACTGTTACTCTTTCAGGTACACCTTTAGAAGGCGCAGCTTGCGATGTGTGCGAATACTCTGGAGTGGCGACTTCAAATTTCCTAGACAAAACGCAAGTTAGTTCGGGTATCAATAGCGTACCGAATACAGGAACTACAGCTACAACAACTAGTAATCATGAGTTATGGGTAGGTGCTATTGTATCTTATGAAACAACGCAGTCAGCAGCAACAAATTATTTTGCTCTCTTAGATGGACAACAGATAAGTGGTCCCACGTATTGGACAGGGCTGTCTTATTTGGAGAAAATAGTATATTCTACAGGGCAAGCATATTCAGCGGTAAACAATAGCACTTATCTTTACGGTTGGGTTGGCTGTATAGCGACCTTCAAAGCTGATACAAATTATACTGAACATACGAACCTAACTGTTGACAACACCTTAACATTTATCGCACCACAAGGCGCAACCAACTCATATGGAAACGGAACCATCGGCATTTGTGCTAAGGACAGTGTTCCTCCAGGAGGTGCGGGGGGTGCATATCTAGAGATTACCCAAGGGTTATTGGCAGAAGACATAGTAGCTTATGGCTTCCTAGGAACCGCAACTGATCCGAATAAGCAAGCTGGCGGCGGCGCAATCCTAATCGGACATGGCCTGACAGCTCCATCTTGTCCACCCTACATTAGCATGACGGACTCAGATAAACACCTCGATCAGTATTCGAATGACCCATCTACAACGATAGACGGCTATTTCTATGTAAACACAACAAGCAACACCATAAGAAGACACAGGCAATATCCTACTGCCACGTGGGAAACAGTTGGTCCAGTCGGTTCGATATACTATGACACTCTGTATCTATTCAATAAAATTAACCCAACTTTGGCGCTGGGTAACTTATACCTTGGGACCGTCTACGCAACTAACCTTAGATACCACACTTCCCTTAGCACCTTTGACGCAATAGATGACCTTGCAGTCCTCAAGCAAATCAAAACAATCTCTGACAAGGACGGAAAAGCCATTATAGACCCTGAATCGATTACTCATTTGAAAGATGAAGGTGGGTTCTATGACTCGGCAAAAATGGATGGCTGGCATATAAGCGTACAGAAAAAGTTGCTTGACCGAATAGAGCTGCTTGAAACAAAGCTTTCACGATTAACAGAACAAGCGACTTAAAAAGGTAAAAATAGAAACAAGCAATTTCTAAGCTAAGGCTTGCTTAACCTCCCCTTTTTATTTTTCTAATCTGCTACATGCTATTCAAAAAAAGCTTTATAGAAAAGTCTTTAACTTGATATGAATCCAAGAAAAGGTCAAGTACAGTATTCAATGCGTGTTTTTTCACCCGTTTTCTGATGTGATAATTCTCTCGAATACTTTTAATAATAAATTCATTTTGGGTATGTGTTTAGCTCACTGAAAAGAAGCTTAATTTGTTCTTCTTTTTTGCCTATAGAGTGAAAATCTTGCGAAAAGAGGGCAGAAATGAACCCCATTTTAAAGTCAGCTAAACACATACCATTTTGGGTTTAAATTATTGAAAGCATCAGATTTCCCACCGAGAATAAATATGATGTAGAATAACCGGAAAAGAGGCCAATTATTCCTACCGTAAAGTTAGAAGAGGCATAGTTATTATCGACCGAGATTGAGGTGCTGCAAAAATTATCCTTATTTTCAGTGTAATGCCAACTTGAGTTCTGTAGATTACCAAACTAACTCCAACATCACCGACACCGAAGGATATGATATGACACACACTTTTGTTTATGTTTCTTCAAATACATATTCAATAACAAGAAATTGCCGTAGCCTAGTTTACAGGGATACTGCTCCAGATAGGGGTAATGACGTAGTTCGCTATGGTGTGGCCATCAAGTAGTATCCCAAAGGGTTCGTTTGACTTTGAATCAGGGTCTGTGGTGAAGGGAATGTGATATGTTTGACCTGGGGGGATGTTTACTGGATCATGAACCCAAGGAACTGAGATGTAATAATCGTTAAGTGTTATTGTGTTGTCAAATGCTTGTGTACCGTTTGAATCAAATCCCTGTATTCTAAGTTTGACGCCATATGCCGTGGCATCTCCAATATTCGTAATGTTTGCATCAATTATGTAGAAAATAGTTTTACCTCCATCGGTGGAGTAACTTTGACTATTACAGACAAGAGTTGTGCCTCCATAAGTTGTAGTCGTCGTAATTGTAAGTGTAACTGGCGTTGTCGAATTAGACTGCGGTGATGAAGATCCATTAGGGTTAGAACTAGGCGTAGAATTAGAGGAGTCAGGGTTTTTCAACCCATCGATTTCGCTCTGCAGATATATAAAGCCGACCAACACAGCCACAAGTATGATAATCGTCATGGCTGGCACAAACCACCTGAAAGTATTCATGGTTATTTCAATATATTAATGACCAGTGAACCATTTAAACCTTGTCAGCATGCAACGTTTATATTTTTGTTTAGTTTTTTAATTATTCATAACATTTCACGATCTGGCTCGTTTTATTGACCGTCATGCAAATTACATAATTCTCATAGTATCTATCGTGAAATAGGAAAAGTCAAGAAATGAACAGGAAGACTGTATAAAGCTATCTCTCTTGTCATGTCAACTTTCCAACTTTACACTCGTAGAGGTCTGCTGGGTATGCGTTTATTCCTCTGTGAAAGCGTGAATGATTAAACCAGTCTCTGTAATCGCCTATTTGGCCTTTAAGCCACTGGGGAATCTTCCTAAGCTGATTAATGAACTCTCGGTTAAGGTTCTGAATACACCGCTCTACCTTACCCTTGTCCTGAGGATAAGACGGATGAGCAAAATGCGCCTCAACCCCATGCTCTCTACACCAGTCCTTCCACTGCTCCTTAAACTGCGAACCATGATCAGACAAAATAGCCTTCGGAAGCCTACCCTGCCTCTCCAAAACAGCCACCGTCTCAGCCGTAGTCAACTCATGATCAAACTGATCAGCCGCTATAATGAACCTGCTATAATCATCAATGCAGACTAGAAACCAGTACTTCTTGCCCTGCACAATAAAAGGATCCTTAAAGTCGATCTGCCACAGCTCATCAGGTTCTTTAGCCCGAAAGAATTTCCAGCGTTTAAAATCATGCTGATAGCCGTTTTGATTGTTCCTTGCTAAAACGTTGTTTATGGTTTCTCTGGAGAGCTTTACGCCTTGGATGCAATTCACTGATTCCAGCATGAAGGATGGCAGGTTGTAGATGCCTTGTTGTATGCGTGCGGTTCCCCATTTGAAAGTGGTTCTAAGCTTGAGGATGGAAAGCTCAACTTCCAATGTGATTTTGCTTACTTTAGGTTGACGTGGCTTGTCTTTGAAAGCTTCTGTTCCACGATGCTTACCTCTTTTTAGCCACGTGTAGACGGTTTGTCTGGTGGTGTTAAACATTTGTGCGATGCTGGTGACTGTTAAATTTGTCTTTGCAAGCTTTCTGAAGGCTCCCCTAATGTCAGGAGATAGCCTCACACCATCACCAGACAACCAAGTATGCAAGCACTAAGGATAAAAAGGTGTAAAGTTAGAAAGTGGACTTAACATCTCTCGACTACCTACTCCAAGGAACACGCGGAAAACTATTCGATGCCTACCCAAAACAGCCCTGACAAACAGTTGAAACAACTCATCGAGCAATAGTCGTGTTTTTTGTACAAGGGGTAATCAGCTCAGGCGCAGGAATCCCAACTTTTTATCTGGTCACCGTGGGCAACCTACAGATAAACTGGGAAGTTGCGTTGGTAGGCTATGGAGGCGCGTTTCTGACTCTTCACATGCCTAAGGAGGTTTGCATACTGTTTCACTGTCCCCTTTAATACCAGTCCTACTTAGAAGGAGGCGTCAGACGAATTCGTGGAAATCTACGGCATATGAACATGAAATCAGAGCTCTTATCGTGCAGCTTTTTGCTCGGCATAAGGATATGAAAAGCATGGACAAATACATCCACTATGCAGAAGTTGTCTATAAAGAATATAGCGAGGACGAATATGTAGTCAAAGTTAACAAAACGGCGTATGAAGCAACTGATCTCATGAATGTTGGTTTCGAGTGCGTTACCGATGTCGAAGGAGCCAAGCTCTTCAGAAAACGCAAGTTGAATTGATACTTCTCCTATCTTAGAACGACCACTGTGAAGAGCGCAATATCAACCATTAAGAATGAGAACTAGGGCTGAGCCTGCTCGAGCCGCAAAAGGATCATGAGCAACCTCCGCGATTAAAATAAGCTCTTGCGGTGATGAGTCGTTTTCGTTCGCGTCTGAGTTCTCCAACAAGGAAGAGAGTGTAACAATGGGAAAAGAAGTAGAATTAAACCAAGCACTAACGGCACTTCATAGCAATCCACACGAGTGGGACAAACAGGTTAAGCTAAAACTCAAAACCATAAAAACCGAAAACCCCGACGAAGTGGAACACGCCGAAACGATGGCAAATGGCCTGAACACGAAGGCAGTGCTACAAACTCCGTTTCCAATAACGCTAAACCAGAGCTCAAGGCAAACCTGGGCAAAGGCTTCAATAGGGACATGGTGAAAGAAAACAGGACCTTTGAGGAATTTACTGAGAATAAAGGACTTTCGAAAAAAGAGGGATTCAGTATAAATTACAGTTTGGGAACGGTAACTCCCGGGCTACCAACGCTCAAGCGTGAATTTATACTAAATTCCCTTTTTTGTTGCAGCTAGGTTTTAGCTTAACTGTCCTATTCATAGTTTGAAGAAGGTTTAGATATGTTCCTCCATAGCGCTTCGACAACAATAACGGTGCCCAGTATTCTTTGGACAATCTTCTTTTAGCCACCTTTTCCAAGAAGAATGTTTAGTGTTTTCAAGAAAGGATGAGAAGAATTTCATGCAGTGATCAAATCGTGGACAGGGGGGTGTATTCGGAAAAATTAACATGAACAGCCGAGTCTAGATCAGTGGATTCAAAAGGATTATCATATGGATCATAATATATTTCCTGATAGTAGTCACCAGGTCCTACTCTGCCGTATGGTGGTACTACTTCCTTACGCAATTTCAATAACTTTTGTAGTACCTCTTGCATGCATGCAGACAAAAAATATGGGGTTATGCGGATAACAATTCCTTTGTCTCATGTGAAATTCGGTCCCCATTCACAAAGCATAAGTTGTATATTTTAATGGTGTTGTTGGAGATTAATTGTAATGGAACGGATGCTCATTGAAGAAGCTTTCCGAGAGTTCGCCAAGCTGCTAGAAGATAGGTTCCATAAAGGTACGTTTACCACAGAGGATTCAATACGCTACACATTCTTCTACTGCTTGTCAAATTATGGTGATCTTCACCCTTCGGAAATTGCCCTCGAGTATCCTCATCCCTCTATCTCCAATGCTAAGGTCGACACATATATTCCACCAAAAAATAATCGCTTTGGACTCGTCTTTGAGTTTAAATTCGACAGAGCAATACCAAGTGCCAAGACCGCACCCAGACCTCAAAAAGCTGGCAAAATCTTCATGGATATAATGCGACTGACTCTCTTCCCATCACATGACAAAATTCGACGATATTTTGTTTATGTAACTGACGAAGAAATGGCATCCTACTTCCAGAATAAACACAATCAGCTCAATGATTTCTTCAACCTAATGCCGCAACAAATGCTTAGGGTCGACAAGACATACATCAACAGACATTCTATGACATTTGTTAAATCGGTCGGAACCAACATAGTTCCATGCGAGATCATGTGTCTACTGAGCAAAGAATTCCAGAGAGTAATGTGGTTACGTGTCTACGAAATTAAGCCAATAGTGGTAAAAGGCACTTGAAATAGCTAGGAAAGAAAAAGGGGTTTGCGGGAGATTTGAAACGTTAGAAGTCTCTTATCTCTGCTTTGATTTCGCTTTGGGACTAGGCGCGCGCGTCTAAATTGGCGAGTGACCTATTTCGGTGGTTTTTCTTCTTCCAGCAGACTCAGCATTCCGTCCACGGTTAAGATTTTTATTCCTCTGAATTCTTTCAGAGCAAGAAGGTGCTTATCTCCTGATACTATGCAATCGGCTTTGCCATCAACCGCTGTTCTTAGAATGACGTCGTCAGCAGGATCTGCCGTTACTACGTTGAATTTTGATTTTATCCGTGTGAATTTGGCTGTTTGATGCAAAGCTTCCAAGAACACTTTTACGTCGTACTCTTTCACGTATTTCGTAAATTTCCTGCGGCTGATTACGTCAATAAACTCGGAAACAATCTGGCTGGATAGGAGCAGTGTGAACTCGTTGGCTCTTGCTTTAAGCCATAGTTCTCTCGGTTTGCCTTTTACTATTAAGCTGGATACTAGTACGTTGACGTCGAAAACTGCGACATGCATGCGCTCACTTTACGTCTTTTCTAGCTTTCTCTTTTCTGTATTGTTGTATTTCCGCTTCCACTTCTTCCTGCGTGAGCGCGCCGTATTTTGCGATTCTGGCGTCTACTCTTTTGTACAGGGCTTCGAGTTCTTTGGTTATGTCGGGCACTTCAAGCTTTTTCATGATTACTGCGTCTTCGTAGCCGTAAACTAACAGTTTAGTTTTTGGACTTATCCCCAGCTTCTTTCGTATAGCCTGCGGAATTACAACCTGCCCTTTCTCGCTGACTACTGTGACGTCTGCCTTTTCTTTTTGCGCCATTGAGTCACCGTGTATATTCTTACTTTCCTACCTTAAAAAGCTGTTTGGAAATGCCGCGACATTGAAACAAATGAAGACTACTTTTCAGAACACTTGCCTAAAGTTTTAGTTTGGATTATAACTTCGCGTAGTTGATTTCTTTACTGAGAGCCAACGCATCGTCAACAAGAACCGCATGGGAATAGCTCAAAGCCTAAGTTCGAACCTTGGCCGTACTGTGAAGCCAAATAAACATTGCTTTGATTTAATGAAGCTTAGATCGAATTAAAACTCAGATTTTGTGGCTGTTGTTTGTTGATTGCCTGTAATGCTATGGTACCGTTCGGGTCTGTACCGTATCACCTGTCGAGTTTGTGCTTTGCGGCGAAGTCATAAAACTATGCAAACTTTGGGCGTCGCGCGCGCATTCCCCTTCCTTTCTGTTTTTGCTCTATGGGGTTAGCAAAAGGTTTACTCAATGATGAATTCATGGTTTAGTTTTCATGACTTAGAGGCTGTTTTGCACGGGGCCACTTTCTGAGGGTCCACAGTGATTACCCTAATTTACCGTATAAGACCGCGAAGCTGAAGGCGCAGTACACTAAGAACGAGATTAACGGTTTGTTCGCTAAATGAAGCGGGAAGGATACTCATCAGCTTTGTAATCCTCAGGACAATGATGTTTTTGTTCATCTGAGATAGCTTGAGGAAATCGACGACGCACCTTTTGCAGGTTGCGCTAAGGTTGGGCGCTTACTATTTTGAACCATTTAGGTTTTGCTGTTTTCTGCCTACATAACGTTGTTCAAATGCGGCCTTACTGGTTTTGAGGGTCTGTGTCGCTTGTTTCGGGCGACTTGTCACTTTTATGTGATGTTTCATGCTGTGTTTTCAGTGCTTTGGCTTTTTCAGGTTGCATCATCTTGCGCTTTTCGTACCGCGTTCACGGTTCTTTTCAGTAGCAGCGTGGCGGCGGTTTGGGTTGGCCAGCTGCCTAATCCGCAGTCTGGTCCGGTGAATGTCAGAAGGCTGCCGTATTTTTGTTTGGCTGCAAGAAACCTTTTGCGTATCTGAGTTTCATCTTCAACGTATTGTTCTGGAGCTGGGTTTTTCACGCCTTTTTCTTGCAGTTCAGCCGCTAACGCGTCGATGTCGGTTCGTGCGATGCCTACTCGGATTTTCTTGTCAACTTCCGCCAGCATTGTCGGCGAGACACTTTCGATGTTTCTCGGTGAAGCGGCGTACTCGAATGAAAGGACGTCGATGCCTTCAACCGCGAGTAGCTCTGCGAACCGTGATGGCGTGTGAAGGTGTATTTGTTTTGTTGCGCCCTTGAAGCTGAAGGCTTTTTCAAGCGCTGAAGCTACGTCGTCCTTGGGCGCGTCGATGTTTATGTACCCGAAGCTTGGCTCGTCGAGTGAGACGACCGCCGTTTCGACGTATTCGGTGTTTAGAAGGGAGTTCTTTGCGAAGCGGCGGATGGTTTCCGCGTACTCGTTAAGGACGTCGGCGTAGTACACGGTGCCTATGCCTCGCAGGTAGAGTTCAAGCGGTCCAAAAAGGCATACGCGTAGCTGGATTTTTCGTTTGAAGTCTTCGCTCAGGTGTTTGGCTTCCTCTTTTATCAGCTGGACCTCGGGGAGAAAGGCGTGTTTCTCCTCGACTGTGAAGGTGCCTTTCTCCATGGCTTGCTGGATGACTTCGCTGATTTGGCGTACGCCGTCATATTGCTGCGGGTAGTTTGCCACGTCAAGTCCTGCTGAAAGCTTCATCTTGAAAGCTTCAAGCGTGACCGTGCCGAAGTTTTGCCAGACAAAAGCGTCTTCACGCAGAGGTTTTCCTTCGAGATAATGCTTCCTTGCAAGGCGGTAGGCGGCTTCAAAGGTTTCGCGTTTAATAGCGGATGGCAGCGGAAAACTGCCTATGTCATCGACTAACATTGTCACTGCGTATACTGGTAAGCCAAGTATTTTAAACTTGTACGCGCAGCGAAAACATGGATGCGCTACTTGGGACGCTGAGCGAGGTTTGGCTCGGCATCGGACGGTGGCGCGTATACGTTGTGTCCGTGTCTTGCAGGTGCTATGAAATGTTGGATCCTGTTTAAAAGGGTGCGGAATTCTTTGTTTTTAGGGAGTTTCCGTGGAGTTTAAGTGTGTCCGGTGTGGCTCAGTTTCTAAAGGCTTCCTTCCAAAGGGGCTGTGCAAGAATTGTGGAGGCGTGCTTGAATGTGTGTTTGAGCCACCGACCGTGCGCGGCGAGGCTTTTTCCGGAGCGTCGGGTTTCTGGAGGTATAGGCGTTTGCTTCCGCAGACGGGGAGCACGGTCACGCTTGGCGAGGGCGGGACGCCTCTTCACAAAGCGGACAGGCTTGCTGAGGTTTTAGGCGCAAAGACGGTTCTATTGAAGGATGAAACGCGTAATCCTACGCATTCATACAGGGACCGCGCTGCAGCCTTTGTAGCGTCGCACGCCGTCGACCTTGGTTTCGACGCGGCGGTGTGCGCCACGAACGGAAACATGGGCGCGTCTTTAGCGGCTTACGCTGCCAAAGCCGGTTTTATTTGCCATGTGGTTGTGCCCAAAGCTGTTGACGTGGGGAAGCTTGCGCAGATGCTCGCGTACGACGCGGACATAGAAGAGTGTGGTCAGACGGTTGATGACTCGATACAAAGGGCAATCGCGTTGGCTTCAGAGTCAGGCTGGTATCAAGCTACGGCTGAGCTTAATCCGCTGGTGGTTGAAGCTCAAAAAACGATTGCTTACGAGGTTTATGAGCAATGGGGAGTTCCAGACTGTTTTGTTGTACCAATGGGAAGCGGCGGAACCATTTATTCAGTTTGGAAGGGCTTCATGGAGCTGCATAAGCTTGGAGTTGCAGCGTCACTGCCTAAGATGGTGGGCGTTCAGCCTGAAGGGTGCGCGCCAATCGTTTCAGCCTTGAAGCACGGCAGCGCCGAAGTGGAGGGACGCTGTGTGGCGTCCACGCGTGCGCTGGCTGTACTTGTCGGTGAACCCTTGCAGTTTGAGCTGGCTAGGCGAGCCATAGCTGAATCAGGCGGGCTTGCGCTCACGGTTTCAGACGAGGAAATCGTGGCGGCTGAACTTCAGGTTGCGAAGCTTGAAGGCGTTTTTGCCGAGCCTGCCAGCGCAGCCACGGTTGCAGCGTTGAAGAAGCTTCGTGGTGAAGGCGCGGTTTCGTCGGACTGTAGTGTTGCATGCCTCATCACGAGTAGCGGCTTGAAGGCGACAGATGTTTTAGAGGCTTTGACGAAGAAGCGTAAAACTGTCGGTCTGTCGCTTGGTATGAGTACGAAGGAGAAGATTCTGCGTATGCTCGACCGTGGGGACGCGTATGGATACGAGTTGTGGAAGAAACTTGGTCGGACGATGACGCGGGCAGCGGTGTATCAGCATCTGAACGAGTTGTCAAGTAAAGGTCTTGTAGTCAGCTATGGCGAAGGGGGGAAAAGGTTGTTTAAGCTTACGGAGCAAGGTCGGAAGGCGCTTGCAGCTTTTGACGAGTTGAAAGCTCTGATGCATTGAGACGCGGGGAGACAAATTGCTTTGGCGCCGCGTTTGTGAGGGTTAGGCCGGATTATTTCGGTGTATGGCCTTGGGGTTTTACGGCGCGTTTGTGGTGCGGTGAAGTTTCTGGTGCAAGGTTTAAATAGTATAGTTGTAACTTTACTATCTGTCACTAGCCGTAAACCAAAAGCTGAAAACGAGGAAAACACGTGAAGACCAAGCCTAGAACGAAGCATAATACGTTAATCCTCGCAACACGAGTAGCCGTGATGTCCGCGCTTGTCGCCGTTGCAACACTCATCATCCAAATTCCTAATCCTGCAACCCGCGGGTACATCAACTTTGGCGACACAATGGTTTTCATAAGCGCTCTCACGTTCGGTCCAGCCGTAGGCGGCTTAGCGGGAGGAATAGGCTCAGCCATAGCCGACGTAGCTTCAGGCTACGGCTACTTTTCACCGTTCACGCTCGTCATAAAAGGTGTTGAAGGTGTCCTCGCTGGCTTATTATCGCGCAGAACAAAAACGTGGCGTGACATCGTCGCAGTCACTGTCGCCGGCGCTGAAATGGTTGTGGGATACTTCGTGGCTGAGTTCTTTGCGCTTCAACTTGGCTGGGCGGCGCTCACGGAAGTGCCTGGAAACATCTCGCAGATCCTCGTCGGCGCAGTCATAGGCGTGCCAACAGCGAAACTTCTTCGAAAAAGACTTGTCGAAGTTCTCACGAAGTAAAGGTTCTCGAAGCCAACGCGGCAATGAGCTAAACGCCGCGTTAAGCCGTGGTTAACGCTGGATTTCTTGCTTCGTTGCACCCGCGGCGAGTTTAGCGAGGCGGTCTTTCACAATTCGGTTAAGCTCGTTTCGTAAAGCTTCACCGCGAAGTTCTCGGTTCAGGTTACTGATGGCAAGCGCGAGTTCAGCGTCTCCTATTGTGTTGCGGATCCAGTTTTCGAAGTCGCGTCTCTGAAAGTGAAATTCAAGCGATTGCACCTCTACGCTTGCAATCTTCGCTGTGAAGTCTGCCAAGCTGTACGCGCTCGTGTTGAGTGGTTGTCCGATTGCCCTGTAAAAATGGAAGGCTTCTCCCGCAGACAGTGTTCTAAGAACTGTAGCTGTTGGCTTTACGTCTTGCTTCGCTCTGCGAGTTCCCGAACGGGGTGCGCAAGGTTTACGTGACATGATGATAAAAACCTCTTTATGGATTAGAAGCAGAAAGCTCGATATAAACCCTACCTTATTTTCGAAGCTTTTGTTTTGTGATTTTTGCTTTGCTTAGGATTTCAGCCTCGTCGTCCGAACTCGCGCTGTTAAGCTTTATATTATCGGCGGAACAGTGAAGTTTTGCGGGTGTTGACGGTTTGAGTTTGGCTGTGGCTGCGCGTTCTTTAGTGAAGGTTTTTGGCAGTGTGCGCGCGTTGGACGGCGTAAGCTTCAGCGTTAAGCCTGGCGAGGTTTATGGGCTTATCGGTCCTAACGGTGCTGGGAAGACAACGGCGCTGCGGATTGTCTGCACTTTGCTTTTGCCTTCTTCAGGCAACGTTGAGGTTTTTGGTTTGGATGTGGTTCGGCAGGCGGCGATGGTGCGGCGTGTCGTCAGCTACCTTCCTGAAGAAGCAGGCGCGTACCGGAACCTTTCTGGTTGGGAGTACTTGGAGTTTATGGCGCGGTTTACGGGGAAAAGCCGTGACGAGGTCAAGGCGATGGTCAGCGAGGCGGCAGACATCTGCGGTTTGGGCGACCGACTGCGGGATAAGGCTAAAACTTACAGTAAAGGTATGAAGCGCCGGTTGCTTGTGGCGCGGGCTTTGATGAGTAAACCGAAGCTTGCGGTTCTGGATGAGCCTGCAAGCGGCTTGGACGTGTTGCATGCGTACCATGTTAGGGAAATCATAAAACGCTACGTGAAGGATTACGGCGTGACAGTGTTGCTTTCAAGTCATAACATGCTTGAAGTTGAGTATCTCTGCAACCGTGTAGCGTTGATCAACAAGGGACATGTCGTGTTGGAAGGTGAGCCGCAAGCGCTTAAAGCGCAGTTTCACAGTGCGAACCTTGAGGAGGTTTTCGCGAGGGCGGTTGGCTATGCTTAACGGTTTCAGCGCAATCGTCGTTAAAGAGCTGAAGGAGCTTGTCCGAGACCCGAAGATTCTTTTAGGCATGATTCTTGTGCCTCTTGTAATTTTTCCAGTGCTTGGCAGTGTGCTCGGCTACGCGGTGAAGTCGGCGCAGGAGCAGACGGCTCATGCAACGCTGCTCATAGTGGATAACGATGGTGGAAACTGGTCTAGGGCTTTCATCAGTTACCTCAGCAACGCGGTGAAAGTCACCGTCGTTTCAGGGTTGACACCTCGGGAAGTGCTGGAGCGGAATCTGTTGGCGCAGCATAACAGTACATCGTTTATCGAAATTCCTTCAGGCTTCACCGCAAACGTGACGCAGCATGAAGCAGGCAACCTTAACGTACGCGCAACTGTGAATGTCTATAGCGTTTACTCTGGAAGCAGCGTTTTTTCGGGCCTGGGCACGTCAACCGTTGGAAACCTCGTTTTCGGCTTCAACCGGGCAGTGGCGCCCGACGTCGTCTACACTTCGGCTTCAACGGTGATTAAGGGTGAAATTTTCGAGGGCGTAGACGCGTCGACGCTTTCAGGCTTGATAATGTCGCAGACGATCGCGTTGCCCATCACCATCATGATCCTTCTCACGTACGCCATGCAGATCGCCGCCACGTCGGTGGCCATGGAGAAAGAGGAGAAAACGCTGGAGACCCTTCTGTCTGTTCCTGTTGACCGATTCGCTATACTGATGGGCAAGCTGACGAGCACAATCGTCGTGGCAGGCGTCGCCGCCGTAGCCGTCATGGTTGGCTACAATTACATGCTTAGCTCCGTGACTTCAGGCATTCAAACAGGCGTCTCGCTGAACCTTGAACAACTTGGACTTGTTCCGTCAACATTTGGCTACGTTCTTCTAGGCGCATCGCTTTTCGTCACGCTGCTCTCAGCGCTGGCTTTAGCCGTGATCGTTTCAGCTTTCGCCGAAGACGTACGCGGTGCACAGGCACTCGTAGGCTACATCTACCCGTTAATCTTCATACCTGCACTAGTGCTGCTGTACCTGGATGTTAAAACCCTCCCGCCAATAGTGCAAGCAGTGGTCTATGCAATTCCATACAGTCACCCCATCATAGCAGCCAAAGCCGTTGTTTTAGGCGACTACGCCATAACGGTCTACGGCATAATCTACGTTGCCGCATTCACCGTCGCCATCATGTACATCGCCTCGCGCCTGTTTGCAACCGAAAAAATACTGACGGCGAAACTTCGATTCAAACGCGGGCGAAACGCTCAAAAAACAGAAGAATAAAGCTGAAAAGTCCATACGCAACCATTTCTTGATCTATCGCCGACAGAAACGCGAGTCGTAGGTTGCGCTGGAAAGACTGCTCATTCTACGCATCACTCAATTACGCAGTAGCCTTGAAATCAACACGTGTGAGAAAACGCTTTCACCGTGCCAGATTTAGCAAATTAAGCCGCAAATTGCTCTGAGCAAGACTGACGCGTTCACGTTCAGGTTGAGAATCACGTTTAGGTGTGAGCCAAGCACCAGCATTTTCAGCTGGCTGCACACTTGGCTGCACACGGATGTAAGAAGTGTATGCTCCGTGGCACTATCCAATGCTACGGCATGTGGTTATAAGGGTTGAAAGCGACCTTCTTAGGTTTACGCCTCAACGCATGTGTAACCACTGAAAGCGTGGGTTCGTCTTAGGGATTGTTGTGTAATCCTTTTTTGAATTCTCTTGTGCAGGGATTGAGCTTTTTAGAGTTAAATGTGGTGTTATGCTTTTTGACTTTGGTTTTTGTGTACAGTGAAGCTTTTCCTTTTTTGTATTTGTGTTGTTCGTTTCAACAATAAGGTTTATTAACTGTTAATACTCGCTACTCAATACAATCGAGGGACATGCCATGAACCTTCCAAAACTCCCCGCAAACGCCCTACTCGCCATCGCGGCCGCCGCAGTACTCCTAACCGTAACAACCGCAGGCTTACTCAGCGTCTCACAAACCGTCCCCTCAACGGGAAACATCGCTTCAGTCAACGTCAGCATATACCTCGACAGCGCATGCACACAGCCATGCACAAACATAAACTGGGGAACCCTTAACCCAGGCGCAACCGCCACACAAACCATATACGTCAAAAACACAGGCACCGTGCCCATAACATTAAGCCTCAGCACCAGCAGCTGGTCACCGTCAAACGCAAACAGCTACCTGACGCTACAGTGGAACAAGGAAAACACAGTTCTGAACGCTGGAGCCTCAACGCAAGCCACGCTTACGCTGACAGTCGCATCAAACACAGGCAGCTTAACGACCTTCAGCTTTAACGTGGTAATCACGGGCACAAGCACGTCGTAGCCGACGTGAACACACCCAACGTTCCCCCTTTTTTCCAGTCTGCTCAGGCTAAAAGCGGAAGCCACATGAAAAAGCGCGGCTCGCTTCAGAAAGGCTGGAAGACACGGATAACCACGGTTGCCAGAAACGCGAGGCCCATGCCGATGGCAGCGTACCTAAGCCGTTTCTTGTCCACCAGTGTCCGCGACGCAAAGTCTGACGAAGCATATATGAGTTCAGATGTGACCAGCAGGATCAGCGCGGTAACGGCGATCCAGAGGCTTATTTCTGAAGCGGACAATGGAAAATCCACGTTACGTTCAGCCCTCCACTATCTGGTAAGCCGCGTGAACACTTACGCCTTCAGGGGACGCTTGGAACTCTTGCACCGTCACGGTTTTGCCTGAGGCTTTTGCAAGGGCGCAGGCTACGGCGCTGGCAACTGGGCAGCCCAGCAGGTTCAGGCTTAGGTAGCCTTCGTTGTACAGTTCCCTGTACACGGGTGTTTCAAGCGTCAACGTCACATGGTTGCCTTCCGCGTTCAAGCGCATCTCACGTGCAAGGTTGAGGTTTTCCACGAAAGCGTGGGGCAGCAACTCACACAGGTCTGAGACTGAAAGCTTTGTAAAGTCGGCTTTAAGCTCTTTTTCGGCTCGTTCAAGTATGCCCACGCCTGGCGGAGCGATTAGCGCGCCCTCAGGCTTTTTTATGAAGAGTTGTCCTCGAGCCATTTCCTCTATAGCAGGCGTTTCAGTGCTGTTGCTTGCACATATGAACACGGTTGTTTCTTTCAATCCTTTCAGGTGGCTTGGGAGGTAAACATCTCGCGGGTATGCCGGTATGTAGTAGGCTTTTTCGGCGTGTCCAAGGCTGCGGAGGACGCGGTCAGCTGTCAGATAAGAAGCAGCGGCAGCGTTGGCTATGAGGTTGCCTTCGACGCGGCTTGTAGAAGTGACTAAGAGGAAAAGTGCGCCCCAGAAGGCTAGACCTAAACCTATGAAGGCCAGCGTCTGTTGAGCGTAGAAAACTGCGAATATGAGGGAGAGCACGCCTAAAAGCAGAAAGGCAACAGCGGTTTTGCCTGCTGCAAGCTTCTGCGTGCTGATTTGGCTGTTCAATCAGAGTCCTCTTTGGTTTAAGTGTGTTTTACTTCCTAAATTGCGGCAGGGCTTTCTTTAAGGTTTCGGAATATTAACTACATGCAATTTGGCTTAAGTGCATAACAGCCAAAAGCGTATAGGCTTATGCCATCTATGCTTCTGCGACACGTGGACCGCGGTCTGCGGGTGGCTGTTAAGGTTTGAAGCGGGCTCTTATTATGGTGCGCAGGATTTTTGCGCCGTCTGAAGCGATCCTGATTTTTGAGCCGTTGTGTTTTCTTTTTTCACAGGATATCGGGGTCTCATGGAGGGTGAAGCCGTTTCTGAGGGCTTTCACGGTTATTTCTGTCTCGATTTCGTAGCCTTCGGCTTCAAGTTCAAGCTTGTCGATTACGGATTTCTTCATGGCGCGGAAGCCTGTTTGGCTGTCTGTCACGTGTTTCCCCGTTAAAGAAAGGATCGCGGTGTTGAAGAAGTAGTTGCCAATCCTGTTCAGCGCGGTAGTCGGCTTTTTCTTGCGCTGCATGAACCTTGAGCCCGTTACGATGTCTGCGCCGTTGAAAAGCGGCTCAAGCAAGTCTGGGATTTCTTTCGGTTGATGCTCGCCGTCTGAGTCAAGCGTGATTATGATGTCTCCGCGGGCATGCTTCAGCGCGCGTCGGATGGAGTAGCCTTTCCCGCGGTTTCGACCGTTGAACAGCACGTTTACCTTGTGCTGCGAAGCCACTTGTGCGGTTCTGTCGGTTGAGCCGTCGTCGACCACGATGATCTCGTAAGGCAGGCCGAGACTGTTCATTATCGAAATGGTCTCAGCTATAACTTTGCCTATTGTTTCCTCCTCGTTGTAGGCTGGAATGATTATGCTCACAGTCGAGCGGCTCAAAGAACGACCTTCTCCCGTTTCAACTATAATGATCTTTTCAGGCGTATTTAATTGTTTATGGAAGGCTGTTATAGAACAATGGCGTAAATGTTCTATCATGCGCGGGGAAAGACGACGTGTGCGAAAGGCTTGTCGTGTCTGCAGAGAATTTGCACTTCACTATGTTTGTTAGGCATCATTTGGGCAGCCGGTTTTTCCATACTTGGACAGGCTGGTTTCCGCGTGAAACCACGTCCTTGTCTATAAAGCCATAGCTTTCAAGTTGATTCAGGTTCTCGAGCAATTTGTCAAGGTTTACAGGTTTTCCGGTTTTTCGGCTTAAGGCTGCAGCAATTTCTTTTGTGGTAAAGGCTTTCTTTTCTTCAGTCAAGTCGAGAATTGTTTGGAGCATGAGTTTTTCCTCTAGTGTAGCTGTGTTGTTGAAGATTTTTAAGTTGTTTGACCTTTTTCTAGATTCAGTTGAGCGCTGCGCGGTTTCTGCGGTTATAACAAAACCAAGGGATAACGCAAGTAGTAGTTGCTGCGCGGGAATCCCTAGTGCGAGCGCTGTCTGGGTTTTCAGTGGCGCCCAATGTTCAGCTATCATTTTGCTGAAGTTGTACAGTTTTTCCTCGAGCGCCTTGTAGTCGGTTCTGTTTTGTTCAAGGCGTATCAGGAGGCTTATTCGTACATATTTTTGCTCGGCGGTTATGCCTATGTGGAACGTTGCTTTTTCGTACCAGTACAGCGTTACTTGCGTGTAGTTGTCTGGGTGTTCAAACGTCAAGTAGTGAGCGATTAGCGGTGGGTTTTCTAAGATTTGCACGTCTCTCGAGTCTAGCACGGTTACAATGGGGTTTTGACCTTGGGCTGTCTGGTACGTTATGAAGCAGACTTCCCAGCTGTGAAGGTTTGAGATGCTGTCTGCAACGTTAATGAGTGCATAGACTGTTGGCGCTGAAGTGTTGCTCGAATAGTAGGCATATATTAGCGCAGCGTCTTGTTTTGCAATTTTCTCGAAGCTTGCAGCGCGGTACAAGAACTTGAGCGTGTAGTCTGGCACTGTAGGAAATACGTTTGCAGCATGTTCCCATCCTGAAGTAACTTCTATAGAGTTTTGGGCAAGCGCAAAGGCTGGTGCAGTTATTGTAAGTGCCGCGATTGAGCAGCCGATGGCGAGAAGCGCCAGTTTTGTCCATACGCTACGCGAAAGCTTCCTCCGCACAGTGGCGCTGAAACGTCCGCATTCGCTGCAGAAATCCATGTTTTCTTGGCGGTTTGTCCTGCAAGTTTCGCAGGTTTGAAGCGGCTGCGCCTTTGGGTAAACCGGTTTCTTGAAGAGTTTATCGACTATCAGGAAAGTCAGTATCATGCCTATGGTTATCAGCAGCAGTCCTGCAAAAGAGTGGAAAAAGACGAGAGCCACTTGTTCGCCGAAAAAGTAGGCCGCTGAGACGATTGAGGCTATCCGCACAATGTTGAGCACTGCGAAAAGGCTGAAGCCCACGATGAAGATTCCAGCTTTCCTCTTAGATGAAGCGGGAAGTGCGAGTGCTAGGAACACGGCGAACATGGTGAAGGCGATCAATGTGTATACGCCTGAGCAGGGCAGGTCCACGGTGAACGATGTCGGCCCACTGACTTGTGCCTCAAGAGTTAAAGTGGGAGCGCCGTAAACTGTTGAAAGCGTAACGGGCAGCTCAAATGTGCGCAGCAATAAGTAGGCAGCCTGCGTATTGAAGCTAGCCAAAGCCCCGCCCGCCGCGTAAACGATTTCCGCAGGTGGAGGCATGATGAACAGGAGGAACAATGTTGAAAGAAGAAGCGTCTTCAAGGTTTTCATGTTGAAAAGAATCAGGATGACGCCTAAGAGGAAGACGGGAAGCGAAAGCAGGTGGTACTCCAACGGGTGAAACGTGTATGTACCATACCAGTAGATGAGAAAAGCGATCAAGCAAAAGCTCACGCCCACAAGCGTGTTCACATATTTAGTTCGCGCCTGAGGACGCCGTGCGTCAAGCTGAACAGTAGCGTAGACCATGCGGCGCTGAGCGTAGAACAAATAGCCCGCGAAAAAGGGCACAATTAACACATAGTTCAGCGCTTCACTCTGCAAGGCTTCGTTAACAAGGACCTCAATATCATGCCAGTAGACAAAAAAGACCAGCAAGGCTACAGAAACTGCTAAGAAAAGATAATCCCAGTAGCTTTTGGCTGCACGCACAGAGTTCTTCAGTTTGAGAAGGACTTGCATCTTCAAGAGTTAACCATACCCCGCGTCTTAACAGTTTTCAGGTAACTCCTATGCCTCGAACAAAACGGACCACCAGTGTGAGCTATGCTAAGCCATTAGGTACAGAACAAGCGCGAGCAGACTTGTGTTGACGATGCACTTTCTGGTTTTATTCTGAAAAATACGCTATTTGGCGCGAGCTAAGAAAACCATCGGGAATGTGAATGCTTATGCGTACATGACGGTTGAGCGTCAGGTCTAACGCAAAGCGGTAGAAGGCAAGTTCGCCCTTTGAATTCTTGGCGGAAGCGCGATCTCAAAGGGTGCGAACTAAAGAACATGAAATATGAAAGAGTACACTGCCATTTTTACTGAAAAGTTTCCTGTGACATGCCATGATGAATTAATAACTACAGAATTCTCCGTTGAAGTCGCAAAAAAGGGGAAACTTTAATGTGGAGAGCAGTTAACTTTTGTCGCCTGCGCTTTTCCCTTTTCGCAGGTAAACCCCGAAGCCTAAGAGCATCGCGGCGATGGCGCCTATGGACCCGATTACAGGAACATCGGGTATAGCCTCGAAAGTCTCAAACGATGCAGCTCTGATCGCGCCTATGTCCTGCTGTTGTATGTTGCCTTCTCGTGCGAAAAACTGAACTTGGACGCCCCAGTCCCCTGCTGAGGTTGGACCGAAACTGTCGCTAGCATAGTATACGGTATCACCCGGGTGATTGTTCGCCCAGTCACTTATTTCTGATGGAACACCAGTGGGCACGTTTGGAGCAGTATATGGTGCCAAGGGTGATACTTCTGTGGTTCTTTGTATCGTTCCAGAAGCGTCTTTCCAAATGAACTTTACCTTGTACACTGTTGAGTCTGTGGTTCCAGCCCACACGGTGACGCTTTCGCCTATTTGAACAGGTGTTCCATGATAGTCGGAGGTGACGGCGTAACCGGAATTTAATGAGCTCCAAGCTGCATGTGCGAGGCTTACGCTTAAGGCGAGAATTAATGCAACAGTTAAAACAGTGCTTATGACGTGTGATTTTTTCATTTTAAGCCTTCTCCCTTCCTTCAAATTTCACGTTACGTTTAATAAATACGGTTTTCACGTATTTAAGTTTTCATGAAGGATTGTTATAGAAAACTTGCAATTTGTTCTATTCTTTTAGCGCGCGTACGATGCGTGAGGAACAACAAGAAAGCATTCCGTTGTTCGCTATTATCGTTTTAGAGTGGCGAGGCAGCCGCGCCTGTGAATTAGCGTGGTAGCCGAAACGGGATGGCAAACGACAATTTTGGTTCAGGCTTTTGTCGAGTATATGCGTATGCTGAAGGTGAAGGATTGGATGTTGTTGCGTATCAGGTATGATGCGAATTCCATTGTTGCTGGCACTGTAAGCGTGAGTGTTACTGGAATCTGGTTTTCGCCTGGCGCGATTTGAGCGTTGTTGTAGTTCCAGGAGAGCGTCATGTACTGGGATATTTCTGTCGGTGTCCAGCTTGTTACTTCGAGTGTGACGCGTACGGGCACGTTGCTTATGCTTCGGACGTAGAAGAAGACGCTTTTTGACTCGCCAAGGTACAGTGTGCCCCAGTCGATGGCGAGGGCGCCGTTCACGGTTTTCAGGTCGCCTCCGTACGCTTCGACGCCTGTGACGTAAACTGTGCCGACGCTGGTTACGGCTGCTTCAGGCGACTCGTTTGAAAGTACACGTACTGTGAAGTTAACTAGTGCAGTGAAGAGCACGGCAGCGAGCAGTATGAAAGCTTCTTTTCGGTGTTTGCGAATGACGCGGGCTACGGCGGTGGCTAAGCTTGCTGGTTGCAACTTGCTCATTCTTCGGGCAGGTTTGCCTGAGCTGTATAGAAACGTTTTCGAGAGGGACATGGGAAGTTTTCTTTCAGCTCCCTTCCAGGCTATTTTGAGAAGTCGTATCTTTCCTATTGTGTGTTTGAGCTTATAGCCGTTGTGTCAGGCGTCATAAACGGCTTATTTTTTGCGTGATGTTGGCTTCTTTTGCGCGTTTGGTTCTGATGCGGCTGTTTTCATGTGGTGGTTTTTTGTTTCGTTGCGGTTTCTGAGTTTTTGGATTGGCGGTTTGGGCTATGGTGTGGATGTTTGTATGTGTATTGTGAAGTTGAAGGTTTGAACGTTGTTTTTTGCGGTGTACTCTGCGAATTCGCGTGTGTACGGTGCTTTAAGGGTGAAGCTTAATTGGGTTTCTTGTTGCGGGTTGAGCGTTTCGCCAGAGTAGTTCCATGTGACTTGTATGTATTTGCGTATGTCTTCGGGTTGCCAGTCTGTAACGTTGAAGGTGAGCTTTACGGGTATGTTGCTTATGCTACGCACTTTGAAGGAAACGGTTTTAGATTGCTCAGCGTTTACTGTTCCCCAGTCTACTACGGCAGTGTCGTTTACGGTTTTCAGGTCGCCGCCATACGCCTCGACGCCTGTGACGCGGACTGTGCCAAAGGTGTATACCTGTGTGCTTGACGAGCGGCTCAGCCAGGTGGCGATTAAAACGTTGAGCACGGTCGTTAATGTGGCGACGAGGATTATGAGCAGGATCAACTGTTTTGACCTGTTGATGACGCGCGCCAGCTTTTGCGTCATGCGCAGTAGCCAATGACGTGTGCTTGATGTGGCGCTGTGCGTCGGAGGTTGCATATGGTTTTTTTCTTCCTTAGGCGTTTCCTTGGGGCATGCGGTGTAGCGAGAGCATTGTTAAGCCTGTGGTTTGGCTCGCGGGTAATTGGCTGTGAAGTACGCGATTTTTTCTGAGAGCACAAGCGGCAAGTTGATTAGTTTTGAGATGATGCCGAGGGAGGAGAACATTGCTCTGAGGTTTCGGATGTCCGACTTTGTAAGTGCGCCGACGAGCGGGGCAACTATTAGGTAAACGAGGAGGAAACTTCCTGCGCCTGTGAAGAGTTGGACCCAAACGGCGAGTCGGCTGTACTGTACCAGCGTGTATGTGGGTATAGCTGCGGTGGCTGACGCGAGGAACACTTTGGCGGAGTATGTGAGTTCCGCTTTTGCGCTGTAGCGTCGTGAGACCCATCGTAGCCCGAACAGTAGGCTTGGTGCGCCTGCGAGGGTTACGGCGATGATCAGCCCGATTATTCCAAGCGTTGGGATTAGAATGGTCGACGCGGGGATGCCGATTGCAAGCGTGAGCAGGTTGAGCTTCATAAGAAGCTTCGTTTCGCCCAGTCCCGTGAGCAGGCTGCTCATGCTTAGGCTTCCTAACAACGCGAAAAGGTTGCCTGCGACGCCTAACGCGAGGTAAAGCGGTGCGTACGGGTATTTCTCGCCGTATATCGTTGCGATAAGCGGGTGCGCAAGTGTCATCATGGCAACCGTTGCTGGAACGAGGAAAAGCGCGGTGTACTTCGCGGAAGACGCGAAGACGGTTTTGAGCAGTTGCGGCTCGTCTTCAGGGTTAATCTTTGAGAAGGCTGGAAAAAGCACGGTGCTTATTGGAATCGTGAAGAAGGTAAGCAGCACAGCGAAGTTGCTGGCAATGCGGTAGTTACCTATCGACGCCAAGTCGACAGCGGAGCCCATTACGAACTGCGCGTACTGGGTAAGCGCGCCCGAGAGAATTGACGCGACGGCAAGCGGGACGCCGTACTTGAGCAGAGGCGCAAGCGTTCTTCGCATAGACACGCCATCTGCGCGGCTGCATGGAAGCTTTCGCACGATTCCCGTGTAGAGCAAAGCAACGGCAACGGCGCCTGTAACTGCTGAGGCTGCAGTGTAGCCGATCACGGCGCCGAGTGCGCCGTAGCCCATGTAAACCAATAGCGGCGAGAGCACCGCCTGCGTTGCTGCCTGGCAGAGCATGGCTATGCTTGCCAAGCTCATCCGTTCGAAGCCCACGAAAACGGATTGGGCGCCGACGAGCAGCGCGGACGCAAGGACGGACACGGAGGCGATGGCGATTAGAAACGCGGCTTCAGGCTTCGCGAAAACCATGCCTGCCACGATGCTTGAGGCTGCCAAGGAAAAAACGGTTAAGAGCAAACCTGTACAGGCTTCGAAGGCTAAGCCTGCAAGTATGATCCTGCGCAGCTCGCTTTCTCTGCCCATGGCGCGGTATTGCGCGCAGTACTTAACGAGGGCTGAGCCGACGCCCCAGTCCTGGAACAGAAGCACGGTGGACGCGGGAATAAGTGCCACCGCGTACAAACCGTAGTCGCTGGGCAGAATAAATATGCCAAGGACGATTGTACCGACGGCAAGTATGATCGTCGAGAGCGTTTTCCCCATGAAAAGTTGAAAGCCGCCGGCCGCAGATGTCTTCCCAAGCTTAAGCGCCTTATCCATAATGTTCAACTTCCCAACAGGCATGGCTGGCAGTTACCTCTTCTTCTGCCAAGCCTTAGGTAAAAAAGAAAAGTAATGTCCTGAAAGCATATCTGACGTAGCGCCCGCTTTATCTTTAGTTCTGTCTAAGTGATTATTGCAGTACTATTTGGTTTTTGTATGCTTTTTCTATAACTTCTAAGTCTTTAAGTCCGTCTTCACCTGATGGCGACGGCGGTATGTCTTTGATAATGCAGCTGAGGAAGTGTTGTAGTTCCTGCATGTGAGGCTTGTAGAATTTGGAGTTGCCTGTTGATAGTAGCTGGATTGCTGTAAGTATCGGGCTTCCAGGTTTGTGTTCAATCGTAGCGCTTCGAACAGTACCCAATAGGTTCAAGGTTAGTGTGTAGCTTTGTGAGTACCAACCCACGTTCATGACGGCTGTAGTTCCGGAGTTGAATTTTACTATGCAGATGGCAGAATCCTCGAAGCTCAGGTTGAACCTGTGGCCAAAGTAGCCTTTTATGTTTGTGACTTCGCCGAAGTACCATCTTAGCAGGTTTATTATGTGGCTTCCTAAGTCGATGAGGACGCCTCCGCCTGTAAGGGACTCGTCGAACCACCATTCCGGAACTGGAACTGGCGAGTATCCTTCAGCTCGATGGAAGAAGGGGCCACTGCTTATGTACGTTGCATGTGCGCTTTCTACGTCGCCAAGAAAGCCTGCTTGTATCTCTTTTCTTGCTTGTTTGAAGTCGTCGTTGAACCTTAATGGATAGCCGACCATCAGCTTAACGTTGTACTTCCTCGCGGCTGTGAGAATCTTTCTGGCTTCGGGAACGTTTCGGGCTATTGGTTTTTCGAGGAAAATGTGCTTGTGTGCTTCTGCTGCTTTTTCGGCGCATTGCAGATGAAGGTGTGTTGGCAAGCCGATGACGACGGCATCGATATCGGGACGTTGCAGCAGACTTTCGTAGTCAGTGTAAATGTGTTTTATGCCTGTTTTCCTGGCTTTTGACAGGGCTTTCGCGGATATATCTGCGACTGCTATTACCTCAGCATTTGGGAGCGCAAGGCTGTGTTTAAAGTGTATTTGGCCAATGTAGCCGAGCCCTATTATCCCAAGCTTAACTTTCTTCAACATTCTTCCTCGTTTTGAAGCTTATCATAGCCCAAGTTTTCCTGCAAGACGGAGGCGGTTGACTAAAAGAAAGCCTTTGGTCATGAGTAGTTTCTTGACATCTCTCTTTGGATAGAGTTGCTTAAAATGTTCTATGGGCGTACCCCGTGCGATATACGCTGTTTTTCCGAGCCCTTCCTTACTGGCAAGCCTTAGGTAGGCGATTTTCTTTGGGTTTATGCCTGCGATTTCTGCGGCTGCAACGTCCATGGCAACGGGGTCTTGACTTGCCATAACAAGTCCCAGTTTTCTGGGTTGTGCTCCAGAGACAATTAGGCCGTCGATTAAGAAAAGATTAAAGGGCATCGCCTTGTTAACTGCAACGATGGTTTCGCCGAGATGTTGGTGGTACTTGAACTTTTTTGAGTAAGGTATACATCCGAAGGTGTTCTTCAACGCGCATGTGAGCTTGATTGGCTCCATCGTATATTTTATCTTGGAAACGCTTATGCGCAGGTTTGCGTCTCTGATAATTTTCGGAACTGGAAAACGAAATGATGCGTTTCCGCACGTGACGGAAACAGGGTCACATGGCATCTCGGAAAGGTTCACAAGTTTTACGCCGTATTCCTCAGCAAGTTTCTCGTACCCGAGCATTCTGAAGACGTGCTTACACCTCATAGCTGACGCGTCAGATTCCAATAATGCAATGTCGACGTGTGGTGACGTTTTTGCGCGTATCAGGTCGATCAAGGCTGTAATGAATCGCGGGTCTGTTGTTTGTCCTGTGGAGTAATCCCAGTAGTAGCACAGGTTAAGTTTGACAACGACGGACTTGACGTGGTCACGGATGGAATAATTTATGGCAGTTAGCGCATTGCCTATTGAGTTTTTCACCGTATTGCTATCTAGCTTTCTCGCTTGTATCAAACTTACTAAACTCACAGGGCATACCTCTATCGAAGGTTCGGGTAAATAGTTAAGCGGCAGAATATATAGCCTTGATTAAGTAGTCGACAACTTAGCCGCTTTGATTGTTGAAGAATTCAGTTCGAAAGGGTCTACATTCAAGGGATCGTATGTGGCTTTTGGTTTATGTCTCAAAGAATTTTTGAAAGTGTTGAAGAAGAAATTTGGGTTTGTAACCAGGTCGTTTGACCCATCTTAAACAGTGCATGTAACATTTTAGAGCTAAAGACTTTTCAGGGATCAAGGTTTTTTGTGCGTAAGTTAACGATGGAGTAATGTTCAGTATTCCTGTTCTTTGAAGACTTTTTAGTTGCTTGAGCAGCAAGTTGAACTTCGAGAATAGTCTGGCTGTTTCATCTTCGGGTCGAGCAACAGGTTCAATTAGTCTTTTGGGGTTGGATTCGAAGTATATTGCGTCCCATTCTGTTTTGTTCACCATTAGACTCGGGTGTATGGTTAGTACAATGTTTCTCTGCCTGAGCGAGTTTATGAGAAGGCGATATTCGGTAAACGTTCCAGGCCAATCGCTGTATATTGGATACGGATAGAAAGTTATGCCTTTGAAGCATACGACATTGCGGGAAATGTTCGTTGAAAAGTCGAAAGTGATTCCCAATGAATGTAATGCTTCCAAGTGTGGTGGACTCCAGCAATGCCCAGGCGCCCTGAAGGCAACTATTTTTGTTTTGGGAAAAAGGGTGCGAAGAGCGTTGATCCCACCGCGACCTTCGATTTCTCCTGTTAACGGGTTAATATGCGAAGTTTCCCTTTCAAGTGATACTTCAATGGCTTTGTCATAGTCTTTGAGGTCTGTGAACTCGAAAATTGTTGGATGAACTGAGTGACTGGAGGAATGATAACCTATTTGGTGCTCAGAAAGCATTTTAACCGTGAATGGGTAATCTTGCAGTTTCTCAGCCATGTGACCCGTTATAAAGAAGAGCCCCATCAAATCATTTTGTCTGAGGTTTTCCAGAATCAAATCTAATGCTCTAATTGAATTGAGACTAAGAAAATCTTCAACGTCAAACGATAGAAAAAAGTTTCGCAAGGTTGATTACCACGTGAATTGTCCGGTAGAACCTGGAGAGAATATAGGCTACAGTTTCATGATTCTTAGAAACTCTTCCCTGAATCTTGTTTGGCTGAACCTTTCCGCTAAGTTCACCGAGTTTCGCACTTTTTTTATACACCAGTTTTCCACTTCTTGTGTCACAAGAGAAGCAGCTTCCTCTATTGATGAATACCTGAGGTTCCGTGGCACTACTTCTTTGAGTCCGCCAACGTCTGGAGCTACTGGTATGCATCCAGCAGCCATTGCCTCGACGGCTGATATTCCAAAGGCTTCATGCTTAACTAGCGGGTGCAAGTATACTTTTGAATGCTGAAGCACCTGACGCTGAACCTCTCTGGAAACGTTGATCAGTAATTTGACTTTCTGCTCAACCTTTAACTTTTGAATACATTCTTTGAGTAAACGCAGGGTTGAAAACTCGTGATGTGCCCGGCAGCTGCCTATTATCGTGAAGGTGACTTTTTTTGGCGTCATCTTGGCAATTTGTGGTATGGTTTCAGGGCTTTTGTCTTTTGAGATTCGTGTTACTGTGACTACGTCATTTGTTTTAGAGATGTTGCCGCATAACTTGAAGCTGTCGGAAACAGGGGGATACAGCACGTTTACATGTAAACCGGTCATAGCTTCAACAGTCTGTGCAGTATGCTTGCTGCAGGCCATCAGCGTCTTTTCTTCGGGAAGGGCATTTTTGAATGCTAACGTTTGCAGTATTTTATACGGTAAAAAAAGATGACCTTTGATACTTCGTGGGAGTGTTGCAACTCTTGGTATTCCTTGGAAGTAGGCAGCGTCAGTCCATGGGAAAATAGCGTTCGAAAAAGTGTCAATCATACGGTGGCATTTGAAAGTAAACAGGTAAGACCTAAAAGTGTTGGGATAAACATTTTCGAGACTGTATGGGTCAAAAATATTGGGGCCAAAAACTATTTGTTCGTGAATTTGTAAGGGGGCGCCATAAAATTCTAAGAGTTGTTGAACATGAACCTTTTCAGCAGAACACACTAATACGGTGTGTTTCCGCGTTTCCGCAGCATATATCATGTTAAGTGTTACCCATTCACCTCCGCCTATGCGGTTTATTGTTGGGCTGAAAAACCCTACACGCATCAAACTCATTCCTATGTATCAACATATTTCTTGTAAAATCATTATTCAGAATTTTATATGTCGCAGGAATACTGAGTTAAAGGCTTACTCGAAGATGCAGAATTACTGGGAGAGTTTTCGGATACTTGTTAAGAGCGCGTGCAATGTAAGGAAAATCTTTGGCTTTTCAACCTCGCTTAATTAGTCATGCCAAAGTACCCGAATACTTAACTTATATATTTCATAGTGAAACATAAATTGTTATAGATTTTTCAGTTAACATAATTTTTGATTACCAAAACATAACAAGTTCTGCAATAGTTAAATTATTTTAGGTACTCCTTTTAACAGCCACTAAATTGCTTCCCGGCCAAAGTTTTTTATTTAACCATTTCGATGTAGTGGAAGCATCAATTTTGGTTAACAATCCAAAGATCACATTGCCAATTATTGGAATGCGCCTTAGCCGTGGACTATCGTACTGGAGGTAGTATTTAAGTGTCTGTTCATACGGCGGACTTGCCACATATATTTTGAAGTCGGGCAAAAGTTTTTTAAGACTTCGCGTGGTAAAGAAGAAAAAATGGGTCGGGTCATGTATTTTTCTACCGTATGCAGCATTTGGAGTTATGATCATAATTCGCTTCGAAAGACGCCTCAGCTCGTTTATTGTACAAAATAGGGTTTCTTTACTAAGTAAATGTTCGATGACTTGGTTTGATATCACACAGTCAAAGCTCAAATCATGAAAGGGTATGTGTGAAATCTCTGCCTGAACGACCGACCCTCTAAAACCATAACTTTTCAGCTTTTTTAAGGCAACTTTGCTGACGTCAATGCCAATTACGCTTTCATCATTCCGAATAGCAACCAGTTCATATGGCCCGCAGCCTACATCCAGCACTTTTTTGTAATTGTGGCAGAATCTTGCTTGAACTCGAAATATGTTTTGCCAATTTTCGTCTTTCATCTGCAGATTGTAAAATCCCTTACTTTCGCTCATAATAACATCTTCATCGTAATAGGTTTTCATGAAAGCCTCTTTCGTCAAAAGCCTACGTAGTTTCTTCTTGGCAGGTTGCTCCAAAAAATCGCGAACAAGTCTAATGACCAAAGTATCGACCGCCAGATTTTTGCTGAAAAAAGTGGCTCAAAATACGCCACTTTTTTGTCGTGAGGAGATCGTTGTTATACCTTCTTAGATAAATTTCCTCACTGCAAAAACTTCTATCAAGTTTCTATGCGGTATTTCAAATGTGCAGAGTTAAATTCTGTGAAATATAGGTAATATTTCGAGTTATACCTGAAACCGTAATCTCTTGCTGCAATCAAATGTCATGATTCAGTCACAATTTTGATTTGCCCCATACCAGCATGCCCAAAACGCATCTTGCAAAATCAGTCAAGCAGAATAGACGATTTCTTGCGCATTTTTGAGCCAAAGCGGTCATAGCACGAGGATTTTATCATTATTCATAATTTCTCGCTAATTTTTAATTGGATAACTACTCTTGTCTGTCTGATACAAAGATGGTTTTTAAGTGTTGAGTTTTAACATATACCGTATTCTGTTTGCTTGCCGCCAAAACTGTTCATAGAAAAAGTGGCGTATCCGTGCGGTGGTTCGGGAATTAGTCAATACAGCCTGATAGTTCCTCCTTGGAACGGCGCCCCAAAAATCTTTGTAAGCTTCAGCGCCTCTCATGAAGTCATAGCCGATGATTCCTTTTTCGAGGAAGTCGCGTACCATGTAAAGTCTCAAGGCATTGCCAACATTATACTTAGCGAAATCTGGGTCAAAACCGCATAAGTATGCATGATATTTAGAATCATATTTGAAGCCGTAGTCTGCGGCTACTACTTCGTCGTTGAGCTTAAGCCCGTAGAGACCTAGCCATTTTTTTTCAGCAAAAACCTTGGCGATTTCTAGATTAAAGGATTTAGATCGTGGATCAGCAAAAACGCCTGTTTGACCTTTGGTGTTCCAGCGTTTTTGATGTAATTTGATGAGCCATTTCATTCCTTCTTCATACATGTTTTGAGTAGAATAATCGACGAACTTTACGTCAAAATCTTTTTCTATGCGTTCCAGAGTCTTCTTGAAGTATCTTCGCTTATCATGTCCGAAGCTTGATAGAAAGCGTTCGTAGGATCGTGGTAGCGGTCTGTAACGGCACTCGTGTACGACAGCTATTTTTGTGGCGTTCTTGGCCAGAAATGGCAAGCAGTTTGCATCTTCAGATATGTCGCTGAGTATTATGGCGTCCCATTTTTCTTTTAGGCTGTTCAAATGATTGAGAAACAGCATCATACACTTTTCATGTTTTTTGGAAATCACAAAATTGTTATAATCTGTGCTTGGGGTTCCTATGAATTCAATTACTCCCCGTCGGAGACCAAACATTTCATAAACGGAATACATTAGTGGAGCTGCACCGATTATTTCACCATTTTCCTTGGCTATTAGGACAATGAGCTTCTTGTTTTTTCCGAAATATTTCCACCATGTTGAGAGCCACTCTTGTGTGGCAGAAAACTTATGTTTGCACTTCTTCAATAAGGTAGCCCATTCTTGCTTTAGCAGCAGAAAATCAGAGTATGTGTTAATTTCAACTATCTCCATAATCAATGCTTCCATTTTATGTCAATCAACTGATTTACTTTGGCGCTTCAGAATCGCAGTGGTGAAAAAACGAAAAATGGATTCGATGCTCATCTATGCGCCTTTGACATATCATTCAGCTGCTCTCTTTTTGGTTTTCAAGGTTTAGCGTGTAAAAGAATGTCAATGTTCTTTTAAAGTTCAGCTCATCGTGTTATAATTACCTTGTTCTTTTGCGAACTATTATTGTTTGTGTTCCAACTTCATCGTTTATTGCGGTTAGGCCTTGAGAAATATCAGAGACGCCTGATATTGCGAATGCTGCTGTTCCGGGTTTCTTTGCTGTATATTGATATTCCCATCGTGAGTTTGTTTTGGACCATGTAAGAGCTGTGCCATTTACGTAGAGGGTTCCATTTGCGCCTGTAAAAACGGCTCCGTCATATTCGTACTGTGCTTTGAACCACACAATTGCTGTTTCACCTATAGTAAGTGTGGTTTTGGTTGTGCCACCGTCAACTATTTGTATGCGGTCCCATATAACCGAAATCTTTTTTGTGGGAACGGCCGGGTTTAACGCCGTTATTCCATAAGCATTTCCATTCACGTTTTCCAAGTACACTATAAGTTTCTGGACGATGGGGCTAGTTGTTTTCAACTCCCACCGTGAACTAATAGGTGACCATGTGAGTGGCAGTGAACCGTTAAGATACGCGAAGCCGTCTGCGACGAGAGTGTCATCGTATTCGTATTTTAACGTGAGATAGAATGTTGCTTCTGTATTTACGTCGCGTCTTGCATCGTCAGTACCATACGAGTCAACGCTAATTCGATCAAAAATGACGTAGACGTCTGGCGCTGTCTGTTTAAAGGCTGTTAACCCGTATTTTGAATCCGTTATACCTGCAATTTTATACCCGTACTTGCCTACTGTGGGCTTCGCGATTGTATCGTTGAGAATATACGAACCGACCCATGGTGCCAAGTCGTACTCGTAGACGCCGCTGACAACGAAGTTTGCCGTGTCGCCAACGTTTATTCTGTTGTCAGTTGCTGTAAAAGTGTTTATTGTGACTCTGTCGAATATGCAGTACACCTCGTTTGTTGTAAAGCTTGTTAATCCATAAATTGGGTCGGAAATCGATGAGACTTTATAGCCATATCTGCCTACTGTAGTCTTGGTCGCAGTGTCGTTAAGCGTTATCGTCCCTATAAAAGGGGATGAATCGTACTCATAGAATGCGGTCTTCGCTATGTTTGCGGTTGCACCTGTATCTATTCGGTTGTTGCTAACTGACAAAAGTATGATTACTCGGTCCCAGATTATGCTTGGGTTTTGAGCTGATTGCATGTAATCTATTACGCCGCTACAACTAACTGCGGTGACACCCCACTCATCTTTTCCTATTTGAGGCAAAGTTACCTCAAAAGTTATCCACCCCATGTTATCTGTGACGTACTCTGTTCCGTTAACGTATATACTTCCATGAACGACATCAGATCCATTGCTCCATTTAGCATGGAACATAACTGTTTGGACGCTGCCTACATTAGCTCTTTCATCACTTACAAGCGCTTGATCTATTATGACATACTGGCGGGCTTTCGTGGTTAAGAACGCAAATTTCAATTGGTAGACGCCATACGCCCCGTTAGTATAGGCTAAACCTAGTAGATTGTTGTTGCTTTTGTAAAATCCTGACAACCCGTCGTAGCGGTAGTAACCAGCCAAGTTTCTTTCAATTATCCACGGATTTGAACCTTCCACGAAACTCCACGCTGAACCATTGTAAACTTTGTAGTATATGCAGTCTGCCGTTGGCGCGCCTGCCCAAAAACAGTAGAGCATATTCGTTGCCGAATCAATGCTTAGTACGGGGGATGTTTCACTGGTTACTGCGGGCTGGACTATCGTTTCTGGTCCCCAAGAATTTGAGGCATAACTGTATTTGGTATATACCAGGTCGTGTGTAGAATCTTTTATAAAGACTAAGTGGACATCATCGCCTTGGTTTACAGCGGATAATCCGCATTCAATAATTCCATCGCTTGTGATTGCGCTTGATGTGGTTTGTTTTTCGCTCCATGAAGAACCATTCCATAAGTACGACTCAATTTGCCATCCAGCGCATGATACTATGGCTAACATTTTTTGGTTTGTTAATGGCACAATCATAACATTTATTCCAGTATAGTTGGTCGAGGATAATCGATGTGGGAATCCTACTCTGGTTATCCATGTACCGTTTGAAGTTATTGAAGTTGTTACGTAGGCGTATCTGCTATTTTCAGTAGCATTTTTTCGGGCATATGCCACCCATGGTCGGCCTTCGCTGTCAATTGCGATTGAAGGCCACAGGTGCCCCGTATCACTTTCGCCAATGGTGATGTTTTGCTCATTGTCCAACCATGTTATTGTTCCATCAGCGTTTGGCAATCCACACCTATAATATAAGGGATCGCCGTTTGTTCCTGTGCTAAAAACGTAATGCAAGCGAGTCCCATCAAGGGCAACTGCAAATCGCCATCCTGCGCCGCAGGTTCTGGATGTGAATGGTGCAAAAGGTGTCCATGAGAAACCATCGGTTGAGGTGCTGTATCCTGCGCTGCTTGCGCCGTCATAGTAGAATACCCAGAATCTTCCATTAGCGTAAAAGGTTTTTCTTTGGCAGGCGTATTCAACTGCTGCATAACCATAAGTTGTTAATGTTGCAATAGTGCTTTGATTTCCTGATGTTGTGAGAGTTTGTATTCCTGTGGTTGTCCAGTTTCCTGCTGTGTTGTTTGCCCATATTTGCCATTGAATTACTGTTTCTATGGTGCTGTTGAGAGTTTTTATTATGGATGCTGGGGCTTGGGTTTTTCCTTCTCCGAAGGATACGGCTGTGTCGTTTATCCATGTTCCTGTGTTGTTTGTGCCGAAAATGTAGTGGCTGAGATAGCTGTTTTGGGCTGTAAATACGGCGCTGAAGTTGCATGGCTTTGTAGCTATTGTAGTGTTTATGCTTATGTCAGAAACGCTTATTGATGGGGTTGGCGGCGCTCCTGCTTGTTCTTCAGTTCCCCAAGCCCCATGGCTCGGCTCTGGATAAACATATTTACAAACAAAAATGTCATCGTAATGTGCGTGTTCAGCGGTTGCAGACCAGCTGAAAAGGCACAGAGTGCCACTGCTGAAAGTTTTATCGGTCGCTGTTATTTCCGTCGGGTAAAGTGGCGTGATGCTACTTTTCAATATGTTTCCGTAAAGTTTGAAAACAAAGGTATACCAAACATTTTTTGAAGGATTTGTGGTTCCTTGGCCAGCAATAGTTGTTTCCAATCCATTTGACATTTTGGATATTCTATCTTTAGAATCACCGTCCCATGTGCTTAAAAATGTCATATAACCATTATCTGGTTCGTTTGGTTGTTGCCCTCTTACATATGGTCCATGCTCAAAGTAAGTTCCTGAGACCCATTTTATCTTGACATGAACGCTGTGATTGCCAAAAGTGAAACCGTTAGCTCTAATACGCTGACCCCAAGGAGTTGCGGTTGTTTCAGCGCTTAGTTCGCCGTTCTCTATTTTCCATGTTCCACTTATTATTGTCCATTTTTCTAGACCTCCATTGAAGTCATCAAAGAAATCAAATGTTTCTAGTCCATTGCTCGTGGATATGGCGTCATCCTTTCCGTAATAAATGTATATGGTGGTATCAGTTCTACTTTGTATTTTTGGAATTTTAACCCAAAATGTTGCTTGAACGCCCAAATTCAAGTCTTCGATCCAATAATTGCATTCAATTTCAGATTCTGATGAAGCATTGAACCATGTAAAGCGTACGTCACTAAAGTCTGTTTTTGAGTGCTCATTTAAGTAAACGTTTTCTCCGTTGTCAATTCCATTACCGTAGTTGGTAGTAATTCTAACTTGATATTCAACAAGGTCTGGCATTGCTGATATTGTTGTGCTGTTTAAGTAGACCATATATGTGACTTGATACCATGCAGTGCTATCTTTATTGGTAAATAGGTAGGCTTGATTTTGTTCTTGATTTAAAAATAGCATTGGACAAGCTTCATCATCACTTAAGACGGCGGAATTTACACATTCAACGAAGCCAGAGAATGGCGACATTGTTGAATAGTACGCCACAACCTTCCACACGCTGCCTTCTAAGGCTTCTCCAAGCAACCAATATTTTCCATCATAGAACATTACGGTAGGCGAACCAAATGGGATGCTTTTACTGACGACTGTGGTGTCGCTGGCCTCGTCTAAATCTTCAATGTTGATTGCACTTCTGACCTTGATAGATTCAATTCCACCAGAAGCATCATGTGAGTATAGATACCATTTGTTATCGTTAGGGTTAAACCATATGAACGGGTTCTTCCATTCGCTTCCACCCACTATGACGTTCTCTTGGAATGTGAAGCTTATACCATCAGTGCTTGTCCAACGTTCTAAATATCCATTCGCTCGGTCTGTGAGAAACATATGAAAGACACCGTTAACGTAAGCCACAGATGGCCAACGAAATTGAAGATAACCAGACAAAATTGGATTGCCAGAGTAGGGCGTCCACTGTCCATCTAAATTATCTGTGTAATAAAGCCTTATTTGCGAACCTACTGCATCAGAGTCATATGCTAAATACTTTCTCAAAGCCCCATCAACAACCTTATTGCATTCTATAATTGTCGTGTTATGAACTGGCTGGAATGCATGTCTTTGTGTGGGATTTCCAGAGATAGTTACCCAAAGATCTGAAAGGTCATAAAAGCGAACGATGGACAAGCCTTCATATGTAATATTGTGTTCTTTTCGATACTGCCATCCACTATAAAACCAATCATGTGAGACAGATTCATTCGCACTCACGCTGCTCATTTTAACGATAAAATTCGGAAAGCCTATACTCAATACATTCAGCACTAATAAAACTAAACTGAGATCAACCACAATTTTTTCAACATATTTTTCTGTAACATTTCTCAATACCCCTATTGTCTTCGTTTAATTACTGTAATACACATTTTTATTATTTTTCGAATTCTAATTATAGAACATAGGTCTTAATTTTCTATCGAATTTTAAAAATATTTTTTAACAGTTTTTCTATTGTTTCGATTCTTTTTTCCCATGAATTTTCTTTGGCGAATTTTATTCTCCGCATTACTAACTCTTTATTAGGCGATTCTGCCTCCTTAACAGCCTCCTCAACTTTCCGTACAAAATCCTCTTCATCCCTTGCTATGTAAACTAAACCAGAAGCATTCTCGCAAATTTCAGGCAAAGCCGTAGAAACAACAGGCTTACCAGCAGCTAGATATTCATATATCTTGATCGGATTAGACGCGAGTGTCAATCTATTTACCTTAAAAGGGATAATACAAACGTCCATGCAGGCCAAGTATTTGGGTAGAACATTGTAAGGCTTAGGACCAATTAGTTCAATATTGGGGTATTGTCTGAGCTTTTCCAAACCCTGTTTTACTGGACCAACAATCATAATAGAATAGTTGGAATGTGAATTAGCTAACCTGCAAAGCAAATCAACATTAACCCACTCACGAATGGCACCTATGAAACCAATTACATGATGCGTATTCCACGATAATTCTGTGCGTGATCCTTTTAGTTCAACTGCGCGGTTGAAATGTATGAAATCTGCACCATTTGGAACATAGAAACAGTTAGGGTTGATTCTGCGAAGTTTTTCGCAAAGCCTTTTGGATACGGCAGTGATATATGAAGATTTTAAAGCGAGAATTCGCTCAGCTTTTGTGATTTCTGAAGAATCTGAAACATCAGAAAAAGCTGCAAAATCATCGATGCAATCATACAAGATAGTCACATTTGCTGATTTTAGGGGCTCTGTGAGAAAGGCATAAAATGTTGAGTGAAAAATCGCAGCCTCAGGCTTGAAGTTAAGTAACTTGATGTATGCCTTAAAGAGCAATAATGCGCATTTTTCTGTAACGCGTTTAAGTCTTCCAGAAAACGGGGGAACAAACAAATTTACCACAAAAAAACCCTCTGCAATTTTCTTCTTAAGAAAAATATTCTTTTCTCTAAGGTTTTCGACGATTAGCGAAGGTGTCAGGTATGTTGGATTTTGAAAATATACAATGCGGTTACCTCTAGCGGACAGGTGCAATGCTATTTGGTGAGGTCTCTGCCGCAAAAAAGCCCAAGTCATTGTGGAAAAGATAAGCACGTTCAAAATATCATCCTTTTTATACACATTCAATTAAATCATCATTGGCTGGAAGATATGCTCCCTTGAACTTATTTGAAAGTAGCCATTTAAACCCTATAATGTTCCCAAGGAAAATACCTTTAAGTACTGAGGTTTCGTACCTCCAGTTATAGCGGATTTTCCTAACGTGGACCAAAGAACTGTGAAGAATCGAAACGATCCTATGCATCTTGGACAGTTTTTCCCCCTCCTTAAGTAGATAGTAAAAAACAAGCTCATCTTCGACTGTCGCTTGTAAGGCATTTTTTTCATTTAAGAAACGACTTGCGGTTTCACCGTGTAAAATATGGTAAACTTTAGGTTTTGGATTAAAAACCGTCCTATGCCTGTTCTTCCATAATTTCCACCCTAAAATCTGCTCAAAATCGATCCCTCGCTTCAGAAAAGAAGTGGGCATGTGATAACCCTTGACCGTGGAAGCAAGGACAGACATATTTGCGGCCATGCATAACAAAGATTCGACGATTTCGCCTCGAGGCAAATAGATATTCTTTCTAGAATATCCAGCTTTTGATATGTAAGCTAAATACCCCTCTTGACCTTTCAGAGGGCTGCTCCAAAGCTTTTCGCCGATCCTCCGCAGAATCGCAGGTTCTTTATAAATGCTTATAATTTCAGAGCCCCCTTCTATTGGCTTCAATTTGCCGTTAACAAATTGTGTGGGAACGACTTCTCCAGAAACACCTGAAACACTGTACCGTTCATATGTTGAAATATGCTCTTCAACACAGTGAGGGTCGGGTACAGCATCATCGTCTAGAAACATTATAATTTTTCCTTTAGCCTCATGGATGCCCTCATTGTAGGCTTCAATCAAACCGCCCTGTTTTTGAACTAAGCATCTTATATCGAGCAATTTGCTAAATCGATCGACTATGCTTTTTATTTCGCAATCAGCTGATTTGGAAACTACTAGAACGTCAAAATCTCCGTAACTTTGCCTGCAAAGACCGTCGAGAACATAAGTTAACAGATTAGCGCGTCCAATCGTCGGAATTAGCAAAGTAACCTGGTGAGGCATATGTTGTATCCTCAACCAAACATCCTTAGAATATTTGCTGATGGTTTTCCGCTTGATTCCACCTATGGTCTGACCGAAAAACGAGATACTGACACATGTTTAAGGTTATCCGCTGTTCTCATAAACTACACTATGCCCGTTGGCGTAAACCACATTCAAATCATAAAATAAGGGAGCCATCTCTGTGTAATTCCATGACGTATTTAAACCATAGATTTTGCTGGATTCCACATTCAATGCACCCAAGTAAACAACGCCATTGTGTGTTACAGTTGTCAAATTATCAATTAAGGTGTAGTAGAGTGAACTACTGTAAACTCGTAAGACGTTACTTGCAGAAATGACATCAGCATATACAATTGATGCGTTGAGATCGACGTTATTGGATATCCATTGTGCACCAAAAGCGCTGGAACTATCGATGTAGCCAAGTTCTCCATATAGCCTCAATGGACTCATTCGATTCTTGCTCAAAGAAACAGACCAGCTATCACTTTTCGTAACTTCATATACGAACCCAGACTGGAACAGGAAGTAGCTACTCAGAACTGTTATCAGTATGATGATGAGGAGGCTATTTCTTTGCTTGTTGACTATTCTGCTGATTTCTTCTGCACCCAATACGCAGAGAGGGGCAAGGAAAAACAAAAGAATATGGTAGAACCTTGTCATATTAAGCGTACTCGCTAACCCTGGCACAACTATAAGAGCTGCCAAAAACGCCATGGAAATTATAGTGTAACCCGCATACTCGTAGCTGAAGTTCCTATCTTTATATCTTTTTATAAAACTTAGAAAACCAACAACAATTAACGCCTCTACGATGTAAGCAAAGACTCTGCCAAACATGTTCCACATAGATGGAGGAGTTTCTATGCCCAAACCTCTTAGAACTGTGATACCTCTTGACGCAGGATTGAAGAAATCGCCTAGTTGCCTGTAGACGTAATCTCCAAAGTACAGAAAACTTTCAAAAACGGAAGAATTTGACGTAAAAACATACCAAGCAAACATCAATACTGAAAAAAGAACGAACAACCCTACGGTTATTTTGTCGCTTTGGTGTCTATTAATGAAAAGAAAAAGCAAAGTAAATAATGAGAAAAGCCAGAAAATCTCTGCTAGCGCATAATGCGATATTATTAGTCCAAAGCTGAAAAATAAGAAAAGTGTAGTCCTCGTTCTTCGGTCGAGTTTTGTATCTAAGCTCACAAACAAGAGCAATGCAAAGAATACTTCTGCGACCATTTGCCGGATTAAAGCTAACATCTCAGTGTAGAAAGTTGCCTGAGACATAAACAGGAAAGTTGCAATGAAGGAGTACTTTACTCCAATGTATTTTTTCCAAACATTATACATTACAACAGGGACAAAGGAGAAGATTAGTGGAATCAACAACTTAATAGTCCATATTGCGTTCAAATCGAGAAGGTTTGTGTAGAAGGTGGGGAGAATGGTGACGCTCAGCATTGCATGAATCCTGCCGTATCCAATATCTTGGGCGAATGGATTGTTAGGAGTCCAGATTTCAGTGTTTGTTGTGCTCTTTAACGCGTAGTATTCAACAGGTACATCTGAGCCAAACGTAGTTATGTTGCTAGAGATAAGGGAAGAATGCCAAAGGAGTGCTAAAGCAATCATAAGCACAGCAAAAGAACCAAGGCTTGAATAAAGAAACCTATTAGAAATAATACCTAATGCAAATAAAGCCACAATAAAAAGAAGAAATAACAAGAGGGGGATACTATTTGCATAAATATTAGCCATGATTGTGCCAATAATGCTTAAAATTGGAAGAATCGAGAATACCATTATTGACCGTGACATTCTATTTGGAGGAATAGTAGTGGCTTCACTTTTTAGCTGAATTGCGGCAGCAAGAAATAACGTCAAAGAACTCATAGCTATAAGCATCGGCCATAAGGAGAGTGGCTTCGAAAATCCAAGAGTCGACAAAAGTTCGCTCATTAGTAGACCGATAATCATCAAAAGCACGAGACTTAGGCCTAACGCCAATGTCAGGGTCTCAAATTTCTCAAGTCTACTTGTGTTTAGAAGGATAAGAAGAAGATATCCAGGAACAAAACTAAAGTATAGAAAGGCTATGGTCTGTCGAAAAACGGGAATATTGAAAAAAATCACTGAAAAGATAACTATTTGTAGAAAGAGAACCAGTAGTGTTTGTGTTGTAACATCTGCTTTGCTGTCCTTATTCATATTTTCACCTGTGTTTGGTTTCTTCAAACATTTGGTTCAAGACCGTAAGTATTAATACACAAGATTTATTATGACCATCCGAGTTCATTGTAAGATGAATGACTCGCAAAAGCATCAAAAGAAACCACAAGGCTTTAACCTTTAAAATGCACCGATCTATACAGCAAGGTTCGCCTATGCAATACGGAAAACTAGTTGGAGCGCTTTCAGTTCTAGTGTTCATTGTGCTTACGTTCAGCATTTCACCAGCCATCTCAGCGCTATCGAATAGTTACATTATATCAAGTACAGGACAGATTGCCCGAAACAATGTGACAGCAAGAAGCGGCTCGCCATCAGATATTCAATCAGCAATAAATGTTGTAGCATCTGCAGGTGGTGGAAACGTATACGTTCCCGCTGGCGACTTTACTTTTGACTACATAGGCGACTACGGAGTTATGGTCTATGGTGGAGTAAACATCATCGGATCAGGAACCGCAGCCACAATTCTACGCTCAACAAGAGAACCGCCTACTGGCAGTACAATGTTTTACCTTGACGGCTCAAACGGGAAGCCTATACGTATCTCTGGCATCTTCTTCAAAGGTTATGTCAACGCCACCGAAGACACCAGCACAGAAGCCGTAGAAGTTGACAGCGTCAAAGACTTCCGCATCGACCATTGTAGATTCGAAGACTTCACAAGCCGTGCTGTCGGTGTTGGTGCAGGCAGTCGAGGGATTATTGACCACTGTGTTTTTGACAACCCATACAAAGAGAGAATTGGAGGAGATTGGGGATACGGCATAATCGTTTGGGGGGACAACATCTGGCGAAGCATGGATTACTACTTGGGTCAATATGACGGCAAAGTAAACATAGCATATATAGAAGATTGCACGTTCAGCCGTTGCAGATACGCAACAGCTGGGAACGCAGGCGGGTGGTACGTTTTTAGGCATAACACAGTTTACATAAGCCCAAACTACGGAAGCTGGGCGAAATCTGGAATAGATGTACATGAAGGAGGCACCAGTTGGCCCGGCGGCCGGGGCTTCGAAGCCTACGCCAACACATTTTATGGAACGGATGCCTATCAACAAGCATTCAAAGTCAGATGCGGAGGCGGAGTTGTGTTCAACAACACAATAAGCAATATTTATGAAGCGGTTTGGTTGCTGAAGGCTGATTGGACCACAAGCGAACAAAACTATGTTAAAGATCTGTACATATGGAGTAATACGCTAAGCAATGTGGACTTACCTATCAGCAAAGATGGTTTCTATCAAGAAAACATACATTATTTTCTTTATGCAAGACCCGGATACATACCTTATCCATACCCGCATCCCTTAACGGTTCAACCATGAAATAAATTTAACAGGCTTTTGCGAATTCAACGATTCTTCAATACACTCAAGAAGCCTAACCGCGTTTCTACCGTCTTCTCCAGTAACTGGCGGAGCACTGTCGTTTTCCAAACTCTTGAGGTATGCACTAATTAAATCAAAATGTCCATGAGGAGGCTTTTTGATTTGGTCTTTTGTGAATTTCCACCATTTTCTAGCAAGCCTTCCACAGTCCGCAAAAAAGTTTTCCAATGCACTAGTTACATTTGCCGGTGGGTAGTGCTTTCTTTCGATTACATAACCGTGAGGAAGGAACGTTTGCACTCTTACCCCGTCAGAACTCACTATTTCGTAAACTATCTCCGATTCTTTTGCAACCCATGAAATCTCCATAATTCCCCAACGATTGGAAGAACTACGCAACATAACTGCAAAATCATCCCAAACAGTGTATCTCGCTTTGGTGCCTAAAGCGTATACTTCGTTTATGCCTTCCAAGAAGTGCAATTGAAGATACGCTAGATGCGTTCCAACCTCCCACAGGATCCCCCCATGCTCTGGGTTTACGTTCCAGGGCTGCGCTAAATGATGAGCCTTAAGCCATTCAAAATTCTCTCTATGAGAAGTACGAAAAGAGATCATATTGAAATCTCCAGAATTCGCAATCGATTTCAATTGCTTCACGTGTGGAAAGAAAAGCTGGTTATGACAAACGCATATCTTTGTACCATTTTTCCGTGCTTCTTCGATCATCCTTTCGCATTCCTTACTATTTCTACCCATAGGCTTTTCTACTAAGACATTTACCCCGGCTGCAGCCGCTTCGCAGACGAGCTTTTCGTGGGTCGATGTTGGTGTACAAATGTCGATTAAATCAAGATCTTTAATCTCAAAAAGCTGCCGATAGTCCGAAAAGATCTTATCAATCTTGTATAAGTCAGCAAATGGCCTAGCTCGGTTGATGTCAACTTCGCACAATGCAACTACATTTGTTTTATCAATCGCTTTGTAAGCATTCATGTGAATATGTGCGATCCTTCCGCAACCAACTAAACCTATATTCACCTAAGATCACCTTGACGTGTCATGCCCGTACCCGTTAATATGGGCTTTGGTAAAACCATAACAGTAAGCAACTCTTTTCAATGCGTAGTGAAAAGGCAACAATAACAGAATTTTCTTCTTGCTTAACTGGAACGCGTAGGGAAAGCGTAGGATACCCGCTATAAACCCGCCTACGGGTGACATCTCAAAAGGCATTCTTGAATCCCTAATCTTATGAAATAAATAATGTCCGCCTCGTCCCCACCAAACATATTGATTGAACAAAGCTTTCCAAGATTCTTTGCATATTTCGTAAAAGACAGCACTGGTAGCTTTAGCTAACCAGCCTCTAGACAAGATTCTTTTAGCTAAATCTATATCTTCACAGGCTCCTCTAATGTGCACATCGAAACCGCCAGCTTGCTTTATTGCGGCAACTCTGAATATTGCACCTTCCGTACCGCATATTCCTAAAGGAACCGCCCGATCTGTTCTTAGACTCTCTACCACGAAGGGCATGTTTTCCAGAAAAGCGACCGAATTCAACCCTCGTAAAAGCCCGTACATGGCTCGACCAATACCTACTTTTGGATTTTCATCCATGAACTTGACCTGTTTGCTAACGAAATCGGAGGGAAAAACAGTGTCACTATCCACCCATATTATGTAATCGCCTGCGGCGTTATCAACAATCAGTTGTCGTGCATAGCCCAAACCTTCATTTTCATATAGAAATGTAGTACTAAGTTTGGAACCTCGAAGGCTGTCTCTGATAATACTAATCGTTCCATCTTTGCTATATCCGTCAACAACGACTAGCTCCATTAGTCCCAAAGGGTAATCCTGACTCAATAGACTGCTCATAACGAATGAAGTCGTTTTTTCACTATTTTTAACACAGAGACCAAGGGTGACCTTTGTCTTCTTTTTCGACACCAAAAATTATCGCCTGCTTATTGGTTCTTTTTTCGCTGTTGATAAGGAGTAATTTGACTGCTCATAAAACCCATATTCCACGCGCACATTTTTAAAAAAGAATAAATAGGCAATAAAAATACAATGTTTTTGCCTGTTAACTTGTAAAGCTTGACCGAGTCTAAAAAACCAGAAATTAAAGCCGATATCGGCAACATTCTATAAACAAGCACGACCCCATTATTTTTATACACAAAATAACGTGCGTAATACCCCCGGAGCCAGTATTTCTCCCACAGACTTCGCCAACTAATTCGGTTTCTTTCAAAATCGCAAAATTCGGCGTCCACAACATCCAAAGCCCAACCGCACGCCCTTACTCTCAATTCAAGGTCAAAATCTTCATAGTAGTAACGCATGTTTTCATCAAATCCGCCCGCTTGACGAACTGCTTCATTGCGATATATAGCGCCCCCTGCGCCAAGAGATTTGCGTTGCGCACTTATAGATCGATAGTTCAATAGTCTACTTGCCGCACGCGAGTAAGCCTCTAAAGTGCCAATTAAATTAGCCCCAACCTTAAGGGACTGTTTTCCTTTTGCTATTCCGACAACGGGGTTATTTTCCATAAACTCGACAAGTTTCCTTATGTAATCGTTTGGAATCCTCATATCAGCGTCTACCCACACTATATAATCACCGCTCGCATTTTGCACAACAAGATTACGTGAAAAACCTAAACCGTGCCATTTGTGATGAAAGATTTTAACCTTTAAATCGGTCTTTGTCGAATAACCTTTTATAAGGGAAAGTGTTTTGTCCTCGCTTCCATCATCGACGAATATGACCTCCACATAGTCATGTGGATAATCTTGCATGATAATACTCTCAATGGTTTCGCCGATTGAGTCTTCGCTGTTCCTTGCACAAACACCAATTGTAACTTTTCTTAACAGTGAAATCCACCTTCAAGAACAATTCTGTTTGTATTCCATTTCAGAAATATCCTTTAACCCTGTTTGGCACGTGAACAATTGGAAAATCCTCAGTCTCAGAAAAACATACCGCATTTTTGCCTCGCCTTAATAGTCAGCAATTCAAATTCAAAGTCAAAAATCCAAAGCTACAACTAAATCAATCCATGCTCCTGAAGCACTTTCAGGTGTATGAGCGATCTGTCGGGGGGCTTATTCCAAACAACAAATTTCTTATTGAAAAGAACCGTTAGTAGAGAAAGCATCAAAACGGTGTAATTCTGAGCGATTTCGAACAAATAGAAACGTACTAAAGGAACTAATAATAACAAAAACAAGAGAGCAAGATATGGATAGGATAATAATAGAATAAACGACAGAGCAACACAAATAACAAACATCAAAGGGCTGACAAGATACAAAAAGATTGCTTGAACAACTATTCTCTTAGAACCTTTAATATTTCCCTTTAGAAGTAGGTTAAAATACTTCCACAGAACACGGACAAGCTGATTAGCCCTTCGAATCTTTATCGCGAGTCTTCCCTTCCATGAACTGGGAAAGCTAGAATAGAAAAATGCTTCTGGAATCAGTAAAGCCCTGTATCCGTTCTCGATGAGGTTGATTACGGTTCCACAGTCGTCCGAACCCGTATTGTATGGGTCAAAACATAGCAATGCTTCTTTCTTGAACACGCTAAAACCACCCTCAAAAAAAAGAGTGGAGCAAGTCTTAGATTCACCGAGTTTCAACAAATTCATCGAAGACAAGTATGCATTTTCTGATCTCGTAACCCATGTTTGTTCAGAATTCAACAGGACTTTTGGTCCTGAAATCGCTCCGACTGATGGGTCCGCAAGAAAGGGAAGAGTTTTTTCCAAAATATCGAATGGCCAGAAACAATCAGCATCAGAAACGACAATCACATCTCCTCGGCAACTTCTTAAGGCGAAATTTAGTGCAGAAGATTTACCCTTTCGCTCATTTTGAGATATAAGTTGAATGCTTGTTTCTGGATGCCCCTTGATAAAATTTCTGATAATTTCAACCGTTTGGTCCTGCGAATTCGAGTCTACTACAACTATTTGCAGTAAGTTCTTAGGATAATTGACCTTGACAAGGTTGTCAAGTTTGAACTGGATTACTTCACCCTCGTTGTACGTAGGAACTATTATTGATACTATAGGCTTATAATCGCTGTTCACATTTAGTTTCCAAGGCTTTTCAGCTACCTTTCGCATTACGACAAAAATGACCGCAGAAACCCCGAGTGAAAAAGTGAAAGAAACCATCCAAGATACTATTAGCGGAATCATAATTCATCACTATCGCTTCAATAATACAGAATTAGGATTAACACTCAGTATGGTTCATCTACTTCTTGAAACCGTACACTCCATTTATCATCTCTATACTAAAGATAGAAATGCGCACGAAAAAAGAATACCAAGGAAAATACACACTTTTAATTCAGAAAACATGGCCATGAAAGTATAAACTGTTTCATTGAGTAATGAATTAGGACAATCGCTGTAATTCAGGATTTCTATGGGGCAATTGAAAAATTTAGGTGCATTTGACCAGTGTTGATCTATGCAACAAACACATCGGGAAACAATGTGATGTCGAATCCAGTATACAATTAGATCGTTCTTGCAATCGAAAAACCATAGAACCACGCCAACATTTTCATAGGATAGTGAAATGGAATCAAAAAAACAATTTTCCGTTTCGTCAATTTATATCCCGCCACAATATAGGTGAGGGCTACAATAAAACTTGAGACGGGGTTCATTCTGTACAATGATATTGGGATTCTCCTACGACTGTAAAGTCGCCTAGAACATTGACCACGATGAACGTATCTTGCCCACAAACTCCGCCATGTCGTCAAGCTTCCATGACTTTCGTAGAATACCGCATTCCCCTGAATTATCGTCCATCCAGCTTCCCGGATTCTCCTAGCGATGTCTATGTCTTCGCCCACACCGCTTATTTCTTCATCGAAGCCTCCGACGGCCCTTGCAGCAGCTACGCGATACATTGCTCCGCAAGTTCCTGGAAGTTTTGAGGGTTTTACCCAATCTTGACGCGAATAGCTTACAACGTCTGGAATAAGGTCTAAAGCAAGCACTGCGTGTTCATGTGGCATAATTCTTAGACAAGCCAAGGCAATTCCAGCCTTGGGATACTTTTCCATAAGCGTGACTTGTTTTCTGACAAAACTTTTCTCGATTGTTTGGTCACTATCCAACCACACTATGTATTTGCCGTGGGCATTGTTTAAAACCACGTTTCGAGCAAATCCTATTCCTTTCCATTCGCCAGAAAAAATATGAGCCTCTATGTCCGTTTTAGCTGCATAAGCCTTCATTATATTAAGCGTGCCATCGCCACTTCCGTCATCGACCATTACAATCTCTAGCGCCTCATGCGGGTAATCCTGTGCAAGTGCGCTTTCTAACGCCGATGGTAAAAGCTTCTCAGCGTTTCTTGCACACACGCCAATGGTGACTGCTGGTCTCACAATACTCACCTAGCAAGAACTGTGACGATGTTGTCATACTTTTTGTTCAGGATATTCCGCAGTCATGATCCGTCGTCTTTCACGTGTCTCGCTAATGGGGTAGCGAACTTAGCCTAGCATCTGTCTGATGAGCCTAAAAGTTTCTTTTGCGTGTTTTTCCTTCGAAATACCCACGGACAAGCCAGCGATGTTCGGCAAGTCCCGCAAGTATTCTGCTGCTTCCACAAGAGTTAGATAGCCCGAAGCTAGAACGCTAATTGCCACTACCGTCAACGTTGAATTACGCTTCAAGGCTTCTTCACATTCTTCAGGGGAAGGCGTCATTTGGAAGCCTACTCTATTGAAAGGTGCTGCCACAACAGTTTTCTTTGAGTCTATGCCCCATTCGTCAAGCTTATTCACTAAAAAAGCAAAGTTGCCCGTATTGAACCCTGGAGCGATCCTCAGGTCTCGCAAGAATTCTACATATGCTTTGAAGAGCCAGCTCATGCCAAGCGCCAAAGCAAGGTCCGTAACGACCTGGTGAAGCATAAGTGTCTCAACGCGCGCTTTTTTTCCAGCGTACGCCTTCACTCTGGAAAGCTCGTAGGATACGTACGCTTTCAGCAGCGCTTCAGGGTTTGTCTGCAACACACCTTTTAAGCCGAAACGTAAGGCTGAAGCGTTCCGTGACGTAAGGATTTCGCCGCCAACTTTTTTGGCTAATCCTGGTATTCCGCCGAGCTGGCTGGCGAGTCGTACGTACTCATACGCGTATGGCGCGATGGCATACAACCGCAAACCGCTGAGTCTACCTCGGTCTCGTAGGATACGGAGGATTTCAAGCGTGGTTTGACTTATGGAGAACATGAAGCCGTCGGCGCCGTTTTCCACGGCAACTTCGATCAACCGCGCGGCGTATTCAGGGTCACATGGGTTTGCGCCACGTTCTCTAGCTCGACTCTGCGAAAGATGGCTAATGTTGTGGAACGGGTTGTCGCCTACGAGAAGCACTTTGCTGCGTATCGTCAACTGGGCTCCCTCGCTTTGTGCCTTATTTCTTCAAGAAGTTTGTCCACTTCTGCAGCTTCATCGAAATTCGGCGTCGCCGTTTCGCCTGTTTTGGCAGCGTGCAGAAAGTAAGCATCTTCGCGACAGTACTCGGGCGCTCCAAGCCAGTAATCCACAGTGTCATGAAGGTCTGGCCTATACCATACTTTGGCTTCACCATCTTGCTTTTCCACACGTACTTCGTCGTCATCCACTTCCAGCGTTCCGCGTGAACCCTTAATCTTGACGGTGACTTGTGGCAGCCTATAGCCTGGGACACACCATGAAACCTGGAATTCGCCGGTGAGCTGGTGCTTTACACTTTTCAGGCGGAAACTTGCAGCGTCCTCGACGCCCATGTTCAGGCGCGACTCGACAAAGGCGGATTCAACGATGAAGTCGCCGAAGTACCAGCGAGCCACGTCAACGGCGTACGAGCCCAGCTCCGCGAGCACGCCGCTGTTCGCTTTCACAGCTTTTCCCGCGACATCGTGAAAGTCTGAGCTGTAGGCTTCAACCTTGAAAGCTTCAACGCGGCCCACAGCATCGCGGTCAAGAAGCTTCTTCGCATGCATGAATGTAACCATGAAGCGGCGAAGGTACCCGACCATGTTAACGCCGCCCAGCACATGTGCTTCTTCGGAGAGCCTGCGCGAATCCGAATAGCACGCGGTTAAGGGTTTCTCGACAAACATGTGTCGTGCAAGCTTCTGCCCAGCAACTGCGTGTGCAACGGCGTAATGCGCGTATATCGGCGTCGTCACATACACCGCATCCAAGTCCATGTCTTCGAGCGCGTAGACATCGTCCACGACATGCACGTTCCTAAGCATCCTGGCGAGAAATCTTCGCATGAGCCTGTTCTTTTCGCAGACAGCTACCAAACGTGCACCGGGCAAAACGTTCAGCAAGCCCGCATGCAGCAAGCCCATTTTGCCCATGCCAACAACTGCGACACGTAATGCTTCATCGTCCAGTATGTAAACCACCTTTCAAACGATCGGGTTAAGCATGCGTGCTGAAACGCCTATGTTATGCCGGCGCAGGCGACTCGGCTGTCAGGTTTAACCGTAAGCTGACATAGCGTTCATGATATTGAAAACGCGCTGTCGTGCTATTGTAAATCCAGAGCTCGAAGAACAGGCTTCCATAGAATTCGCTCTTTTCAGCGTTCCACACACTCAAAGTTTCAGCCTTAAGCATAAGCCCATTGAACCGTATGCCTGTCAGGGTTACCTGCGGGAGGCTTTCGTTGTACATGCCCAACGAATAGTTCAGCGTGAAGGTTACAGGCACTTCGACCATGGCTTTGTCCGCCACGAAAACCGTGAGGTTATACAGCGAAGGCAGCGTGCTACAAGTGCGGTTGAAGCTGTTGGGCGCAGACTCCGTGGAGTTCCTGAATTTGACCTGCACAACATAGTAGCCGCAACTTCCGAGGTGGTTGGCGATTCCCAAGTAAACCGTGTAGGTCTCGCCGCTTGTGACATTGTACGGGTAACCTTCAGCCCTATGTTCAGCCCCTAAAAGCCACAGCTCCGTGAAAAACTCAGTCTGTGGCATGACGAGAAGGCGCTGAAGCGCAGGCGACGCTGCAAACAATGCAAGTATGGCAGTGACAACGAAAAAACCGGCTTTGTACTGCTGCACACCCAAGCCCTATCAAGCTCCATCATTGCTTCTACGTTTAAGCACGTGCCAAACTCCAGCTCCAGCCGCCAAAATCGCCACGGATGCAACGGCTGAACCTACAATGTTAATTCTAAAGTCCCAACTGCGCGCTTCAGCCGCGCTCGCACGCAACGAATCTGCCTGCGCAATGAAACCGTCAAGCGCGCCACGCGCCTGGAACGCAAGACTCGCCGCAGACTCGTAGTCTCCCTGCGAAAATGCAAGCTCAGCATGTGAAAGCAATGCGCCCGCAACGTTCAGTCGGTTCTGCAGCTCCGTGATGTTCGCGCCTGCAGCTTCAGCATCGCACGCAACGCTGTAGCATTGAACAAGCGTGTCCCGCGCCGACGCAAGCGCAGACGATGCATCCTCCTGCGCGGCCATTGCTACGGCGACCGCCGACAACATGAAGCAAAGCGTAAGCGTCAGCAAGAACATGCGCTTCCACATAGTTTTCGCCTGCATTTTCCTTTCTTGCCGCATCGCTCGCTGGTTTATGCGTGTTGCGGCTGGCTTGACGTGTTCTGCAATAGTTTATGCAGCAGCATTTTCTTGTCCTGCAAGTAGCTTAAGTGTTTCTCAACGTTCTTGCTCGTACGGTGATAGTCCCTGTAGGTTTCGAGGAAAAGCCGCCCCTTCTCCGTCAGCACGTAGCAGCCTTTCTCATGGTGAAAGGACACGAGCGCGGCTTCCGTGACCTCAGCGAGATAGTGCTGCAGCACCTTGTAGCTTAAGTTGGCCTTGTACATTATCTGCGTCTTCTTAGCATCCGCACTGGCGACACTTAGAATGTCCGCGATTATGTCAAACTTGCCCCGGTAAACACCCAATGGCATATACCTTCCAGAAAGTGTTCAGCTTAGGTTTTGAGAATTCAAGACTGACCAAGCAGTGTCTATGACTTGTCACGCATGCCGACGCTGCAACGCGTCAACCGACGCATCGAAAGCTTCAACTACGATTTCAACATCGCTAAGCGTCATGCCCACATGTACAGGCAGGCAAAGGACTCTTTTGAGCACATGTTCGGCCACTGGAAACATACCTTCAAATGTGCCGAAAACTTGGCGGTAGTATGGCTGAAGGTGGCATGGCGGATAGTAAAGCTGCCCTGTTTCCACCCCGTACTCGCTCTTGAGAACGCTCATCAACCTTTGAACGTCGATGGTTTCGTCGAGTTTCACGGGAAACTTGTAGTAGCTGTGCCTAAACCCTGCAGGCGTATCGAAAAGCGAAACCGCAGCGGAGCCCTTCAGCATCGACGCGTAAGCTGACGCAATTTCATTGCGGCGCTGAACAAAAAGCTCTAACTGCCTGAGCTGATGCCTGCCGATTATGGCGCTTACCTCGTCCATGCACCAGTTATGCCCCAGCGTAACCATCAAACGCGCCTCGTTCTGCCCATGGTTACGCATCACTCGCGCCGCCTCAGCCAGCTCGTCATCCTCAGTAACCAGCATACCGCCCTCGCCCGTGGTCATAACCTTCGTCGGATAAAACGAGAAACAGCCCGCATCACCCAGCGTGCCAGCCATCCGCGCACCAGCCTTCGCGCCGTGGGCGTGAGAGCAGTCTTCTATGAGAAACAAGTCGTGCTCGGCACAGAGCCTCCGCAACTCGTCAATTTGTGGACAAACAAGTCCAGCAACGTGGACGACGACCACGCCTGCCGTCCGGGAAGTCAGCCGTCTTGCAACGTCTTCGACGTCGATGCACAACGTGTCTTCACGTATCTCCGCAAAAACGGGCTTTCCGCCTGCAAATACAACGGCGTTCGCCGTGGCCACAAATGTGTTGGTTGGGACAATAACCTCACGGCCCTGCACGCCATAATGGCGAAGCGCAACTTCAAGGTTTGAAGTGCCGGAGTTAACCGCCACCGCATGTTTTGAGCCCACGTACCGAGCGAATTCTTCTTCGAAGGCAGAAACATGCGGACCGTTCGTCAAAACCCCGCTTTTCAGCGCCGCCGCCACATCCGCGAGTATACTCATGACAGAAGCCTCGTCGAAAAACGGCTGAGCTGAAGGCAACAATTTCAAACGAGCCTACCCTCAAATAACAACATATAAACTCCTGCATGAGCCTTAGGGCTGAGCGTCATCTTTCAAGATACTTGACAACTTCAAAGGCTTCAGCCGCTGGAACACCCACCTGGCTGCCCCTGAAAGAAGCCAAATTCACAGTTGCCTCGTACGCGAGGTACCGCTTCGCAGCTTGTGAAACGTGACATTTGAGCGCTTCCCACTTCTTCTCCACACACCCTGTAATGTCAACAAAGTAGGCAGGCATGAACGCGGAAGGACGCACACGCGGCGTCTCGTACGCCAAAATCTTAGACACATTTCTGAAGGCAGACATGCTAAGCCAGCCAACCTGCCGATGGTCTTGATGGATGTCATTAACCGTATGTGTTAAAACGATGTCTGGCTTATATTCTACCGCAAAGCGCTCTAAACGGTCTACTGCCTCAAACGTTGCCGGAACTGCCGCGTCTGGAAATCCCTCGAAAAAAACTTCGCCGACGCCGAGAACACGAAGCGCATCCATACTCTCCCGCGCACGAACCTCAGCATCCCCGCTTTTCTCACCACGCGTCATAAACACTGCGATGACACGCGCATCCCGCTGCACAGCCTTATACAACGTTCCACCGCAGCCCAACTCAATATCATCAGGATGCGCCCCAACCGCCAAAACAACCCTCGAAGCAATCACCATCAACAAACACCAACCAAAGTTAAACCCAACAGTTGAAAGCCCGCGCCATAAAACCGCCACAGCATGAACGCATAGAAACAAGCTTCAAACCCAACAACATTACACACATCGAAAAACCCAAAAACCAAACCACAACCAAAAAACACATAGTAAAAATGGTGAAAACGCTAAACGTGAAGCCAGCCTCTGCCACCCTTCTTCAAATGCTGCTTCACCCGTGCAGACTGCTCCGCACGGTAAGCCGCAGCGCGTACTCCTCGCCTTGGAGAGCTACATGTTATTGCAGTGCGTATGAATTTCCCCCATCCTCCCACACTCGGGTTTGGCGGTAAAAACCTGTCTGCAGGCGCAATCTTATGAAGCTCAAGGATTTCCTTGAAGCTTAAAGCCCTAAAGTCTCTGGTTGCATGTATTATCGTACCCCTATCCACGAAAAGCTTGGAATAGTCTTTTATGGCGATGCCTTCAGCGCGGAAATGGTCGTCGACGCGTTCACGCCACATGCGTTTCCACTCAATCTTTAACTGCTCAACGAGCACCCTTGTATCGACTGTTTGATTCACGTCTACACTATCCAGTATCTGAATCCCTCCCTGACGGGAGCAGATGCGAACAGCGCAAAGCCTTCAACCAGGCCTCAGCGCCCTTCTCCTTTACACTCTCACTATCAACGGACTATTTAAAGCGTATAGAATGAAACATCTATAAGATTCTTCTAGAAGATAAATATAGTTTTCTATCTCTTCACCACGTCGCTCGTCACAACCATGCAAAGGCGCGCTCAAACGCCGAAAAAACGTGTCTCTAGCAAAATCTGAAACCATTGAAAAAACTCCGTCAAGCGTGCAAAGTCCGAAAAGTGTATTGAGGGCGTCGGCATTTCTTATCCAGCTACCACAAATGCGTAACACCGACGCTTGGCATAGGCAAACATATCTCATCATGCTCAAGGTTAAAGTCGGATGTGCCGGTCGGACCTGCATGTTCAAGCCTTTACAGACACTTCTTTCTCAGCTTTCACCCGCGAAATCAGCTTTGTAAAGGCAGTAGAACTTACGTAACGAACAAACGTCTATGTCTGCCTCGTAATCCGGCGTCAGCCTGACACTTTTAAATTCGCCTTGAAGCACACGCACCGTTCTAATGCCAAGTTGCCGTGCTCCATAAAAGTCCGTGTACGGATTATCACCTACACAGACAGCTTCTGAAGCGTTAATCCCTAAACGTTCAAGCACTTCACGGTACGGCGCAGCACTAGGCTTCTCGCATTCAGGCCCTTTCTCCCGCGCGTAGACCACAACGTCGAAGTATGCTTCAGCCCCTAAACGCTTAACCTTATTCTGCTGAGCTGCAACTGTGCCGTTGGTGACGAGCGCAAGCTTTACGCCACAAGCCTTCAACGCCTTAAGAACGCTTTCTACGCCAGGCTTAAACACAAGCGGCGCATCTGCCTCTGCGTAAAGCTTCACCAGGTTTGGCAAACATGTTTCATCCACACCCAGCCACGCTAAAAGGTCGTTGAAAAGCCTCGGGTACATGCTTCCCCTGCGCTTAGACTCGACGACGAGGCGGTGGTAAACCTTAGCCTCCGAGACTTGACACTTAGCTGACAGGAACCTTGCAATGTCATGGTAAGCGGCGCGTTTATAAACCTCCTCGTCGACGAGAACATTGTCCAAGTCAAAGATTACAGCGCGCACGCGTTTCATGTTCGACGCCTCGGCACAAACGTTAAACTTGCCCTGCAGGATGAACGTACAGTTCCTTGAAGTACCTAAGCATCATAACGCCATCCTTCACTTCAAGCTTGGGAACGTCTTCGCCCAGCGCCATCTTCAAAGCATAGTACAGAAGGTTTGCGCCTGCCGCAGTGCAGAAGGCAACTGAAGCTGCCACGCGCGGGTTAAGGTCGAAGGGTAACGGGACACCTTTTTTGTCGCATGCGAATTCAATGTTCACAGTATAGTCAAACCCGAAGACACGGCTGATTCGCTTAGTCTGTTCTTCCAGGTAAGCGTCTCGTTTGACAACGCCTACAAGCGTCTGGCTCGGATTACCCACCAACCGCACCTTTGGAACCACGGCCAAGGGTTCGCCAGCCTTTGCCAAAAAGTCCACGCTGTAAATTGGCCCAGGCAAGTACTCCATAAGAATAAGTTCGGGAAAAGCCTCTTCCTGCAGTCTAGAAAGCACACGTGTCACCTCGTCGTAGTCGGCCTCTAAATAGCCTGGCTTCTCGTTCAGCAACGCACGTTCTGCGCCTTTACGTGTTAAAATGCGTGCGCCCCTTCCGCCTCTAGTGAGAACAGGCTTCATCACTACAGGGCTCCTCTCGATGCCCAAGGCGTCAGCTGCAGCCTTGAACTCGCTGAGATTCCTTGCCACACGGTAGTCTGGACATGGCAAACCATGATCTCTTAAAGTTTGGTACGCACGTTTCTTGTTGAAGGCAGCGTCAAGCACTTCGTAACGCGAAACTGCTAAAACGACTCCAAGTTGTTCGAGGGCTTCACGACGGCGTGCCAAGGCCAACGCTTCTTCATGCGATGCAGGGAAAACAACGTTCACGCCCTCCCGCTGGCAAATCTCCAGCATACATGTAACGTATTCGGGCGAAGTGCCTGAAGGAACCCTGTAAAATGTGTCTGCGAGGTATTGACCAACACAGGGCACCGTCATATCAGTGCCCACAACGCGCACCCGCCTACCTTCAGGGTTAACGCGTAAACTCTCAATGTGACTCGGACTGATCACGCCGCCAGCGCATGTCAGCAAAACTGTAACAGGCTCCAAACAAACCACGACGCGCATGTTTAAGAAACACACACGCCAATTTTAACTCTATCGTCGCAATGTAACTCAGTCCACTCAAAGCGAAATATTACCGTTTTAACCTTTAAATCCCGCGTGACCAAATGTTTCAGCGCCTACAGCCTGGTCCACAGTTCACCACGGAAACACGTGTGTCCTCGAAGAAGCCGTCGGATGTTGACAGCATGCCGAAAGACGAACACGGAACAACGCGGCTGGAGCAGGGCAACCGCAACGTCAACGCCTTTTGTAACCTTTAAATTCCACCCCGCCCAATACCTCGTCGGGAACATGCATGTTGAAGGCTGCAAAACTTTCCGTGGGCGACGTTTTCCAACATGGGCTCTACACCGTAAAGGAGGAGGAGCCGCTGTCCAGATGCCTTGAACTCTTCAAGAACGAGATGCCGCCTGTTCTAGCCGTCGTAGACGAGGAAGACAAGTACCGCGGCGTAATCACGCGTAGGGCTGTGCTCAGGGCTAGGCTTGACCCTGCAACTACGAAGGTGAAGACGTTGATGCAGGCTGCACCGAAGGTTTCGCCTGAGACTTCAATAGGCAAGGTAGCTAGATTAATGATCGAGTCAGGACTCAGGCAGCTTCCAGTGTTCGAAAAAAATAAGCTCGTGGGCTTCGTCACGGACGAAGCCATAATCCACGGCGCGATAACACAGGATTGGGGTAACGCTAAAGTCGAAACCATAATGACCAGGGCGCCGTACGTGATCGACGCAGACCGCACCGTAGGCGCCGCGTTAAGTCTCTTCAGAGAACAAGGAATCTCACACGCACCTGTAGTGGAGAACGGCAAGCCTGTGGGCATGATAAGCGTGCACGACATCATCGAGCACATCTTTCAGCCGCAACGGCGTCAAACACTCGGCGACATCGTCGGCGAAAAAGCAAAGCCCCTGAGCATTCCGGTCAAGGGCATAATGAACACGCCGCTCATCACAGTCTCGCCTGACACGCCGCTTAAAGAGGCGGAAAAGAAAATGCATGAGCATAACATTTCATGTCTTGTCGTCATGCAGAAAGAGAAAATCGTAGGTATCGTAACTAAACTCGACTTTCTCGAGCCCATCGCCCAGATGGAAGCTGAAGCCGAGAAGAAACTTGACATTCAATTCTCAACTAAAGACCTCGCCATAAGCCCAGACCAGTTGAACTTTATGACGCGAGAATTCGAATCCTTCGCACGCAGATACAAGGAAGCCCTCAAAAGCGGCACCCTCTTTGTCTACATGAAAACCCATGGCGCCAACAGCCGAGGAGAACAGCTAACCCACTGTCGCCTGCAGCTCCGGTCAGAAAAAGGCGCATACTACGCTTCAAGCGAAGGGTTCGGTCCAGAACCAACCTTCCGCGTAGCCCTCGAAAGGCTTGAAAGACGTATACTCCGCAGCAAAGAACTAAGCCATGAACCCAGATACGCACAGGAATTCATGCGTAAAATAGGCTTCCCAACGGCGGAGGCATAAACGGAACACACAGCAGCCGCCGGCTTTTTCCGTTCCAAGCATGCCTAACGCCAGACGTTGAAGTGCGCAAGCGTAAACAGTGGAAGAGTAGCGCTGACCAGCAAAAACGCATGGGGCACTGCTTGCACGACAAGTTAGACGGGCACTTTCTCGCCCTTGAAACCTCTCTTGAAATGCCCAAACTCAGCTGCTATCTCCCTCAACTGGTCACCCGTAAACACGGGGCCGTCGGCGCACACGCGATACTTGCCGATGACGCAGCTGCCGCATAAGCCGATTCCACACCGCATAAGCCGCTCCAAACTCGCCTCGAATTGACACCCATATGCCTCAGCCAACTCGAAAGCGCGGTGAACCATAAGCTCGGGACCGCACGCGTACACCGATAAGCGGCTACCCGACTGAAGCATCATTTCAAGCTGGTCCGTAGCTAAACCCTTAACGCCGTAGCTGCCATCCTCCGTTACAGCAACCACGTTTCCGCCGCCGACTAAGCTTCGCAATGCGTCGACGAAAAGCAGTTCACCCCTCGTTTTTGCGCCTACGATGATTTTTGCGTCAACAGCCTTCTCGGCCATACACTGCGCCAAGAACCGCAACGGCGCCACACCTGTTCCCCCGCCTACGAGCACTGCGCTTGAACCGTCAAGCCTGAAGCACGTTCCGAAAGGACCTCGCACGCCCACGTACGCGTCTGTGCCAAGCGCGTGCAGCGCACGCGTGGCTTCGCCCACCGCTTTCACAGTCACCGAAACCTTTCCCGCCGACGCTGCCATTATGCTGAGTGGAATCTCATCTACTCCAGGAATCCACAGCATCAGAAACTGCCCTGGCTTGGCTCGTGCGCATTGCTTGTCACTCAGCGTAAACGTTTTCACGCCGGCGCCCTCATCCACTACTCGGCAAATTCGCGTAACCCTTAAAGCGTTAGCGCCGATGCGATAACCCGACAACTTGGGCTAATCCTCCGTAACCTTTTCTTCTCAAGTATGCGGCTACGCCGCGAGTGATTTCTGCAAAGACGCTGAGCCCACGCGTAGCGACCGCTGTGCCCACCTGAACTGCAGACGCACCTGCAAGGAAATACTCCACAGCATCCCGCCATGACGTGACACCGCCACACCCGACTATGGGCACATTCACACGTTCATAAACGTCGTAAACACAGCGCAACACAACAGGCTTCACAGCGGGACCAGACAGACCGCCGCGCCTGTTGCCCAACACAGGTATGCCAGTTTCAACATCGATCGCCAAGGCTTTCAACGTATTCGCAACCGTCAACCCGTCAGCACCCGCAGCAACAGCCGCCTCAGCGACAGACGCAATGTCTGCCACGTTAGGCGAAAGCTTCACAAAGACAGGCTTCCGCACGATGCGCTTGACTTCGCGCACCACTTCCGCCAATAGACCTTCATCTTGACCGACCTCGGAGCCTGTCCCCTCAACATGCGGACACGAAACGTTAAGCTCTACAGCGTCTGCGCCCGCAGAAGCCGCGCGCACAGCTGCATACGCGTACTCGCTGGTCCTGAAGCCGTAGACGCTCACGATCACGGGAACAGAAAGCAAAGCCTTCGCACGCGCCACCTCCTCCACAAACACGTCGATACCTGGGTTGGGCAAGCCCATAGCATTCACCAAGCCGCATCGAACCTGACAAACCGTAGGGTTCATGTACCCCTCCCGCGCTGCAACACCTACACTCTTCGTAACGACGGCTCCCGCACCCGACGCTTCGACACGCTGAAAAACCTCAGCGGAATAACCAAGAACGCCAGACGCCAAAACCGTGGGGTTCGCAAGCTCCAGCCCAGCTAAACAAACCTTCAACATGCCATCTGCCACAGCGCACCCACCAAGATGTCTGCAGTACACACTCTGCAACAAGAGAAATAAACCTTAAGCCAAAAACATGTCCCCGCCGCAAACATAAACCTGCAAAGCGCAGAATCCCAAGAAATAGACGGCTAAAACATGAACGCAACATGCCCCAGCAGCCCTGGGAAAACTTGCATGCAAATGCGTACCTACTTTTGCCGAAAACTTCAGTCTACGCTGAATAAGCTGCAATTGTTCAGCAAACAGAAAAGTATGGAAAACACGGGCTATGCTACAAAAACGTTCAGGTCAAGGTTTCTTCTTTTTCTGCCCAGAAAACGCATCCGCGTCCTCGCCGCCGAGCAGAACTCTGAGGGACTTTACCTCGTCCCGAAGCATGCTGATTTCGCTTTCAAGCGCCTTAGCCTTCGCATCAGCCAGCTTCTTCAACTCTTCAACCTCCATAAGAAGGTTCTGACGTTCAGCCTCCAACGCGCGAATTCGCTCAACGAGACCCTTCAAGCTCCCCGAACTCAAGAACCTTCCACTCCACACAACGTTAATTCGCATCAGAACATTTAAGACTTTTCAGAACGCAAAGCAATGATTCCAGCAAACGCGGAGATGTATACCTTTTCACGCCTGAAAGCGCAGAAATCTACGGGCAAGCTTTCCCTTGCGTGCAGCACACAATAAGTTGCACGCGACAAAGTCTTTGCAGTTTTCCGAAAGAACTGTGAAAAGTTAGCAAGCAACATTCTCATATGTATCCCCGTATATAGGAGTCTACGTCGCCTATGAATGTGCAACCGCAGCTCTAGGCTTAACGGGCAGAAGTGGGTTGCATGACTTTTATATATTCAATCATAGATATTCATCGTCAGCTTAATCGTTGGTCTGTGGAGTTATGAGGAAGACTGTGTTTAAGCGGCTTGAAGCGCAGGGTTTGATAGCGAATTACAATCGTTTGAGGAAGAACCTGCCGCCGAGGCTTCCGGAGCGCGTCTACATTTGGGATGAAACCTTCAGGGAAGGCATCAAGACGCCCACGGTTTTCTTGACGTATGTGGAACAGGTTAAACTTGCAAAGATGATGGATGAAACAGGCGTTTACATCATTAACGTGGGTTGTCCCGCGCTTTCTGAGGAGGAAAAGCGTAACGTTAAACGCATCGTCAACGAGAGCTTCACAACGTCGAAGCTTACGGCTTCAGCGCGTCCGCTGAAGAGCGACGTCGACGCGTGTCTGGAAACAGGGATAAAGAACATAACGATTGAAACGCCCTACAACGGGCTTAACCTTCAGTACAGGTTGAAGATGACCAAGGCGCAGGTGCTTGAGAAAACTGTGGAAGCCATCGAATATGCGCGTGGACACGGCGTCGCCGTGAACTTCGTGCTCGTCGACGGGTCAAGGACGCCTCTCGAGGATATACTTCAGATTTTTGAGGCTTCAGCAAAGGCAGGCGCGACCAACCTGGCAATCGCTGATAGCGTGGGCTTCCTGCGTCCTTTGTCGATACGCTACCTCATGTCTCATGTCAGGGAAGGCCTCTCCGAAAACACCAGGGCAAAAGCTGCGCTTGCAGTGCACTGTCACAACGATTTCGGGTTGGCCACTGCAAACACGTTAGCAGCCGCGGAGGAAGGCGTCATGCACCTTCACACCTGCATCGGAGGACTCGGCGAACGTGCAGGCGTAGCCGCCTTCGAAGAAGTCGTAGCATGTCTTGAACTGCTTTACAACGTGGACACCGGAATCGACCTGTCGAGAATTTACAGGCTTTCCCAGCTTGCCGAGAAAGCCTTCGCGTTGCCCATTCACTTCCACAAGCCAATAATAGGCGAATCCACCTTCGCCCACGAGATTGACGAGCAAACCGAACGGCTTAAGGAGCAACCGTTGATCTCCGAGCCGTTCCCGCCTGAAATCGTAGGCCGCGAAACCACCTTCTACGTTGGGAGGCACACCGCATACGCCCTCATACAGACACTGCTGATAAAGGCGGGAATCAGAGCTAACCCAAGACAGGTCGACGAGCTCATGCGACATATAAGAGGACCACAGGAAAGCCTAGACAAGGGCGAAGCACAAATGACCTTCTACCAAGTAAAAAAACTCATGAAAGACCTGCAGAAGGGACTATCCATGAACGATTTCTGGCGCTTAGTGGAACAAGTGACCAGACAGAAACCGAAGCTCCCCGAAACTGAAGCAAGAAAAGCAGTTGCCCAAACAAAAACCTGAAACATGAAGCAAGGCTTAAACCGCAAAAGTCACCCTTGAGGCAGGATAAGCCCCAAAAGGGCAGCGGCTTCCGCGATTTCTTCCCTGCTCATTTCAGCCGCATAGTTGTACGTTGGACCACGCGGCGTCTCGTTGTAGAACGGTCGGTTGCAGCCAGGACATCCTGAGGTCAAAAACGGTTTACCGCTTAAAACAACGTTGACTAAAACGCGTTGTTCAACGCCGAAACAAAATAGCCGACCCAACTCATCGAAGCGCATGCGCTCACGCTTGGATATGCCTGAAACCAGCAGGTGCCGTGCGACCTGAAGACGCCTGTAAACTGCGATGTCAGGAGGCATCCTGCAGCCCATCCGCGTCCCAGGCACAGGCGTAAAGGCAAAAAGTGCAGGTAGCACGCCCATCTCAACACATGTACTGATCGCGTTAACCATTTCCTCCTCAGTTTCGCCAAGCCCAACGATTAAATGTGTCGTCACATGACCTGAACCGAAAACTTGAACTGCTTCACGAAGCGCCCGCATATGAGTCTCCCACGTGTATGGTCCGCCTCCCGCGGCACCTTTAACCATATCAAAAAGCTCAGGCGTAGCCGCATCCAACGCTATGCTTACACGTTCAACACCTGCAGCCTTAAGTTCCAGAAAACCTTCACGCACCGTCGGAGGGCAAGAAACGGACAAGGGCACAGACGTACACGTCTTCAAACACTGAATAAAAGCGGCAAGCGTAGAAAATGCGCCTGGAGAATTCAAAGTTTGAACGCAGACACGGCAGATGCGCCTATCAGCGTAGGCCGTTTCGATTGCGGAAATCACACGCTGCGCAGGAAACACGGGCCACGTAACCCTTGAAAGCAAATCCGCCCTGCTTGTGCTACATCTAGCCTGCGGACAAAAGCCACAGTTGGCAATACATCGGCTGGGAGAATACGTCATCAAATACGCCGTCGTCGGTGCACACTCAAGTCTACCCTCGAGAAGCCCGAGGACCATGGAAGAGCCCAGAGACACCCGCATCTTCTCAGGATACGTAGCGGTTGAATGCTCAGCCGCGCCTGCGTCAGAGCACACTCCACGCATGCCTCCTCGGCGCATAATTATTCCGTTCGTCGTTCATACGGCGTGTCCAAAACCTCCTTCACTTTTCCAGCGATTTTCTTTCCGATTCCGTTGACCGTTTTAGACCAGTCATCCACGTTGTTCAACGCGTTCAGCGGTGTCCTGTAACACGCAAGAAGTGCTTCAGCTTTTTCCCTTCCGATGTTCGGCAAGCTAGCTATGAGGTAAACCTGCGCCTCAGGCAAAGTCTCGTTTCTCTTAAAGGCGTGAACTGTTGGAATCCGCCGTTCAGCAGCCTGCTCCTGTTTGGCAGCAACATAGAGGAAGTCAGCGGTCTCCTGAGAGTTCGAAGTGTTCACGATGGCAACACCATTCTTTGCCAGATTAAACATGGCACCCCAAACTGCTGCAGGTTGAACACGGCTGAACTTGTAGATTACGGGCAAATAGCCTTCTAAAACAACAAGAGCCTTCGGGTAGGCCTCCTTTAACGTAAACAACTGCTCAAAAAGGTATCTCCGCGTAAGCGTGTAGACAAAGTCCTGCACGGTTTTCCGTTCAACCGCGCATTCACCTGAAAGAATGTAGTCGCCCTTCGCAAGAGTTTCCGTCTTAACATCCACGCCGTGCTCAACAAGTCTTCGAACAACCTTTGCAGCCGTACAGGCTTCACGACTGTCAACTATAACCTGCAGTTTCCTGCACGCTTCATCGAAAGACGCCGCTGACGGAAACGAGATACCACCATCGGACATTAGACACTGCCATGTCATTAAGCTCCATGTAGACGCTTATTTTGCTTTCGATAAACAAGAACACGAATGATACAAGATGCAACTGAAAAACAGGCATGGCTCCGGCTTTTCATGACTGAACAAAAATTTGAAACGCATGAAAGGTACTGCTAAAATGTTTTGAAGCTTATTGTCTAATCATTCTCTGTTTCAATCGCAGCATTTAACCCTGCTCATTCATACCTTACAAGATAAAGCGGTTTTTGGGCTTCCTTGCGCCTCTCCTCAAGAGGCACGTTCTTAAGCGACACGGTTTCCACTTTCAACCGCAACCCCGCGTCTTCCACGTCTAGGCGTTCGCCAAAATCAGCGGACTGCTCGAAACGTCTCATATGTTTTTTGGCACGAGAAGACATACACTCACTCCTCCCCTTGCCTAAAAATAATAAATTAATTCCGTTTCTATTAAAAGTTTTGATTGACGAAAAAAGGTTAAAAAACAGCTTTAACCCAAATTAAGCAGAGAAATAGGTTTCATTTCTTATTTATAAAGCATTTGCAGCCTTTGCTCACCGCATCCCAGCGCCCAAGCCGAGCGGCTTCCAAGACTCACGCAATCGATGAGAAGTCTAGGTTACCGCCACTATTGATACGGGCTAACAAAAAATGGAGGTGGATGAGTTATGGTCCTTTCTTTGTGATTTCTTTGACTACTCCTGCAGCGACTGTAGTGCCCATGTCTCTGATGGCGAATCGTCCGATTTCAGGGAATTCCTGGTAGGCTTCGATGGCTATTGGGCGAAGTGGCTCCATTCTAACCCATGCAGCGTCGCCTGTCTTAAGGAAGCTTGGTTTTTCCTCCACAACCTGTCCTGAGCGTGGGTCAATCTTCTTTATTAGCTCGGTGAACCTGCAGGCGATTTGTCCCGTGTGGTAGTGCAAAACCGGCGTGTAGCCTGCTGCGATGGCGGTTGGATGATATATTACGATGATTTGTCCGATGAATTCCTTTGCAACTGTCGGCGGGTTGTCCACGTGTCCAATGACGTCTCCGCGGTGGATGTCGGTTTTTGCCACACCTCGAACGTTTAAGCCAATGTTGTCGCCTGGCTCAGCTTTCGGTATTCGTGTGTGATGCATTTCGATCGACTTCACTTCGCCTGTCTTGTTAGCGGGCATGAAAATGATTGTGTCGCCTTCCTTGACTACGCCTGTTTCAACCCTGCCAACGGGCACTGTTCCGATGCCTGTTATGCTGTAAACGTCTTGAACTGGAATGCGCAGCGGCTTGTTCGTCGGTTTTGGAGGCACTTCAAGCAAGTCCAACGCTTCAATCAGCGTTGGCCCATCGTACCATGGCATTTTCTCGCTTTTCTTGATGAGGTTGTCGCCTGTCCAGCCTGAGACGGGTATAAAGTTAATCTTCTCAACTTTGTAGCCGACCATTTTAAGCATGCGGGAAACTTCATTCTTTATCTCGTTGTAGCGTTCCTGGCTCCAGTTGACGGATACATCATCCATCTTGTTCACGGCGACGACGAGCTGCCGAACGCCAAGTGTAAAAGCAAGAAACGCATGCTCACGTGTCTGCCCGCCTGGTCCGATTCCAGCTTCAAACTCGCCTTTCTTCGCTGAAACAAAAAGCACTGCAGCGTCAGCTTGACTTGCACCCGTGATCATGTTCTTTACGAAGTCTCTGTGTCCCGGCGCATCGATGACTGTATAGTTGAACTTTTTAGTCTCGAACTTCAGGAATCGGAGGTCTATGGTTACGCCTCTTTCACGTTCTTCCTTAAGGTTGTCAAGTATCCACGCGTACTTGAACGTGCTCTTACCCATCTTTGCAGCTTCTTCTTCGTAAGCCTTCACTGTTCGCTCGTCAACTGCGCCTGCCAAGTAAAGCAGATGCCCAGTCGTAGTGGATTTTCCGTGGTCAACGTGCCCCATGATTACGAGGTTCAAATGTGGCTTTTCGCTTTTGCTCATTCTCATCCCATCCTTTTTTGTTTTTTACTTTTAAGTGATTTCGGTAACACAACAGTTCCTTCCATTATTTTAAGTTTATTATGGCACCGCAACGTTTCCCATACACGCCCACAACAACCCGCAAGCCTTTCACAGCAACTCTTCACTTTGCTGGTTTCTCGCCATCAATCAGCGCCGCACGTCAACAGACACGCTCGTTGCACCTCTTCATCTAAAATCGGTCCGCTCTCGGCATACAGTTTTCAAAACTATGCCTTCTCGTCTGGCAAGCTGCGCAAGCGGAAGGCTCACGCCTCGATACATGCTAATCGCAACAAATGTTCCTGCCCAAACTGCGCATTCTTAATGCTTCACTATGCCTCCAAAATGGTTTAAGCGCACCCGACTACTGCGCTGTTATCCGTCGTGTTTCCAGCAGCTCCTCTTAGACAAGAGAGCAGCGAAGACATAATTTTGGAAAACACTTATTTTAGAGAAAACACAAATTGTTAATCGATGAGAAGCAAAGCGGTTTTTTTGATTCTGTTACTTCCAGCACTGGTTCTGACCCAAATTTTCCCGGAAACGCAGGTTCAGTCATCGACGCAAGAGAATAGCAGAGTCTTCGTCGGAGTCGACGTGGCCTACGCGGACATTCCTGCAATCAAGAGGCTTGTTGACGAAGTAAGTAGTTACACAAACGTTTTCGGCATCGGATGCACTGCAATAACGTACAACACAACACTGCTCGACGACGTCTGCCAGTACGTATACGATAAAGGCTTGTTCTTCATGGTATACAGGGAAATCGCGCCGCAGACGGCCTGGCTTGAAAGCGCAAGGCAACGTTGGGGAAACCGGTTTCTCGGATTCTACGCTTTCGATGAGCCAGGCGGCTACCAGCTGGATCTGCAACAGTACCGTGCAGTTTTAACCGCTGAAAACTACAGTGACGCTTCAAACCAGTTCGTCACCGTGGTCAACTCCGCGTTAAACCGCTTCAAAAGGTTCTACACAGACTCAACAACCTATCCGCTTTTCACGTCGGACTACGCGCTCTACTGGTTCGACTACAAAGCAGGCTACGACGTTGTCCTCGCACAGTTAGGCTGGAACTACAGCCGCCAATTGAATTTGGCAATGTGCCGAGGCGCCGCAACCGCCTACGGCAAGCAGTGGGGCGCAATCATAACGTGGACTTACACTGAACCCCCCTACCTCGAGTCAGGGGAGCAACTTTACGAAGACTTAAAACTTGCGTACGCAAACGGCGCGAAATACTTACTAGTCTTCGACTCAAACAAGGACTACACCGCGGGAACACTCAGTGAAGAACACTTTGAAGCCTTACGCAGGTTCTGGCAAGACATACAAAGCCAACCCACCGAGCCGCCCACAACCAGCGAGAGAGTCGCATACGTGCTTCCCCAAGACTACGCCTACGGCTTCCGAGGACCAAACGACAAAATCTGGGGACTTTTCCAAACCGACAACCTTGCCGAACAAATCTGCATCGACTTGAACAGCAAGCTTGAACTTTTCCAAGACAGACTGGACATAATCTATGAAGACGGACTACTGTTCGAACCAGTGCGTGCTTACGGCACGTTCATCCTGTGGAACCAGACCCAGCAGTCCGAGGAGCCGAACATTCCCAGAATATCACCTGCTCCGTCGGCAACGCCAACGCCTTATACGGCGCCCCAGACGCCGGAAGTAATGCCCAACCCGCCACATGTGCCTGAACAAACCACGACGCCTCAAGAAACACCTTCAACGCCCAATGAACCCGCAGACCTCACACCGACGGCGGTAATTGGCACCGCAGCAACAGTCATCGCCATCGCCGCAACCCCAACGATCAGTAAGAAACTCAAACACCCGCATGGAAAAAAAGACGACGCAGCCAAGAATGAACCTGCCAAAAAACGCCATTTAGAAAGGCTCGAACACCAAAAAGACTGCACAACCCTTTTTGCAAGACAGAAAGCGTCAGACGGCTAACGTCGCAAACATATTAAGGCTGTTTTTCAGAATTTGCTGATCGAGACTTGACATATGCCGACGAATCTGCCGCCGGAAGCGAAAGACAAGTGGGCGGAAGTTGAAGCTGCCCGAAACCCTGAAGAAAAACTTCGGCTACTACAGGAATTTCTAAGTCTGGTGCCGCAGCATAAGGGAACGCTGAAGCTTCGTGGCCAAATCAAAAAGAAAATGTCAGTCCTTCGCAGAGAAATCGAAGAGAAGAAACAGAGGAAGACGGGAAAAGGCGGACCAAAATTCTTCGTAGAAAAGGAAGGCGCAGCGCAAATAGTGCTCCTAGGCTTGACTAAGACTGGAAAAAGCAGTTTGCTTTCGAAAGTGACCAACGCAAAAGCGGAGGTTTCACACGCGCCATTCACTACGCGCACACCTATACCCGCTATAATGAACTACCAAGATGTGCAGTTTCAGCTTGTCGAGGCGCCGGCGCTTTTTGAAGGCGCATCTGAAGGACGAGGTTGGGGACTGCAAACTTTAGCGTTGGCAAGAAACGCTGACGGCTTGATCCTGATGGTAGACTTGGCAAGCGACCCTGTAGCGCAGTTGACGCTGATTCTTTCTGAACTTGAAAAAGCACGCATACTCCTGAGAAAATCCCGTGGAAACGTCGAAGTGGAGAGGCACCGAGCAGGCACTGGATTGAAGCTCATCTTAACAGGAAAACTTGTCGACTGCACACTGAAACAGGTCGAAGCGCTTCTCCGAAGTTACCGTGTGACTGACGCAACCGTAAAAATCACAGGCGAAGTAGCCTTAGACGACGTGGAAGACGCGATCTTCGAAAGCACAGTACTCAAGCCTGCCATCATCGTCGCAAACAAAATAGACCTTGAAGATGCAACGGACAAGCTGAAAGCCTTGATGCAACACTCGGACAAGCAAGTCCCGCTTGCGGCGGTTTCCTGCATTACAGGTCAAGGTTTGGAAACACTGGGGTCAATACTTTTTGAAACACTTGGCTTAATCAGGGTTTACACCAAAGAACCCGGCAGCCGCGAAGTGTCACAGAAGCCTTTCACCCTTAAGAAAGGAGCGACACTGCTTGACCTTGCAAGACGCATTCACAGCGACTTCGAAAAAGACTTCGCTTTCGCTAGAATCTGGTCTACGCGTCTCGCATACAGCCCTCAAAAGGCAGGCCTAAACTTTCAGCTTGAAGACGGCGACGTCGTTGAAATCCACATAAAGTTAACCCGCAATTCGAAGCTACCTTGAGGACTGGGCAACACGTTCTATTTCATGACGCTTAGAAACGCCTGCGCTCTTGATATCATTGTTCGCCGCAAGTATGAGTTCCTCAGCGAGGCATTCCTCGATGGAACGGGGATTGTTTATCGACGCCTGCCTTGCGCCCTCCGTTATATGCCTCAACGCAAGGTCGATACGTCTCTGCGGAGAAACATCAACGGATAAGTGGTAGACGACTCCGCCGTAGCTTATCCTCGTAGTGTCCTCACATGGCGCCGAGTTCTCCACGGCGCGGACGAGAACTTCAATCGGGTTTTTCCCAGTGCGCAAGTTGATTATCTCAAAGGCTTGCCTGACGATGTTAGTGGCCCTAGCCTTCTTGCCCGCGTTTTTTCCAGGACGCATAAGACTATTTATTAAGCGTTCAACAATGTTGACTTCAGCCTTTCGAAAACGCTGATGCTCATGTCGTCCCATGCTGTGCGGCACAACCATTGGGCGCAGGTTCAAGTAACGCTGCAGCCCAACGTCGCGTACCTGAACGTCTTTAAAGCTCCATTTCTGGAAAAGCCTGATTTCGTTAGCCTCCATCTGTTTCTGACTCAAAACAATCACCGTGCAGGCTTCTGTTTTCTCCCGTAGACAAGCTCGTTCAACGACACACCGTTTACCATTATTACCTTCCAGCGTACGCCTGGAATGTCGCCCATCGCGCCTCCACGGGTTCCGCCGATACCCTCTACAACAACTTCATCATGCTCGTCGACAACGTTAAGCGCGCCGTCTCCAGGGAGGAAAGCTGTAATCACACGGCCATTCTTTATCAGCTGTGTACGTACACATTTGCGGATAGCGCTGTTAGGCTGCTTGCTTTCAACACCCACTTTCTCAAGAACAATCCCTCGAGCCATAGGCGCACCCTGCAAAGGGTCTACTTTCTCATCTAACATAAGCATCCTACGATTGTAGTACCTGTTACTCCATCGGAACTGCTTCCGCTTATTCTCCAGCTTCCGCGCGGCAAACTCGCCTCTCGGAGACTTCGAACCCATCCTAATATGTCCTCTCGCTACGTCTAATCCAAACACTCATATTTAAACTGAACGAACATTTCACAGCGGTTTTGCGAATCACCAAACGCGCGGCTCTCCATAACCGTTGAACGCGAAATCGTACGACCAGCGAATCCCTCGCGAAAACTGAGACATCTGTAGCTTCGTAACATACGTGAAACAATCGAGTGAATCACGCGTTCTTTTTAGGGTGAGGCCTAAGTCAACTGGCGTCTGTCATGAAATGTTGAGATGAGCTATTTTTTCAGTCGTTTCCATCTTACGCCTTTAGGCGTATCCTCGAGGAGAATACCCATCTGTCTGAGCTGTTGCCTTATAGCGTCAGCAGTTTGCCAGTCTTTTGCCTTTCGTGCTTCTTCTCGTCGACGTACAAGTTCTTCGGCTTCTTCTGGGAGAAGTTCAGGCGCTTCAACTTCGCTCATCACGCCTATCACGCTGTCGAAGCCCTTTAACACTGCAGAGACTTTTTCAGCTTCCTCTCGGCTTAGCAACGCAGCGTCAAGCATGCTGTTGATTTCCCTCACAAGCTCGAAAAGGGCGGCGAGTGCAACGCTTATGTTAAGGTCGTCGTCCATCGCTTCAGTGAAAGCCTTCTGCGTTTTTTCAAGTAGCGCATCAACCCTGAAGCCGACCCCTGGACCAGCGGCTTCCATAAGCCTACGTGCCAAATTGTTCAGCCGATCAACCGCGCTTTTGGCCGCGTCTAAGCCTTCAAAGGTGAAGTTAAGCTGCTGCCTGTAATGGGTTGAAATGAGAAGGTACCGGATCGCCCGCGGGTCATAGCCCATCCGCAAAAGGTCCCTCAACGTGTAGAAGTTGCCGTAACGCTTCGCCATCCGTTTCCCCTCAACGAGCAGATGCTCGTTATGAAGCCAATAGTTGACAAACTTTTTGCCTGTGGCGGCTTCGCTCTGAGCGATCTCATTCTCGTGATGCGGAAAAATGTTGTCTACTCCGCCGCAGTGAATGTCGAAGGTTTCGCCAAGATACTTCATGGACATAGCTGAGCATTCGATGTGCCACCCTGGTCTGCCTTTTCCAAGCTCGGTTTCCCAGTAAACATCGCCGTCTTCAGGCGCCCAAGCTTTCCACAACGCGAAATCCTGCGCCTCTTCCTTCGCGTACTCATCGTGTTTCACACGTGCACCTGCCTTCAGAGCTTCAACTTTGATTCCTGAGAGCTTGCCGTAATCCTTGAACTTGCTGATGTCATAGTACACCGACCCGTCTTCAGCCTTGTAAGCGTAACCCTTCGCAATCAACGTCTTGATTAACGCAACCATTTCAGGAATATGCTCCGTAGCACGTGGATAAAAATCCGCGGGCTCAATGTTTAAGGCGGCAGCATCCTCGAAGAACGCTTCTGCATAATAGTCCGTAAAAGCCTTCAACGAAACATTCTGCTTCTGCGAGCCCCTAATCGTCTTATCATCCACATCCGTAAGGTTCATCACATGCTTAACATGGAAGCCTCTATACTTGAGCCAGCGCTTCAGCACATCTTCAAAAAGAAAAGCACGAAAGTTACCAATATGCGCGTAATCGTAAACTGTTGGTCCACACGTGTACATCCGCACCAAACGGTCATCTAGCGGCTCGAACCGCTCTTTACGCCGCGTAAGCGTGTTAAAAAAGCAAATCTCAGCATTTGAAGAGCTCATTTCACTTCGACAGAAATACACAGAGGTAGATTATTTAAGGCTTCTACCTCCGAAACACATCTTTCACCCGAAGGATTCAAACATGCACGCTGAGCACTCAGGCACATAGAGTAGAAGAACTAAACGTTACAAAGCTGTACGCAGAGCCCTAAGTTGAGTTGAAAAGACTCTTCAATCTCCGAAAATCTGACACGAACCTTCGCCGAACCCGTGGAAAACGCATTGCCGCTGAAGGATGAAACGTTTCAACATAAAATGCTCTGCTTGCCCGTGGAACCTGCCATGCAATTCGCCCCATTAACACAACAATTTTTGGCTTAACAAGCACTATTTCCTGCATCAAATACGGCATGCACGCCGCAACTTCATCCTGTTTCGGAATACGATTCCGTGGCGTTCTATGCTTCACCACGTTCGTCACGTACAACTCACTCCTGCAAAAGCCATTTTCAGACAACACGCCGTCCAAGAAACGCCCAGCACGCCCAACAAAAGGTCGACCTACCACATCCTCTTCAGCCCCCGGATTTTGCCCAACAAGCATAATCTCAGACGGCACTGGACCCTCTCCGACAACCGTGTTCAACCCAACTTGCCACAGGCGGCATCTCCTACAACGCTTCAACACTTCACGCAGTTCTTCCATGCTATCAGACACATTAACCAGCCAATGTGTTTATTGAACCCTAAAGCTAAAAACTCTGCGCCACAGTAAAGCCTACTATATTAGCCTGAAGCCAGGGAAATTGTCCATCAAAGCATTGCACACCTGAAGAAACGTTTCCAAATCACCAAGCTAACCATTCTTAGTCCAGACGCAAAAAGGATCACAAAGGAAGCGAAAGCTTGAAGCCTCTCAGCCAAAAAACAAAACACTCAATAACCTGTAGCGCTGTGTTCATTGGCATGTCCAGAGCGCTAAGTAAATCTTAATACCTTACAAAAACAATATTCTTAATTGAAAGCTCCAGTCGGTCAGAGTCCAACGACTAAAACCGTTGGCTTATGATGAGGGTAACAATGCAAGCTCTGGTGCGCGCGCCTCAACTTTGATAAACCTTCACGTTGCGCCGTCTGGGCTACGGAGGGAGTGAACATACGTCGTCCTTAACCGATTTCGTCCGGAAAATCATGGCAAAAGCCGTTTTGGCTTACGAGCCATTAATACCGCGTTTTGCCTCGTTTTTCCTGAACAGAAAGCTGAGGCTCTGGAAGAAGAAAGGGCGAATCGCTACATATAAAGCGAGTTTTAAACGCCTCAGCGCACTTCATTACATCTTCCAAGTAGAAGTCGAACTAACGCATGGTCAAACTCGCGAATTATTCAGTGCTGTCATCAACAAAGGAGTAAAACTGAAAGGAGGTGGTTAAATGTCTGAAGAAAAGAAGGGCCGCGTCAAACTTTCAGTCGAAGTCGAACTGAACGAGGCTTTGATGGAACTCATGAAAGAGACGATGGCAAAAATGCCCGAAGTGCTTAAGCATGCAAGAGAAAGACGCCAAGCATGAAGACACTGGACTTTTGGGATTCAACAACTCCATCGCGCTTCAAAAATACAAAAATGGTGGCATGCTACCGTAGGAAGGATAGAGTAAGTGCGCTGCGCTTTCGCTCGACTTAAATTTTGCTGATCACCTGAACAGACCTGATTCTGACACGACGACATTGATTAATGAGGAGTCGTGGATTCGATGAAAAGCGCCCAAGTATTAACATGTAAATCTCACGTCGAAGAAGCCCAAAGCAAACAATTTAAAGCTTTGAGAAGAACTTAGAGTTGTGAGAAATCATGAAGTTTCTAATCATCCAAAAAGTCAGGAAGGATTTTCCTGTTGAGAAATGGGCTAAGTTGTTGCCGCTGGAGTTTAAATATTTCGACAGGCTTGAAGAAGAGGGTATTCTGGAAGTGTGCTATCACCTTATCGGAGCACAAGGCAGCATGCTTGTGGTTAACGTGGAATCTGACATGGAGCTTTCGCGCGTCGTCGGTGAAGACCCTATGTTCTTTTACACTGAAAGAGAAATCTACCCCTTGACTACGCGGCAGTCGCATGAAAACCGCTTGATGAAGATGCTTCAGCCATAACACCTGATTCCGAAGGCGCCCATATGGATCACTTTCACGGACATGCCGCAGAGGAGGACCCGCGACAGGCATGGAACAGCCCAGAGGCAACGTTGAAAAGTATAGGACTCAAACCTGGCATGGTCTTTGCGGACGTAGGATGCGGCAGTGGTTTCTTCACGATTCCAGCAGCTCAGCTCGTGGGCAGTAAAGGACTTGTATACGCGGTCGATGCAAACCCAGCCGCCATAGAAGCGCTTATGGCTAAAGCTTACGAGAAAGGCTTGAAGAACATTAGAGCCACGGTGGCACTTGCTGAAGATACTGTTTTCTGCATCAGATGCGTAGATGTTGTCTTCTACAGCACCGTACTCCACGACTTCCATGACCCGATACGCGTGTTACTGAACGCTAAGAAGATGCTGCTGCCAAATGGCAAACTTGTTGACATAGACTGGAAAAAGAAAGATATGCTCTTTGGTCCACCGAAGCACGTTAGATTCAGCGAGGAACAATCAATAACGCTCATCAAGGAAGCAGGTTTTACTGTTGAAAGCCTTACACAACTTAACGATTACCAATACATGATCATCGCCAAACCTGCGTCAGCCTAAAAGCCCGAGAAAATCTGCTGAATAACACGTAAACCTGGAAAGACTAACCTTGTCTAAGAGTCCAACACGCTAAAAAGTTACTGAAAAAATAGACAAATATCGCAAATCCTGCATGTGGCAAATGTTACTCTTCAAGCCTTCTAAGCATATTGGACGACTTATAACTCAAGCGTGCCAACAATTTTCATTCGTGAAAGCATCTCCGCACCATGCGGGGCCATTTCCAACTCGTCCGTCAAGTCCCTTCCAGCCTGATGCGTGCCCATGTGTTCGCCGCCTATCCAGAAGCTGCTGTCAGTGACATCGTATACAACACCCTTATACGCCACGTATGCACGTCGACCGTTTTGACCATCATAGCTTTTCAACTCGTCAACCTTGAACTTCTTAACAGTTTCACCCAACTAAATCCCTCTTCATACTTGAATAATTAATATTGAAGGACATGTCTTTAAACGTTGATGTTGACAGCTGCCCAAAGGATGCTTGAAACAGTTGCCAAAAACTTGTTATGGTACATGATCCTTCTACTCGTCAAGCTTGAATGAGGCACTATGTTTAATAGGATATGAAGACGTTTATGCCTTCGAGGCAGCTTTAAGGAGTGAAGCTGGCAGCTTGAAGGTTTTGGTAACGTCGGCATGGCCATACATCAACGTTACACCTCACTTAGGTAACCTTGTAGGCTCAGTTCTTTCAGCTGACGTTGCAGCCCGTTTCTACCGCATGCGCGGCGACGATGTTCTGTTTGTGAGCGGGTCTGACGAGCATGGTACACCCATCGAGGTGGAAGCCCTCCGCCAAGGGATTGCGCCGAAAGAGCTAACGGACAGAAACCATGTCAGAGTGGCTGAACTCTTCAAACGGTGGGGTGCTTCTTTTGACAATTATACACGAACTGAAAGCCCTGTGCATAAACGGTTCGTCCAAGAGCATCTGCTGAAGATTTACAGAAACGGCTACATTTTCGCCCGAGACACGGAGATGCTTTACTGCGAGTACGACCGCAGATTTCTGCCCGACAGGTTTGTTGAGGGAACCTGCCCATACTGTGGCTACGAGAAAGCAAGAGGTGATCAATGCGATAAATGTGGGCGACTGTTAGAGCCAACAATGCTCCTCAAGCCTTACTGTGTCCTCTGCAAGAGTACACCTACTGTGAGAACAACGAAGCACTGGTACATCGACCTTTCAAGGTTCGCAGAGAAACTACGAACGTACCTTACAGACAACGTGCAACTCTCAAGTAACATCAAGAACTTCAGCCTAAACTGGATTAAAGAGGGGCTCAAGCCAAGAGCAATTACACGCGATGTGGAATGGGGGATCCAAGCGCCTTTTCCAGGAGCTGAGAGTAAGACAATCTACGTGTGGGTTGACGCTGTCTTAGGCTATGTTTCAGCCACAATCGAGCATTGCACGCGCACAGGTGAAAACGAAAAGTGGCGCGAATTCTGGTTCAACAAGGGAGCCCGAACGCTTTTCTTCGTCGGAAAAGACAACATTCCATTCCACACAATCATCTTGCCTGCCTTGCTTTTGGCTTCTGGCGAAGACTACAACTTGCCCTGGAACGTCTCTGCCACCGAGTTTCTCCAGTTCAAGGGAGAAAAAGCCTCCAAAAGCCAGCGGATAGGCATATGGATCGATGAAGCGCTTGAAATGTTTCCGGCAGACTACTGGCGCTTCTTCCTCATCGCCACAAGACCAGAAAACAAGGACACAAACTTTTCATGGGACTTCTTCAGGGAAAAGATCAACGCTGACCTGAACGATACCATAGGCAACTTCGTCCACCGAACGCTCATGTTCGTCGTCAACCAATTCAACAGCCAAGTTCCAGCACCCAACCAGCTCACGGCTGAAGATGAAGCTACGCTTGCAAGTGCAAAAGAGAAAGTGGCTGAACTGCTCGAAAACCTTGAAACCTCGCATCTCCAGTCCGCCGCGAACATGCTGGTTAGCCTGAGTCGAACTGGAAACCAGTACCTGAACGAGAAGGAACCTTGGAACCTCATCAAGAAAGACCGAGATAAAGCGGCAACAGTACTCTACGTAGCCTTGCAAACCGTTAAAGCGATAGCAATAGCAGCCGCACCCTTCATGCCCAACGCAGCAGAACAAATCTGGACCACGTTGAACCTTCCTGGAAGCGTTCACAAAACCGCATGGAACGAAGCCTACAAACCGCTGCCTACAGGACACCGAATAACCAAACCCAAACCGCTTTTCAACAAAGTGGAAGACGATGAAAACAAGCTTCAAGCCACGCTTGAAACCATCCGACAGCAAACTGCACAGAGGACTTGACCGGTCAACCACTACCGAGTAAAGTGCACCGACTTACGTGGTGCGCGCTTAAAGGGTGACTCATATTGAGAATAAAGGCAGACCTCCATGTGCACACAGTCTTCTCACGAGACGCTGTTATCACTCGGCTGGACTTGCTGTACTACGCCGCAAAGCGTGGATTAACAGCAGTAGCTATAACCGACCACAACTGCGTCGAAGGAGCGTTCAAGTTTGCCGGAGAAAAAGATTTACTCATAATTCCAGGCATCGAAATTTCAAGCCTTCACGGGCACATCATCGGACTTAACGTTCGAGAACTTATCCCGAAAGGAAAAAGTGCCGCTGAAACTGTGGAGCGAATTCACGAAGCAGGCGGCTTAGCAGTCGCGTGCCACCCATACGCCGGCTTGAAAGGAAGCCTCCGAGAACGCGTCGACGAAAAATTCGACGCTGTAGAAACAATCAATTCTTCAGCCTTCCCGTTCAAACGAAGCGTCGGCAGAGCTGAAGAAGCTGCTAGAAAATTCGGACTTCCACGCGTGGCAGGAACAGATGCACACTACGGACCCGAAATCGGATACGCTTTCACACTTATCGAAGCTGACTCTAACGCTGACGACGTTGCCGAGGCGATTTCAAAAGGCCGTTGCCAACCCTTCGGAGAGCCGCTACCTTTGAAGCTTAAGCTTGAAAGAACAGTGAAAACATTTAAGAAAAAGCTGGAAGGGAAAAAGCGCAACTAAAAGTCTTCCATCTGGTACAAATCCAGCACTATGCCCAGCGGCTTTTCAGGCTCACAGTTAGGTTCAAGGTTGTACATTCTCGGCAACACATCTTCGAGTTTACCCATCTTTTCTTCTGAATTCAACCCTGTCATAAGCACCGTCACCCTAAGTTTCCCCTCTTGCGCAGGGTTCACGCGCGCACCCCACGCTACAAACGCATTGTCATCCACCAGCTCAGCCACTAACTCGCCAACGCGGCTCACTTCTTCTAAAGTCATATGTGGACCGCCTGAAACATGAACCAAAGCGCCAGTGGCGCCTGCACATTCCGAATTGAACAATGAGCAACTGAGCGCAGCTTTGACAGCTTCTTCCACCCTGTTAGGCGCATCAGATTCACCTATGCCTACGAAGCCGACGCCTCCTTTCCTGACAAACCGCTCAAACCCTGCAAAATCCATGCCAACTAAACTTGGACCTGAAACGGTTTCGACAAGGTCACGCACGATTTCAGCCAAAGCTAAAGCAGGCGTTCGCAAGGACTTTGACTGAGACGAAGAAACAAATTGACACAGCAAACGTCTGTCCACCACAAGCACGGTGTCGCATGTTCTGCGAAGCTCAGCCAACGCCGCTTCCACACTACTTGACCCAGCATCGCGGTCAACAGCGCGCATCGCAACCACAGCAACCGTAACAGCGCCCTTCTTCTTCGCAATCTCAGCCACAACAGGCGCTGCGCCAGTGCCTGTTCCGCCGCCTAACGCAGTCGTAATGAAAACGATGTCAGCCCCGCAAAGCAAATCCTCAACCTGTCTGCGCGATTCCTCCACCGCCACGCGGCCAACTGCCGCCTTATTCCTTACGCCCCGACCGCCAGCCGCCCGCTGCCCAACCAATACCTTCCTATGCGCTTTAGAAGCCTGTAAACACGAAGCATCCGTGTTAAGCGCAATGCATTCGGCACCAGCCAAATCCATCTCCATCAACCGCGAAACTGCATTGTTGCCAGCTCCGCCAACACCTATAACGACGATGCGGCACTGATTCGCCGACATAGAAGTCCCCCCGCACGCCTTAACAGGGCAAGGCAATGCGTGCCCCACAACAGGAGCACTAGTCAACGCCTTTCCTCCGCCACACTTCTGTGCTGATCAAATCTCGAATCGCAACGCGAATAGCCTCAGCGCGATTCGGATAAAACCTCTCGTCAACAAGCTGATCTAAAGCTTTTATATACGTCTCAGGTAAATACAGTGTAATCAGCTTCATCAGTCGGTCTCTCCCTCAGTTTGTTAAGCAACTACCTGTGTTGGTAGGTTATACTTTCTTATATCATGCTTGAAATATGTTTTAAACATGTTCGTTCTTTTCTTTTTAAGCCTTGCATGAAGGCGAACACAATTTCCTGTCAAATACGTCATGGAGACACCTGCACGTTTTTATTTGTTGTTAGAGTATGCTATGTAACCGCGATGAAGCCTACAAAAGTGTATTTGCAAACTTTCGGTTGCGCAACGAATCAAGCAGACAGCGAAGCTTTGGCTGGTTGCTTAGCGCATGCGGGATACGAGCTTGTCGACGCAGTTGATGAAGCTGACGTACTGGTCTACAACACTTGTGCCGTGAAGGGCCCGACTGAAAACCGTGTGGTTGAAGCGCTAAAGCGCGCGGCGTCGGGCAAGAAAATAATCGTGGCAGGATGTTTGCCACTTATCAATTTTGACAGGCTCCAGCGTGAAGTGCGTTTTGACGCCGTGGTGGGTCCTGCAGTAGCAGACCGAATTGCGCATGTGGTTCAACGTGTGCTTTCAGGAGAAAAAATCGTCGACTTAGGCCCTAGACACGAGCTGCCAAGCCTAAGTCTTCCGAGAGTCAGGTTTAATCCTGTAGTAAGCGTGTTGCCAGTAAGTTATGGGTGTCTTGGAGCTTGCGCATACTGCTGCGTCGTGTTTGCACGAGGGAAGCTGCGAAGCTATAGCGTGGGAAGCCTCGTTGAACAGGTCAAGCAGGATTTGGCTGTTGGTGTTAAAGAGTTCTGGATAACCTCACAGGATGTGGGCTGTTATGGAAAAGACTTGGGAATAGACGTCGCGGACTTACTACAATGTTTATGCAAGGTGGACGGCGACTTCAAAGTGCGTGTAGGTATGATGACGCCTAATACTATCATAGGAATCCTTGATAGTGTAGTCGCGGCGTATGGAAACGAGAAGATCTTCAAGTTCATCCATTTGCCTGTTCAAAGCGGGGATGATGAAACTTTAAAGCAGATGCGACGGCTTTACACGGTCGCAGACTTTAGACGTGTCGTCCAAGCTTTCAGGAGGGCTTACCCGGAGGTTACGTTGTCCACGGACGTAATCTGCGGTTTTCCAGGTGAAACACGTGTTGCCTTCGAGAAAACGTTAAGTTTGGTTGAAGAACTTAAACCGGACATCGTGAACGTTTCAAAGTTTTTCCCTAGACCTGGAACTTTGGCGGCAAACTTGCGCCGTGCGTTCTTGGATAGGGAAGAGATTAAACGTAGAAGCGCTGAGGCGGCACAGTTGGCCAAGCAGGTTGCCCATGAAAGGAACGAGCGTTGGGTAGGCTGGGTTGGTGACGCGCTTGTTGAAGAGAAAGGGAAGAAACCTGAAACATGGGTCGCCCGCAACTTCGCGTATAAGCCTATTGTGGTTCATTCTGCCATAAACTTGCTTGGAAAGCGGATACGTGCCGAAATCGTGCAGGCGAAGTCAACTTACCTAATTGGAAAAATTGTTTAGTTCATGTTTCTGTCATCTATGGGTATGAGCCTAAACTTTTCGTCTGTGCGAGTCTATCCAAGAGAAGCACCTTACCTGTGGCAAGTCTTTTATGGTTTTGCATGCTATAGTATATTCTCAGGAGTGGAACTGGTTGACTGAAAACGTGGTTGAAGTCGGCCGGGTGACGCATTTCTTTCCTAGAATAAGCGTTGCCGTCGTGGAACTTAAGGCGCCATTGGCTTTGGGAGACCGGATCGTTGTTAAGGGACCGTCCACGGATTTTGAACAGGTAGTTGAATCGATGCAGATCGACCGTAAGGACATTCAAAGGGCAGAGGCGGGTCAGAGCATCGGGTTGAAAATGGTTCAACATGCCCGCGAGAAAGACGTTGTCTACAAGAAAACATGAGTTTTAGGAGTTACGCCACGGTCTATAAGGCTTCAGTAGAGTAGGCTATTATCTTCTTTATTTCTGTGTTTAAGGCTTCAGGCAAGCCGAGTATGCCTACGTCCATAAAGCCGCGGATTATCATGGAAACCGCTTGGTCGCGTGAGAGTTTTCTCGTCATGAGGTAAGCGATTTCCTTCTCTGAAATCTTGCCAACGGCAGCTTCATGCGTGATTTCAACGCCTTTGCGCCGCGCGATAAGCTCAGGTATTGACTGGATGAAAGCGGAGTCATCCAAGATTAGCCCGCGACACTCCAAGTGTCCTCTACATTCTGGGCTGTCTCCTTCGATGAGTCCTCGAATGGTCAGTTTTGAGCCTTCGCGGGCAATTGCGCGGCTAATCATTTCAGCTCTGCTTTCTTTGCCTTTTAGCACGGCTTTTGAGCCTACGTCCAACGCTGAGTTTCTGTGTCCGTAGAGTATGCTGTTGAAGCTTACGCGTGAGCCTTCGCCGTTGCAGAAGGCTGCAGGATACATTTGGACGTCGCGGACAGGCTGCGTACAGACGTAGTTTGAAACGAAAGTTGCCTTTGCGTCAACTTCTGCGGCACTTCTTGGACGGACAAGTGTTGTCTCGCTCCATTGATGAACCATCGTGAAGTTCAGTGTTGCACCTTTTTTTACGTAGATTTCGGAAACTCCGAAGTGTGACGCGTTTTGAACTGTGGAATGCTGGAGACAGCTTGTGATTATGTTTGCGTTTGAGCCTTCTTCCGCGATTATTATGTTGTGTACTCGCTGTTCCAGGTTTTGCCTTGTTATCATTAGGCAAGACTGGAGGGGGAACACTACTTGCGCGTTTGGCATGATTCGAATGAAGTAGCCGCCGCTGTAGTTTTCCGCTACTTTTCGCGTAACCTCGTCCTTTTCTAAATCGATAAGTCGCCACATGTAGTTGCTGAGCCAGGCATACTTTTCCAGCGCAGCCTTTATGTCCATGAGCTCGATTTGCCCGCGAAAGAACTCGTTGACTTTGGCATGTAATGTAGCTTGGTCAACATGGAAAAATGTCCCAGCGCGCTTTGATTCGTCAGCTTCGACGCCTGCTTTGCGTGCTTCCTCGAGTATTCTGTGTGGTATTCGAACTAGTTCGTCACTCATGCTCAGCTGTCCACCCCATGCTTATTCGTCTTCGGCAGGCTACGCATTCTTCGTAGCCTAACTTCTTTATGTCCTCGTAGATTGCCCGTGGGTCAGTGAAACAGTGAAACTTTCCACCGAGGAGGATGCATCCGTATTTCGCGTTGATGTGTTCAAGTATGTCGCCCTTGTGCGTGATTATAAGAGCTGAGCCGCCGTTTTGTTCAAGGTATCTTTGGACTTCAGAAGCGATGAGCTTAAGGCTTTCAACATCCACACCTGAGTCAGGTTCATCCAACAGGAGAAGCTTGGGCTTCAAGAAGATCAGCTGTAGTATTTCTGAACGCTTCCTTTCGCCGCCTGAAAAACCCACGTTGACGTCACGTTCCAAGAAGCTTGTGAGCTTGAACGCGTCGATAAGCGCTTGTTCTTCACGGCTGAAAGCATCCTCAATTTTCTTGCCTAAGCACAGCTTCAACAGGTCGCTTAGCTTCACACCTGAAATCTCCGGAGGATCCTGAAAGCTTACGGCGATTCCAAGCTTCGCTCTTTCATCGATTGATTTTCCAGTAATGTCTTCGCCCATGAAAAGAATCTTTCCAGAAGTAACCACAAACTGCGGAAGACCTGCAAGAGCGCTTAAAAGCGTCGTCTTGCCAGAACCATTCGGACCAAATAGAATATGGCTTTCCCCACGTTTGAGGCTGAAGCTAACGTTCTCAAGAATCTTTTTCCCTTCAACCTCAACGGTTAAGCCTTCAACCTCCAGCATATCCATAAGAGTCACACCTTTCATTATGGCAGCTCGAAATAAACCTTTTTCAAGCAACGAAAACTTGACGTCATCGCTAAGTATATCCAACTGCAACGCAAGAGATACGTTAACGCAACCTACGAGAGTGAACACGTGTCAGAAACGCTTATCCTGACGAACGAGGAAGTGAAGCAGCTTCTCACTATGAAAGAAGTTCTCACAGCCGTTGAAGAAGCTTTCCGACAGAAAGGAATGGGCCACGTTCAGATGCCTGCAAAAGTTTATCTCCACTACCGAAGACATAACGGCGACCTGAGAGCCATGCCCAGCTACATGGAAAACGTGGATGTTTCAGCCGTCAAAGTGGTCAACGTGCACCCTGACAATCCTTCCAAGAACGGTCTTCCAACGGTCATGGCTACAATCCTGCTAATCAACCCCTCAACCGGGGCACCACTGGCGATAATGGGCGGAACAACTATAACGAATATGCGTACAGGTGCCGCAGGCGCCATCGCCGCGAAGTATCTGGCACCTCGCAACTCAAAAAAGGTTGCCTTCATAGGCGCAGGTGCCCAAGCCAGAACACAGCTTGATGCGCTTCTCTTAGTATTTGAAAAACTGGAGGAGGCGCGCGTCTGGAGCAGAAGCCGAGAAACCAGAGACGCCTTCATCACGGAAGCGAAACGCATTCACCGTGGAGCCTGCAAGTTTGTGCCATCCGAAAGTGTAGAGAAAGCCGTGGACGACGCTGACATAATCGTTACAACAACGCCTAGCCGCACACCACTTGTAATGCAAAGCATGGTTCGTGAAGGAGTACACTTCAACTGCATAGGCGCAGACGCCGAAGGAAAAGAAGAGTTGGACCCAGCTATCCTAAAAAAGCCCGAATCGTCGTTGACGACTGGGAGCAAGCCGCTCACAGTGGAGAAATCAACGTGCCCCTGAAGCAAGGACTCATCCGAAAAGAGGATGTGTACGCTGAAATAGGCGAAGTAGTCGCAGGACTTAAGCCTGGAAGACAAAGTTCTGGGGAAGTCACCGTGTTTGTGTCAACAGGGCTTGCCGTTCAGGACGCAGCCGCAGCCCATAAAGCCTATGAAAAAGCACTTGAGAAAAACATGGGAAGACGACTACGCATGGTTTAGCAACTTCACGCGTCTAAAAAATAGGAAACAGGTGCACCGTCTCGCATAAACAGCTGGTTCGCCATATGCGCGCATCATACGACGAAAGAAAGGACACGAGCATTTAATGGATCCAATAAAAAACTATGGGATTATTTCGCAGCCATTATACTTCATGAAGTTGAAGCTCTCCATGCGCAACTGACCGTTTAGAATTAGGCGTCGGATGCGGGGCAGTTCGGCGCGTACGGCTTGTATCAGGCTTTTAACTGTGTTGCAGACAAGAGCGTAGGCTTCTGGACTCCAGCGTTTGGTGATGTTCGCGTAGAGGCATCGTCCTCCGCAAACGGAGAGTTCTTCGCATTGTGGGCAAGGCTCATTTTTTATCATGACCTTCTCAAGCTTTAATGGGTGCGCATCACGTATGTTCCCAAGATAGTAGTCTCGCATGCCCCACATTGTTGGACACGGAATTATTGTGCCGTCTGTCTGTACGGCGTAGTTTATCCATCCGGCGCCGCACCGCAGAAGACTTGGTTCACCGCGAAGCAACGACTGCGCAACGCCGAGAAAAGGGTAAAGTTTCAAGACTGCACCTTTTTCCTCCATGATGTCAACCCAAAACTTTACAAGGCGTTGCACGCCTGGAACATAGCTTGTCTCGCTCCATTCCTTAAACCTGCGTTTACAGAAATCGTTGCTCCAGAAGCCTGCATTCAACTGCCAGTGCACAGAACTGAAGCTGAAAACGCGATTGTCTAAAAGCCATTTAACCTGCGCCTCAATGTCAGTTTGCTCCATAACAGTCATCCTTGCAATCAGCTCGCCGCTGAAGCCGTTTTCCATGATGCACCGAAGGTTCTCGACTAAACGCTTGAACGTGCCTTTACCCCTGTAATAGTCGGTTAACGCTTCATCCCCGTCGACGGAAACAAGAATCGTGTGGAAACGGTTCACGTATTCACGAGGCAACTGGTCAAAAAGCAAGCCGTTCGTCTGGATCATAAAATATTTCGCCTTCACAGAGTCCATAACAGACATGATTGTTTCCGGGCACAAGAGCGGCTCGCCACCGTAAAACGTCAGCACACACTCAGGATCCTTCCCGCAGAAACGCGCCAAGTCCTCAAGGCTGTAAGCAACATGCTTAGGCAGCGAATAGTCAACATCGAACTCTGAAAAGTCATCGCAGAAATCATCCACCGCCTCGCCGAAACAGTACCTACACTGCAAGTTACATTCAGTTGTAACCATCAAATGAAAGAACATAAACGCTACAAGCACTCACACGCTTAAGAGTATTTTTCCTTAAACTTCTTCGCCTTCTCAATGTAGCTTTTAAGCTGACGCTCCCTGATGACAGATTCAGGCAAAGTCTCAGGAGCGTAGACAAGCGGCAAAACCGCGGCAAACAAGAAAACACTCGCGAAAGAAAACAACGCCGTCGTCGGAATCAACGAAACATAAGGCTCCAACAACAGCCGCATGAAATTCGAAAAAAGATAAGGCATAACACCTACAGCATAATATTTCTCACTGCTACGACCCTCAGCCAAGTCACCCCAAACTGTAAAGAAGAACAAAACAAAGAAGATACCCCATGCTGTCCCATCAATTACTGTGTACAAATACCAACCCACAATGTTCTGAGCTAATCCCAAAATGGCGTAACCGAAACCAACAAGTGCAAAACCAATCATAGCTAGGCGCTTTCGACCGAACGCATCGGCAAGAAAACCACCTGCAAAAGCAAAAGCGGCAACCAGAACATTCTCGATCATAGAATAGAACCTTACAAATGCCTCGCCCTCCGAAAAAAGCTTGCTCAAAACAGGGATTACAATATAGTTTACGAGAGAAAACATACACCAAGAGAGAAAATACAGAATGAACGGTCTAGACAAAAGGATCGATGAAAATCGAACACTTGTGCCTTCATGCATATCTACAGTTTTTGGTTTGAGCATGTAGAAAATGAATAGACCAGCTAGCTGTATCGACATTAACAGAAGAGCCAAAATATCAGGATTCCCAATAATAACAATACTAAAAATAAAAGAGCATAGACTGATAACCAAGAAGATTGTCCCACCTATCTTAGAGCGATTAAAAACACTTGTGGTTGAAGCGTAATATCCCATGATGACGGGCATACCAAATCCAAAGTACGCTCCGAAAGCTACTGAGAGAACAAGGACGTCTAGAAGACCCGAAAAGCCATGTAAGAGTGACAGGGATAAAAAGGCCCCTAGCAACATCCAGAAATAGAGAAAGCGCACCTTATCCCAAAATCTTTCTACGAGAAATGAGCCTGACAGAGCCGAAAAAATCAAACTAAAGAAGTTTAATCCAAGAATCTTGAGTATTGCATCGCTTGAAAGAACCAGCAAATCCATTGTATTTCTTAAGAAGTTAAAAAAGAGGAAATACCAAACAAACGCGCTTGCTACAAGAACAATGTTTAGGACAGTGACTCGAATGCCTTCACCAAACTTTGAAAATACTTGGTTTTCCATCTGGTTATACTACAATGTTGGCATCAATTAAACATTTAGAAACTTGGATATGAATACAAAATTAAGAGTGACAATTTTTTCACTGTACAGACACATGCATAGCGGTACGCAGCGCTTCTTGAATTCTTTTAATCTTTTCTCATTCAATGCCTAGTTTCCTAACTTGGATGACTACGTGACGAGTTTATTATTTTTATAAATCTTGAATTTTGAAGATGCCGCAGAATGTAAGAAAGTATCAAAAAGTTCTGAAATAGGCGTTCTCTGCGGTCTAATTTATCGGGCAACCGAAAGTCTTTTAAGTAATTCTGTACAACAGAAATACACAAAGGAAGGAGAAGGAATGAGAAAAGTCCGAGTCGCAGGATGGTTCTAAGCATCACTTCTTTTTTTATTGTATAAGTTGCACGATTGAGTTTATTAGCGTTAGCAGTTCTTCTGATGCTTTTGCTGCGGAGAACTTACTCAAATCATTGTCGATTTTCTTGACAAGCTGCAACGTATATTCCACAAGCTTTTTTGTAGACTGTGATCCCGATACAAGTTGCAAGATTGTTTCTAAGTTGTCTTTTTTGAGTCGTTCGCTGAACACTTCATATTCCACAAAGTCCTCTTGCATGTTCTTCAGCGCATAAAGCAAAGGAAGAGGGGGAACTTCGCTTTTCAACCTGCTCTTGAGCTCTTGATAGTCATGCAAGTCCATGAATTCTTCAACTATCAGCGATACGCGCCCATATGTTCTGCCATAATCACTAATTATATTTTCAGTTTGCGTATCTCCATTGCCAACTACCACACCAACTTTTGCGAAAAGTTCTGGTACTGCCGCCTTGTGATCAATTATTTGCATAATAGACTCGGGCGAAACATCGCGTTTTCTCTGCAGCAAGGCCTCTTCAGCTTCAGCCATAGTAATCTCAATTGCTGTGTCTACCGTTCTGTCCATAATTTTTTCTGCCTGATCCACAGTCAACTTGGCGCATTCTCTCTGAAGTTGCGTTAGTCCCTGAATTAATAGCAAGTCTCCTGCAAGTATAGCGATTGCGTCGCCATATTTTCCGGTGACTGTTTGTTTCGTGCCTTTCTTAAGCGAGTGGTCTATGACGTCATCATGCAGGTCCGCTGCGCCTGCTACCATTAGCAGGGCGGCGCTTATGGGCACGGTTTTTTCGGGTTTTCCTCCGACGGCTTCGCAGGCCAGCGACGCTAACGCTGGGAAGACAGGCAAAACATTTTTCAAGGTGACGTTTGCGAAGTACCGTAGTGCTTCAGAAACCACGTTACCCTCTGTGTAGGTGGACAGTATCTGTGCGCGCGCAGTTTCAAGCGCGGCTTCGCCTCTTCGGGTCACGATTTCCTTCATTTGCTCAATGCCATCGTGGCTAGCACACATTTGCATCAACGCATATCCTTTATCCTGTTTCGGATATTTCATCTTTTGGGTACAGCTTCTAGGCTTAAACGGGCAAGGTCGGCAAGCATACTTGATTACTGGTTGCTTCCAAGCGAGTCATGCGCGAAAAGCACCATTAAGCTCCAGCATCTGCTGAGGCCAGTCCTTGGTCTTCGTTTTTTGCATGGTTGAGTGTTTTGAGGCAAAAGTCTTAATAGCGGTGGTTTTCATTGAAGAGTTTTCATGAGCGCTTTGATGCAGATTGAGATGAAGTGGCAACGCAGGTGGGAAGAAGCACGTTTGTTCGAGGCTGACCCCGACGCGGCGCGGAAGAAGCTCATGGTGACTTTTCCTTATCCCTACATGAATGGGCCACTGCATGTTGGTCATGCGTTCACTGCGGCGCGTGTGGATGTTTATGCACGTTTCAAGCGGATGCAGGGGTATAATGTGCTTTGGCCTTGGGCGTGGCACTGGACCGGGCAGCCGTTGTTGGGCGCGAGTGAGCGGGTGGCGCGCGGCGACGAAGCGTACATTCGCGTTTTAAGGGAGGTTGACGGTGTTCCTGAGGAGGAGCTGCAGAAGTTCGTTGACCCGTTGTATATGGCGCAGTATTACACGAATGAGGGGCGTTTGGCGGTCAAGCGTATGGGTTTTTCGGTCGACTGGCGGAGAGAGTTTACGACAGTTATGCCGGCGTATCAGAAGTTCATCGAGTGGCAGTACGTGAGCCTCAGGGAGAAGGGCTACGTAACTCGGGGTACACATCCTGTGGTTTGGTGCCCCAGAGACAAGAGCCCGACAGGCGATCATGACAGGCAAGTCGGCGAAGGCGTTATGCCTGAAGAGTACATTCTCATAAAGTACAAGCTTGACGACGACACCTACTTGCCCGCGGCAACCTTCAGACCTGAAACCGTTTATGGAATCACGAACATATGGGTAAAACCTGACGCGGCATATGTGGAGGCACGCGTAAACGGAGAAAAATGGATAGTTAGCCAGCAAGCGGCGGTTAAGCTTCGCGAGCAGGGCAAAACCGTGGATGTTCAACGTGTCTTCGAGGGAAAAGAGCTTGTCGGGCGAACCTTCACCAGCCCGGTTGCTGAAGGCCGCTTTCTTGTTTTGCCCGGCTGGTTCGTCAACCCGAACCAGGCGACAGGTGTTGTTTACAGCGTTCCTGCACATGCGCCCTACGACTGGTTAGCACTCAAAGACCTTCAGGAAAACCCGAAGCTGCTAGAAGGGTTTAATGTTGACTCGGAACAAGTTCGCAGAATAAAGCCTGTGTCAATAATCAAGGTGTCGGGTTTCGGAGAGTATCCAGCGGTCGAGCTTGTCGAGCGGATGGGTATAAAAGACCAGCATGACCCAAGGGCAGAAGAAGCAACGAAGACACTGTACAAGAAAGAGTTTCACGAAGGCGTGTTGAAACCCAGCTGCGGGCCGTACGCAGGCAAAACCGTGCGTGAAATAAAGGAAAAACTTATCCATGATTTCAAAAGCCTCGGCGTAGCCGACAGCATGTACGACCTTCCTGAACCCGTAGTCTGCAGATGCATGACGCCTTGCATCGTGAAAGTGCTCTCAGACCAATGGTTCCTGAACTACTCTGACCCTGAATGGAAAGCCAAAGCGAAAACGGCTCTGGGGCGAATGAAGGTCTATCCTGAAACGGCCACTTCATGGTTCCTCACGGTCATCGATTGGCTGAAGGAATGGGCATGCGCCCGCACAACGGGTTTTGGAACGCCTTTGCCATGGGGTAAAGGCTGGATAATCGAAACCCTAAGCGACTCGACAGTTTACATGGCATTCTACACAATAAACAAACACATTCGAGAACGCAACATAAAGCCGGAAGCACTTACGCGCGAAGTCTTCGACTACATATTCCTAGGCAAAGGCAACGCGGAAGAAATAAGCGCACGCGTCATTCTTGACGCTGAAACGCTGAAAGCCATGCGACAGGAGTTCCTCTACTGGTACCCTTTCGACCTCCGCGTGTCCGCCAAGGAGTTAGTGCCAAACCATTTGACATTCTGCATCTTCCATCATGTTGCGCTTTTTCCGTCTGAACACTGGCCGAAAGCGATCGGCGTAAACGGCATGCTTATGATCGAAGGCAAACAAATGCACAAGTCAAAGGGCAACTTCATCACTATGAAAAACGCCGTCGAAAAATACGGCGCCGACGCCACACGATGCACACTTCTGCTGGCAGCCGAAGACATGGACGACCCAGACTGGCGAAGCGAAAACGCTAAAGACATACAAAGCAAGCTTGAAAGCTTATACCGCTTCGTCCAAGAAACCTTGGCAGTCGCTTCGCAACCTGAAGAAACGCATATGGAAAAGTGGCTCCTCAGCAAGCTACAGCACCGCATTACTGAAGTCACCGAAGGCCTGGAAAACCTTAAGACACGCACAGCCCTACAGACAGCGCTGTTCGAAACCTGGAACGACATCCGCTGGTACATCCAACGCAAAGGCAGAAACACGTCTAAAGCCCTCGGAGACGCCGTCAAGATCTGGATTCGACTCCTAACGCCTTTCGCACCTCACCTCTGCGAGGAATTATGGAGCCTTTCTGGCGAAGAAAGCTTCGCCTCCACTGCGCCGTGGCCTAAGCCACACATGGAAAGCATAGACAAAAAAGCTGAAGAACAAGAAAACTTCATCATAGAACTGATTGCAGACACAGCCAACATACTTAAAGCCACAAAGATAACGCCGAAACACATATACTACTACACCGCAGCCTCATGGAAGTGGCGCGTACACATGGTAATCCTTGAAAAAACCGAGGCCAAAGCAAACTTGGGCGAAATCATGAAAGAACTCTCCCGCGAAGCAGACTTGAAAGACAAAATGAAAGCCGCCGCGTCCTACGTGCCAAAAGCCATGAAGGCACTGACCGGGCTCTCAAACGACAGAAGAATACACTTGATCCAAACGGGAAGAATAGACGAGATAAGCGCCATCACAGAGGCCTCCGCCTTCCTCAAAGAACGCTTCAACGCAGAAATCACCGTGTACGACGAGGAAGACTCGGAGCGCTATGATCCAAAGACAAGAGCAGTCTCCGCCATGCCCTTCCACCCTGCGATCTACGTGGAATAGCTAACGTTCAACTCGGTGAACCAAAGCCAAACATACTTGAAAATCAAAAATAGACAAACATTGATTCGCACTAAAAACGGAACACGCAGCATATTCCATAATCCATGACAGTCAATACGTACATAGAACTACAGATTCGGAAGGTGGGCAAAACAGAAATATGCCCCTTGGCTTTATGTAACAACCTGAAAGGACTGAACCATGCAAAGAACCGGTTTTGCAAACCTTCCACTTCACGGAGGCAAAGCACCTGCATGGTTAACTATACGCATGCTAAAGCTCGCACGTGAAATAGCCACAGTTCTGATCGACGAGTATGGCTCAGATGCTTTCTTAACCCGAATTGCTGACCCTTACTGGTTTCAAGCTTTCGGATGCGTCTTAGGCTACGATTGGCACAGTTCAGGTGTTACAACAGTCGTGACAGGCGTGCTTAAGCAGGCTTTGTCACCGGAAGACCACGGAGTTGCCGTGTGCGGCGGAAAGGGCAGGACAAGCCGTACCACGCCGACTGAAATCCTAAGCGTGGGTGAAAAGCTCGGCTTCTCTGAAAGCCGCCTCCACACGCTTGTTTACACAAGTCGCATGACGGCGAAGGTTGACAACTCGTGCATACAGGCAGGGTACCACCTGTACCATCATGCCTTTATAATGGCGCACAGTGGAAGCTGGGCAGTCGTGCAACAAGGCATGTCGGCTGAAAACCGTACTGCTAGACGCTACCACTGGCTGTCAAGCCATGTTTCAAGCCTGGTGGTTGAGCCGCATGAAGCTATCGTTGGAGAAACAAAGCTTCCACAAGTCCTCGACATGACCGCGAAAGAAAGCGAAGGCGCACGCAAAGCCTCAGTGGACGCGGCAAAAGAGAAACCTGAAAGAACTATACGCTTGCTCAACGCCGCAACAGCACAGATTAACCCGAAAACTCAGAAGACACTTCTCTCATGGCTCCCCATCGACACCTCACTGCAAACAGTTGAAACGTTAACTTTGCCTAGGAAAATCAATTGGAACACTCTTAGAATGCTATACGAGTCACAACCTAGCAACTACGAAGAACTTCTCAGCATCCACGGAGTTGGACCCGCTACCGTGCGCGGACTTGCACTCATCGCAGAACTTGTCTACGGCGAAAAACCAAGTTGGAAAGACCCTGTCAAATACAGCTTCTGCGTTGGCGGCAAAGACGGCGTGCCTTTCCCAGTCAACCGGTCTAGCTACGACGAAATAATAACCTTTTTGCAAGACGCAGTTGAACGGGCCAAACTCGGCGACAAGGAGCGAATTCACGCCATAAAACGCCTACGAACGCTTGCGCCAGGATAACAGAGAGGTACCCACATAATAAGAGCCTTTGAAAACCGCGTGAAAACTGAAATTGCTGGAAAGCCTAATCCTTTCTTCGCAACACTGCCAAGCCAGCGAAAAGGAAGACAATGCACCAGAGGTATGGATTGTGCGGCACAATCATCTCGTACCACGCGGAGGGGCGCGCTGCAAAGCCGCCACTAAGAAAGTAAAGCGTTATGCCGAAAACGAAGTATCCTCCGAAAGCCATCATCACGGCGCCTGCGCGCTTGAGGTTCAGCTTTGAAGATGGCACCTTTATAGTAGGCATCACTGAAACAAGCCCTGAGACTGCTATAAAAAACAAGCCGAACACCGCCGTTACAAAGCCTATGAAGTTCACAGGGTCAGACAGCAAATTAGACCCGAAGGATGCCACCATACCAGTCCACTGCATGAGTGAATCCCACCAGAAAACCACAAAAAGGTACGATACTGCAGCGATTAGACTCCACCTGACAACTTCTTCAGAACCGCCACTTGTGACTTTTGACCATAACTTAAATAGTACGAATGGAATGACAAGAACCATCGCAAGGCAAGACAACCCTGCAACGTAAAAAACTTCAAAAACAGGTGTGGAATCGAAATACCATAAGCACCCGCCTGTTGAAGGAAAAACGAAGCCCAGAACTACGGTTGGAATAAATGACAGAAAATAGCCTGCTTCCAAGAGCAGCGCAACCCCAACTTTACCCTTAACAGCCGTCAACGCATTGTCGCCTTCTCGCCATACACGCCATGCAGAATACACCGCAAACATTGTGGCTGCTGAACGCAGTATTCCTCCGACGGTTCCTCCAAGCTCGCTTGCGTAAAAAACTGTGATCCACCAGGTCTCCTTCATGAGCGCCTGATAAGCAGAAAAGTGAAACAGCAGGTCGCCACTGAAAATGAGACTCCGAAACAGCATGTACTGACTGTAGGCGAAATAGGCACAAACAGTTATGAACGCCCAAAACTTCATGGAAACATTTCTGCCGCGAAAGTCAGACATAGCCCGTGAACCTTCCCTTTTTACACCTGAGCGCGTCCCAGCCGAACTCTGAAGCGTTGACCAACATTTAGCTGACTCAACACTTAGCGTTCAGCTGATTTGCAGAGCGCCACGAATATTTTTCTTCGAGGATAGATTTAGTTCTATTGCTGGAACATCATGTTCTAATTGTGGAACATATCACTTCTGCCCAAAAAAGATGAGGCTATACCTTTCTCTTCGTCCACCGTAAGCTTTCGATCACAAAAACGCCAGCGAAAACCAATGTAAATGCGAACAACAACCAGAATGAAGCCTCAACTGAAGCCCCAACAAGCAAATGAGGAACAAGTATTATGACCTCGGCTATGAGCACGCCTACGAATACAAACCCGAAAACAGCGAATTTCGGGACAAGACTCTTTCCCAGCCACAGATACCCCTTTAAGCCAACTTTTTCTTTTACCACGTAATTCCCATACTCATCCTTACACGCTAGGCCCAAGTCTAAGAGTTTCTGCAAGTTCCTGTAGGCCACACTCGGACTGCTAAGACCTGCACCACGCATCACATCCCTTGGACCAACAGGCCTCCCCGTCTTAACCAAATAAAAATACGTCCTAAACGCGCTGGCATTCAACTCGTCTTCAACCGGCAACTCTAAACCACCAAACAGACTCTATCCCATACATGTAAAACACAACTTTAATATGAAGCCTATTCTCCTAAAAAAGCTATACTTTGCTTGAACACACAAAAAACAGAACAGTGATGCATGAAAAAGGCTTGTAAACCTTCAGAATTCAAGAACCAACTGAACAAAAAATGGAAAAAGAAAGGTTTCATTGTTAAACATCAAAATGCAGCTCACTTAAAACGAATGGGAGCCAAACCATGAATCCTGCGATAACCCCACAAACACTCAGCAAATAATACAAAACCCAAGCAAACAAGTGTAGCCAGTATGCCATGCTGCAAACCAAGAAAAGCAAACTACACCTTGACAGTAATCAACACGCTTGAGTTAGAATCGAAGTGGGCGAGCCGGATTTGAACCGGCGAACCCCTACGGGAGAGGATGGCTCATAGGGGTTTCAAGGCTTTTAAACACGCCGATCTTGAGTCCTCCGCGTTAGACCTGGCTTCGCTACCGCCGCACACTATCAAGCTTTCAAAAACTTTCTTATTAATCATTTCCCCCATACTTTATCCTGAAAGCTTCCACGTTGTTGTCGGTGCATAAAATCCGCTTAACACCGACATTTAAAAAAGCCTAAACAAGCTGGGACATGGTCAACTTAATTTGGCGTAGTCTTTCTAATTGCCAATTAAATTCTTCAACAAGGCCATTGCTTGTAATGCTTGAATGAGTTGCTGCGGCTCTTATGCCATACACGGATGCGCCTAAAGAGTGAGTTGGTACATGGGCGGTTGCTACTGCTTGACCAGCTGCATGAGCAGCGTACTTTGCATCTTCCTCTTTAGCTGTTTTG